>DSTMR04002__coassemble_4518_pt1 | contig 5247 bp, 4 predicted proteins | sample DSTMR04002__metabat2_low_PE_045 | metagenome-assembled genome bin DSTMR04002 | reverse complement strand
CTGTGTTGTCCCTGGCAGTAATACGGATCACAGCAAAGGCATCGTTGGCCGATGCAGTGAAGTGCTCTGTTTTCCTCTTTTGCAGAGAGAGCGGCAGCCTGCCGGTTCCATGTTCCCGGAGTTTTTTCACCATATCAGGACGGACTTTCTCCACCAAGCCCAAGAGATAATTGGTGTCCAGATACTCAAAGTCCATACCATATACCTTATAGCTCACTGCCACATAGCAGGCGAAACGCAGCAGCGGCTCCGGGACCTCCTCTGCGCGGATGCCTGGTTTCAGGGAATACTCCCGATCCCAGCGGTGGTCATCTTCATTGCCTGTCACGACAAAATACTTCTCCTGCAGCTCCCGCTCCAACAGGCTGAGCAAATAGTGGTCAATTTCTCCCCACCGGCTTTGGCGGCGCAGGTTTTCGCTGAAGGCAATGGCCTTTTCCGCATCCAGGGTCTCGGCCCGCTGTGTTTCGATCCATTTCCTCACCAGATCGTGCACATCAAAGGGCGCGCCTTCGCTGCTGACCACTACCGGAGGCCAGAGAGAATCAAGCCGCGTGATTCTCCCGTCAATGGCATCCTGGATGCACTGGTCAAAGAGCGGTTGCAGTTCCTCCTGCACCTCGGGCTTCATCCAGTAACAGCGCCCGTCCGCACTGTTGCGCTTTGGTAAATTCATGTGATGCGCTCCTTTCAGGTCTGCTGGTGCTGCATGGATACGATCTGGCAGTCCGGGCAGAATTCGATATACAGCGTGCCCTCCGCGCAGTCGAACACCGTATCCCACTGGATCTGGGCCAGGTATTTCATGGGCTTTCCGCAGTGGGGGCAGGCGGTGTACTCCGCGTCCTGCACCCAGTTGGCAAAGCCGCCGATGGTGTTCACATCTTCGCTGGCGCATCCATAAAACAGGGGCACAGGCGCCCTGCCCAGCACGAAGGGATTTTCGGTGAGGGCCTTGTAGTCCTCCGGCCGGACATAGCAATCCATCTTCTCCGAGCCGTCAAAGAGCTCCGACGGAAAGATCTCCACGCCGCCGTTCAGAGAAAAGCGGTTGAAGGCGGGACTCTTCAGAAATCCCACGCAGCTGGGGCAGCAGGCAGCGGTGAGGATGCCGTCCAGCCCCAGGAACCTCAGCCGCCCGTCCCGGCCGTCCAGCACCAGCATGTCCACCATCCGCCCGCCGCAGTGGGGGCAGATGTCCTCCCGTGCCCGGCCAATGCGGACGGGAGATTTCTCGCCAGCGGTTTCCTTGACCATAGGATAGCAGGTGTCGAAGTTGAGTTGCCTCCGACGGCCTTCTTTGTTGAAGGTCCAGCCGCCGACCTGCGCATAGCTGGATGGGTCTACATAGAGGCCCTTGCGCCAGGGCCGGGGATTGCGCTCCAGCTCCAGCAGCGTTTCCAGGACCTTGTCATCCTCCAGCATGGCAAGGCAGCACATCAGATTTCCTGCCTCAAGGGAGCTATCCGTTTTCAACAGAGCGGCGATCAGGCCGTCCCGCACATCCGCCGGGGCGCGGTAGTAGAGTTCGCAGGGCCAGAACACCTCTGCTGCCAGTGCCGCCCGCTGGATCTCCAGGGTGATGGCATCCCGATAGCCCAGCAGCTGCCAGAAGTCGGTGATCTCGGGGTCCTCCATTTCACCCAGCCGCTGGATGTTCTGGATCAGATTTTGCTGCTTTTCCGCTATTTGTTCCGGCGTCCAGGCGAGCGCCGCGTTTCGGTCCTGTTCGCACTTGCATTTCCAGCACAGGCCGTCATAGCCCAAAGGGGTCCCGCAGCCGGGACAGGTATATTTTAATTCCATACTCGTTGACTCCTTTCAGAAAAACAAAAAGCGCCCCACGCCGCCCCATCACATGGACAGGGGAGGACGCAGGGCGCGAAAAGACCGCACAAAACCAGACCACGCCCGAAAACAAGGACGCTGGCACTTGGAAGGGACTATTGCAGCGGGGCCAAGGGGCAGGGATGCCGCCCCAAAATAAGGAGAAGAAGCCGTCATAAAAAGCCTCGTTTCATCTGGAGGTGAACAGGCAAATACAGGGATCACAAAGAAACGCCGGATAGGATGTTTGTGATAATTATATCATAAAATTATGGAAAAGGGGAGAGTGATACTGTTATATACTACACGGGTAACCCCATGACGGCAGCACGCAGCCAAAAAATCGGGCGCAAACGGGACGGCACGGCCTATGAGCTCATGAAATACATCCTGCCAAAACGCATAGCGCAGGGGCGGCCCCTGCCATAGCAAAAAACCTCGCTTCCTTTCGGAAGCGAGGCGTTGCATTGGTGGAGATAAGCGGGATCGAACCGCTGACCTCTTGAATGCCATTCAAACGCTCTCCCAAGCGGTGCGTGTGCACACCCCCGTGATTGGTGCTTGGAAGATGCAATAAATACGATGATTCGAATAAAAACTTTTCTTCTAAAATTCTTTACAATCGGACCGGCTGTAAGAGAACAAAGAAAGTGAAATTTTCAATAAAAAGGGCGCCTTGATTCATGCAAAAATGAACCGCCCCATATTGTGCGGACAGTACAAAAAAGAGGCCTGCAAGGGGTAGAACAAGCGAATCAAAGACTGGCCTGGCGAAGCGAGAGCGGAGCCAGGCCAGTCTTTGTCTGGAGGCGCTCGTGGTTATAGAAGTGGATGTACTCGTCGATCAGATCGTTGGCCTGCTGAAATGTCTTGAGCTTTTGGCGGTATATGCATTCTGTTTTCAGGATACTGAAAAAATTTTCGGCCATTGCGTTGTCATAGCAGTTTCCGCGTCTTGACATGGAAGGCGTAATGCCGTAAGATTGAGTCAGCTTAAAATATCCGTGTGAGGTATATTGAAAGCCCTGGTCGCTGTGGAGGTGCAACTCCCCAGCGACTTTCTCTTTCTTCATGGCAAGGCGAATGGTGTCCAGCACCAGATTCACCGTTTGCTGGGCTGCAGTCTTGTAGGCCACAATGCTGTTGTCGTATAAATCCCGGATCATGGACAGGTACAGGACACCTTGTTCCGTATGGATATAAGAGATATCTGTGACCCATTTGCTGTTAGGTCTTTCTGTGCGGAAATCCCTATTCAGCAGATTTTCATATCTGTGAACCTGCTGTCCAAGCTGCTTCCACTGCCTGCGTCTGCGTATTTCGGACAGCAATCCGTTTGTTTTCATAAGAGCACCTAACAAAACCTGACAAATAGAGGAATATGCAGTAAAATACCAGTGGGGGTGAAGCAAATGCCCAGGAAGCTGGTAAGCGACGAACTGTGGAGTCAGATTGAACCACTTTTGCCAAAACATAAGCCCAGGCCCAAAGGAGGCCGTCCACGTATACCTGACCGGGCAGCTTTGACCGGAATTATCTTTGTACTCAAGACAGGGATACCGTGGGAAGACCTGCCACAGGAGATGGGCTGCGGCAGTGGTATGACCTGCTGGCGCAGACTTCGGGACTGGCAGGAAGCTGGTGTTTGGGAGAGCCTTCACCATGTCATCCTGCAAAATTTACACGATACGAAAAAGATCGACTGGAGCAGAGCCTGTATTGACGGCTCTGTCATCCAGGCAAAAAGGGGGGCGAACACACAGGACCCAACCCCGTAGATCGAGGTCGTCCTGGAAGCAAACATCATCTCATAACGGATCGCAATGGCATTCCGCTTGTTGTCGGCCTCACTGCCGCCAATGTGAATGATTGTAAAATGCTGGAATATATGCTGGATCATCTGCCGTCCCTGCAAAATTTGCACGGGAGACCCACTTGTCGTCCTCAGAAACTTCACGCTGATAAAGGGTACGATTTTCCGTTTTGCAGACAGGCGTGCACAGTGAGACATATAAAGCACCGCATTGCCAGACGTGGGGTGGACAGTTCCTCTCATCTTGGAAAGCACCGCTGGGTTGTTGAGCGAACCTTTGCCTGGTTCCATCGATACAGGCGCCTGCTCGTCCGATATGAACGCAGGGCTGATATCCATTTGGCTTTTTTCACCCTTGCTGCCGCTTTGATCGCTTTTCGGTTTTGTTAGGTGCTCTAAGTCTGAGGACAGTTTTAGGATTCCTGTGACAGCCGTTTTTGCCTAGCCACAGATGCATCCGGCGATAGCCATATGTATTTTTGCACCTCTTCTGCTGCCGGGCGATCTGGTCTATAATCGACTGATTTGGGTTCGGACGGTTCAGATTGTGGGTGTAGGCGTAGTACCCACTCCGGGAAACGCCAAAGAACTTGCACATCCTGCAAACCGGATACTTCTCTCCATGACGATAGATTACCGCATATTTTGCTCTAGCTCTCACTCCCTTTCTGTGGACCGCAGAAAATCCCGCAGCAGCTCATTCTCCATTTTCAGGCGTTCGATCTCATATTTGTATTCTGCAATGCTTGGCTCCCGGACTTCGCCTTTCCTGGGTCGTCCCTTAGGTTTTGGGGGAACTCCCGCTGCAAGTTTTCGCTGCTTTCGATTGTATCGAGAAAGAAATCCTCGCATTTCCTTATATGTGAATCCCAGCTTCTCTCCAATCTGACGCAGAGTCATTCCCTGGCTGCGAAGCTCTACTATTTCCTTCTCGTGTTCCTGAATGTGGCTGTATTTTCTGGGCATAGCAAAGACCTCCTATGGTATTTCTATTCTACCACAGGAGGCCTTCTTTTTTCATTGTCTACTTTTACTGGAGCGGTTCAAAATCAGGGTGCTCTTTTTTGCGCCCAATCAGAGGGAAGGAGACGCTATGTTGGACTACTTTTACGGCGGCCAGGCCGACCTGTTTTCCTTTTATCGATTGCCCAAAGCTCTCTTTGTAGACCCCAGATTCCGCGGTATCTCTGCGGAGTCAAAAATCCTGCATGGCCTCTTATTGGATCGGATGGGACTTTCAGTCAAGAATGGCTGGACGGATGATACCGGCCGGGTATACATCATCTTCACGACAGAAGAAATCATGGAAGCGCTCTACTGTGCGGACAACAAGGCCACCAAGCTCATGAAGGAGTTGGAAAGCTGTGGCCTGATCGAGCGCAAACGCCGGGGCCTTGGAAAACCCAGCCTGATCTATGTGAAAAACTTTATCTCTGAATCATCAGAACCACGAATCCAGAGTCGTGAAAATCACGATTCTGGAACCGTGAAAAACGCGACTCTTGAATCGCTAAAATCACGAGGAATTAAGAATAATCAAAATGGTGTGCACCCCGTCAAGAGGACAACGAAATAAATCAAAAAAATATCTCAATCTGCCTTCAAAT
>DSTMR04002__coassemble_1744_pt1 | contig 12413 bp, 11 predicted proteins | sample DSTMR04002__metabat2_low_PE_045 | metagenome-assembled genome bin DSTMR04002 | reverse complement strand
GTTCTTTTGTTTTGGTGCGATCAACAACAGAAGGAACTACTGGTTAGGTATTTCCTTTTTGCTGTCACATCGGATGGGTGTGTACCCGAACCCGCAAACGGTCTCTAGTCATTTGCAGGCCCCTTACATCAAACACAGTATGGTGCTCTGTATTTGTTATAAGTAGAATTTACAAAAATCAGCCCAGAGTACGAGTAATTTCAACGGCAACAAAAGTAGCACTCTTGTTATGATCACCAGCCAGAGTAATCGTATCCGCACTCACAGAGCCAGTATAGGTGTAACGCAGGGTAGACTCATTATTTGTGGTGATGTTATCATTGTCCAGTTCCAGCTTGACAATCTGGGTATCAATCTGGTCTGCGATCTGATCCATAACAGCACTCATCTTCACACCGCCATCAATCACGAACAGCAGATCCACATTCAAAGTCTTTTCACCCTGATTTGCAATGGTAGGAGCCAGCTTCTCAATGGCAGTCTCAACATTCATATAAGTATCATTTTCTGCCTTACGGGTATCAATCAGGCTCTTAGCTGCATTCAGCATGGAAGCATCCACAGTATTCTGTTTTACATGCATAACTTTATTATACATGTTTTCATCATACTTGTTAGCAATATCATTGCTCGCAACATAAGCCATCGCCTTAGTCAATGCGCTATTCAGTTCAGAGCTATTCGAAAAGCTGATCTTGGACTGTGCTGCAGCAGACAGATTCTCGTACACTTCGGTCGAATAACCAGCAACAGCATTATCTCCGCTGTTGTCAACAGGGGGCTGCTCATCGATAGTGTTGCCGCCGCAAGCGGTCAGCATGCTGACAGCCATAACGCCAGCCAGAGCCAGAGAAGCAATCTTCTTGAGTTTCATAGTGGATTTTCCTCCTTATGGTGTATAAAAGATAGAGACCCAAAACAGGCTGAAAGGAAGGTCCTTTTCCTTTCAAAAGCATTATAGCATACCCCCCCCGGTGTCAAGCCCCGATTTACTATTTTTTGGTTTTTGCTTTCTTTTCTTTACTTTCTGTCTTTCCCGCCCGTTTCGCGCCTATGGCGCTGGAAGGAATTTTGAGCGTGGGAGTGGTAGATTTTGTATATTTATGCAGTTTTTGCTCCCCTCTCAGCCACAGGGCGCTTACGCACCCTGTGCCAGCTCCCCCGCGGGGGGAGCCAAGTGTACCTGCGTCAATCACGGCAAAGTTTATGGTAAGGCAAAGCCGCAAAAAAGTTCATCTTACCACAAAGTTTTCCTCTGTCCACGGGCGTAAACTTGGCTCTCCCTGCGGGAGAGCTGGCGCGAAGCGCCTGAGAGGGGAGGCTCCCACGTTTACGGGGGAGCTGGCGAGCCGCCCGCAAGGGCGGCGAGACTGAGAGGGTAACAAAAAAGCGCCCGTTTCCGGGCGCTCTCGCGTTTGTATCTTTTTTGCGGAAAAGAAAATTACTTTTCCTCTTCTTCACCGGCGGCAGGCGCTTCCTCCGCTTCGGCCTCTGCCTCTGCGGCGTCAGCGGCCTCGGCTTCGGCGGCCTTCTCCATGGCCTCGGCGTGGGCCTTGCCGGCAGCCACGCCCGCCTCATAGGCGGCGGCGGTCTTGTCGGCGGTCTCCTTGTCCTGCTCGGCGTCCTCCGCCACGTTCACGGTGACCTTGACAGGGAACTCCTTGCCCAGTTTCTTGGCCAGGACGGCGACGCCCAGGCCCGCGGCAGCGACAGCGGTCACTGCGCCCAACAGTTGGAATAAAGCTCTCATCTGCAACCTCCTATGTCTTTGAAACGGTTATGGTGCACCGGCCGGCGGCCGGGGACGGAACAAAACAGGGGTCCTGCCAGGTTTACGAGAAGGTGACCACGTCGTTGAGGGGCTTGTGGGCCGGCTCCACGGTGGTGGCGCTCAGGACGGGGCCTTTGCCCCGGTAAATGTTGTGGAACTTGTAGCCCACCCGTGCAGTGACCGTCACCCAGCTGCGCTGCTCCAGGGCCTTGTAGCCGTCGTAAACGCAGGGGAAGCCCACGAACTGGATGTCCTGCACGCAGCAGGTCATGGCAAAGCGGCCGGGGACAAAGCTGTTCTTGCCCGCGCGGCTGGTCTGGCACACCTGCGCCAGGAAACGGACGGTCTTGCCCACATACTTCTGGGGGTCCTCCTGACAGTCCAGATACCAGATGCCGAAATCGTCGTCCCCGATCTTGATGACGGGGGCGTCCACGTCGAAGGGCAGCGGGTCGGGGATGTCGTCGTAAGCCACGCTGCCGTCGGCGAACTCATAGGCGATGTCGCACCGGCGGGACACCTGCCGCACCAGGCGGTGCAGCTCCTGCCGGGCCTCGTCGTTGTTCACCTTTTCGGCCCGGTTGAACACGATCAGCTCGCTGCGGGCGATCTTGTCCAGCATCAGGCTGCGCATGGCGTTGTCCCGGGCGTAGGTCAAAGCGGTGGTGCCGTCGGCGGTGGCGATCACCTGGTAGATCAGCCAGTGGGGCGGCAGCGCGTCGGCCAGGTCCTGCAGCAGCCACATGCCGTTGTATTCGATGATGACGCGGCCTGCGCCCGTCTCCTTTTCCAGGTTGGCCAGGTTCTGGGCGTTCAGTTCGGATTTGTCTTCCAGCACCCGGATGCTGGTGCCGGGGAAGGCGAACTTCTCGGGCTTGTACTCCACTTCGCCTTCCTCGCAGACCAGCAGCAGGGTCTTGTCCCCCGAATCAAAATTGGGGTCCTCAAAGGTCTCCTGGATAAAGGTGGTCTTGCCGCTCTCGAGGAAGCCCACAAACAGGTAGACCGGTACTTCTTTTGCCATAAAAGGGATGTCTCCTTATTCTCTCAGCAGCCGAACAGCGCGGCGATGCCCTTTTCATCCAGCTTGGAGCCGATGACCACCAGCTTGCCGCCCACGTCGGCCCGGCGGGTGCGGATCTCCCGCTCGCCGGGCACGTAGTCGAACTCCAGCCAGCCGTCGGCGCCGCCGTCCACGATGCCCTTGGAGCGGAGGATGGTGCCGTACTTGCCGCTCTCCAGCTCGTCCAGCGCGTGCTCGATGGCCGCGCGGCTGATGGTGCGGGCCGTCTCGACGCCCCAGCTGGTGAACACCTCGTCGGCGTCGTGGCCGTGATGGTGGTGATGGCAGCAGTGGCCGTGCTCGTGGTCGTGCTCGTCGTGGCCTTCCTCGTGGTCATGGTCGTGGTGGTGGCAGCACTCGCCGTCCTCCTCATGCTCGTGGTCATGATGGTGGTGGTGCTCGTGCTCCTCCTCATCCTCGTCCTCGTCGCCGTCGTGGTGATGATGGCCGCAGCTGCACACGCCGTTTTCGTCGTAGTGGTGGTGATGGTGGTGCTCGTGCTCCTCGTCCTCATCGGCGTGGGAGGCGTTGGCCTCGGCGGCCATGGCCAGCAGCTGGGCCACAAAGTCGTTCTTCTGGGACATGGCTTCCAGGATCTGGTCGCCGGTCAGATCGTCCCACGGGGTGGTGACGATGGTTGCGGTGGGGTTTTTCTCCCGCAGCAGGGCCACGGCGGCGGCCACCTTGTCGGCGTCGGCGCCGCGGGTCCGGCTCAGCAGGATGCAGCTGGCGTGGGAGACCTGGTCGTTGTAGAACTCACCGAAGTTCTTCATATACAGCTTGACCTTGTTCACGTCGGCTACCGTCACAAAGCTGGACAGTTCCACGTCCAGGTGCTCGGCCACGGCCTCGACGGCGCGGGTCACGTCGGACAGCTTGCCCACGCCGGAGGGCTCGATCAGGATGCGGTCGGGGTGGTACTGGTCCACCACCTTGCGCAGGGCCTCGCGGAAGTCGCCCACCAGGGAGCAGCAGATGCACCCGGCGTTCAGCTCGTTGATCTTGATGCCCGACTCCTCCAAAAAGCCGCCGTCGATGCCGATCTCGCCGAACTCGTTCTCGATCAGCACCACCTGCTGCCCCTGGAAGGACTCACGGATCAGCTTTTTGATCAGGGTCGTTTTGCCTGCGCCCAAAAAGCCGGAAAAAATATCGATCTTGGTTGCCATATCAGTAATTGCCTCGTTTTCCTCTCACTCTATCCGTGTGATAACGGGGGTTTTCCCCCGCAGACTTCATACATCTTTATTATAACAAACCTGTCAATGCCCGAAACAGCGTTTTGCGGAATATTTTGTAAATTTTTTGCGACCACCGGGGCCGCATTTGCATTCTTTGCCCCGGAATGCTACAATAGGGAAAGCAAACCGACGCCGCCGGGCGTTTTCCCGGCGCCATATTTCAGGAAAGAAGGCTTTTTGCTATGTCTACTGTCAGCGAACGGCTGGCCGCCCTGCGCAGCGCCATGCGCAGCGCCGGGGTGGCCGCCTATCTGATCCCCACCGGGGACCCCCATTCCAGCGAGTACCTGCCCGCCCACTACAACAGCCGGGAATACTTCTCCGGTTTCACGGGCGAAAATTCCACCCTGGTGGTCACTCTGACCAAGAGCGCCCTGTGGGCCGACGGCCGGTTCTTCGTCCAGGCTGAAAAGCAGCTGGCCGGCACCGAGATCGAGCTGATGCGGATGGGCGAGCCGGGCGTGCCCACCGTCGAGCAGTATTGCGCCGACGCTCTGCAGGAGGGGGAAAAGCTGGGCCTGTGCGGCCTGACCGCCTCCTGCCAGCTGGTGCGCGGCCTGCAGAAGGTGCTGGACCCCAAGGGGGTCGCCGTCTGCACCCTCAACCTGGAGGACGAGCTGTGGACCGAAAACCGTCCCCCGCTGCCCGCCACCCCGGCCTGGCTGCTGCCCGCCGAATACGCCGGCGCCACCCCCGCCGAAAAGCTGGCCCGCCTGCGCGCCAAGCTGGCCGAGCTGGGCTGCACCGCCCAGATGGTGGGCAAGCTGGACAACCTGGCCTGGCTGCTCAACCTGCGCGCCATGGACATCGAGTGCACCCCCTACGCCATGGCCTACTGCTTTGTGACCGAAAAGGACGCCGTCCTCTTTATCAACAGCGAGCGGCTGGCCCCCGAGGCCGCGGCCGAGCTGGCCGCCTGCGGCGTCCGGCTGGCGGGCTATGACGAAGTGCTCTCCTTCCTGGCCGGCTGCACCGAGCCCCAGATCGTTCTGGCCGAGCCCGCTTCGGTCAACTACGCGGTGTTCAGCGCCCTGGAGGCCAACCCCGCCTTTACCGTCAAGAGCCTGCCCGACCCCCTGCTGCCCATGAAGGGCGTCAAGAACGAGACCGAGCTGGCCCACGACCGGGAGTGCCATATCCGGGACGCCGTGGCCATGGTCCGCTTCCAGAAAGAGCTGGAAGAGCGGCTGGAGGCCGGCGAGACCCTCACCGAGCTGACGGTGGACGAGATCCTGCACAAGTACCGCAGCGCCCAGGACAAGTTCCTGGTGGAGAGCTTTGGCACCATCGCGGCCTACGGCCCCAACGCGGCCATGATGCACTACCACGCCACCGAGGCCGACCACGCCGCCCTCGAGCGCAAGGGCTTTTTGCTGGTGGACTGCGGCGGCACCTATATGGACGGCACCACCGACATCACCCGCACCTATCCCCTGGGCCCCCTGACCGAGGAGGAGCGGCTGTGCTACACCTGGACCCTCCAGAGCCACATCGACATCGCCAAGGCGGTCTGGCTGGACTACTGCACCGGCCAGATGCTGGACAGCATCGCCCGCGAACCTTTGTGGCAGCACCTGATCAACTACCGCTGCGGCACCGGCCACAGCGTCAGCTTTGTGGGCAACGTCCACGAAGGCCCCCACAGCCTCAACCCCCGCAACCAGGTGGTGTTTGAGCCGGGCATGGTCATCACCGACGAGCCCGGCGTCTACGAGGGCGGCCGGCTGGGCATCCGCATCGAGAACGAGCTGGAATGCCGCGAAAAGACCGTCAACCAGTACGGCCGGTTCCTCTGCTTCGAGCCGCTGACCTGGGTGCCCATCGCCACCTCCCCCATCGTGCCCGGCGTTTTGACCCGGGACCAGCTGGACTGGCTGAACGCCTACCACCGCCGCGTGTTCGAGCAGCTGGCCCCCCGCCTGACCGACGAGGAGCGGGACTGGCTGGCCCGCAAGTGCGCCGCCATCGGCGCCTGATCCGTCCGCGCCGCCCGCCCATCTGACACAAAAGCAAAAAGCCTCCTTCCCGGCGCAGCGGCCGGGCGGGAGGCTTTTCCGTGCGGATAAAGTCAGAGCCTGTCGGCGGCGCTGGCCGCCCCGGCGGTCAGGTCGTCCCACTTTTCCATCGCCCCGGAGACGGCGCTGCCCAGCGGCCCCGAAGGCAGGTTGCTCTCCGAGATATCCACCAGATACCGCCGGATGGCGGCCTTGTTCTGCTCATAGAGGCCCAGCTTTTCATACAGGGCCTTGTAGTAGGGGAACACGGCGGTCTTCATCTTGACGATGGCCGCCGGGCTGATCTGGGTGTGGACCAGGCTCTGGGGGTTCTGGACGTAGTAGTAGCCGGGGGTGTCGATGGAAAAGAACCGGGATGCGTACTGGATATACTGCAAATTGAACACCAGGTCCTCGGCCCAGTGGAGGGTGCTGACAAAGAAGATCTCATGTCCGGTCAGGATCTTGCGCCGGTAGAGCTTGTTCCACAGCACGCTGTAATAGTAGGAGGCGGGCTTGTCCATCAGGTGGAGGGCAAAGCTGTCGGTGTCGTAGAGGCCGGGGGCCAGAAAGCTGTAGGTGCGCACCTCGGGGGGCTGTTCGCCGGCGTCCGGCTGGACGGCTCCCGGCAGCTCGCCGGGCAGCAGCCCGGACAGCTTTTCCCGCAGGCGGCGGGCCGGGGCTTCCGACCGGGGGATCACCATTTGATAGGGCGCGATGACCAGGTCGGCGCGGTTTTCTTCCGCCGCCCGGACCAGGCTCTCGGTGTAGCCGGGGTCCAGGTAGTCGTCGCTGTCCACGAACTGGACATACTCCCCCTCGGCCAGTTTGAGGCCCAGGTTGCGGGTGTCCGATACGCCGGAGTTGTCCTTATCCACCAGCAGGATGCGCCCGTCCACCTTGCGGAACATCTCGCAGACCGGCAGGCTCACATCCCGGGACCCATCGTTTAAAATGATGAGCTGGAAGTTCCGGTAGGTCTGGGCCCGGATGCTCTCGATGCAGCGGGCAATGTGGTTCTGGGCGTTGTACACCGGCAGAATGATGCTGACGAGGGGCTGGTTTGCGCTTTGCATACCGGCAGGCTCCTTTCTCTTGATTGGTCCGCCCCGTGGGGGCAGGAGGTCCTTTTATGATCTTTCATATCGCAGTCTGCGCCGGAGACCCGGCCCTGCGGGCGGTGCTGCGGCGCCACTGCGAAGACTATTTTGCCCGGCGCGCCACCGGCTGTTCCGTGGCCTGCTTTGAAAGCCCGGAGGCCCTGCTGGCCCGGGACGCCGCCGGCGGGCGGTACGAGCTGTATCTGCTGGAACTGGCCGGGCAGAGCGGGCTGCCGGCCGGGCTTGCCGCCGCCATGGAGCTGCGGCAGCGCGGCCGCCGGGAGCCTTTGGCCTTTGCGGCCCGCAGCGCTGCCTGGGCCTACTACGCCTACCGGGCCGACGCCATGCAGTATTTGCTGTGCCCGGTGCGCTACGAGGCCATGGCCGCCCTGCTGGACCGCGCGGTCCAGCCCGAATACGCCCCCGCGCTGGCCCTGCCCACGGCGGCGGGGCTGCGGGTGCTGCCCTTCGCCCTGATCGAATATGTGGAGTGCACCCAGCACGTGGTCCACTTCCACCTGACCACGGGAGAGGCGGTGGCCTCCCTGTCCCAGCGGGCGCCTTTTTTGCAGCTGGCCGCCCCCCTGCTGGCCGACGGGCGGTTCGTCCAGACCCACCGGTCCTACCTGGTCAACCTGGCGGAGGTGCGGTTTCTGGCCCCGGGCGAAGTGCAGATGGCCACGGGGGCCCGGCTGCCCCTGCCCCACGGGCGGGAGGCCGCCGTCCGGCAGGCCCTGACCGACTGGCACGGCGGCGTGTTTGGAGGTTAAATCCTTGTCCAGTCCAGCTGGTCCCAGCTGGTCAAGAACTGGCTGCTGACCGCACGGATGGCGGCCTCGTCGGGGGCGCTGGCCGCGTCGGCCACCCCGATGACGATAAAGCCCGCGTCGTGGGCGGTCCGGGCCGCGTAGAGCGCGTCCTCACAGACGACGCACTGGGCGGGGTCGCTGCCGCCCAGCCGGCCCAGGGCCTGGTAAAACACATCGGGCCGGTGCTTGGAGTTGTCGTTGCCCGCCGTCAGGACGAACTGGAACTTGTCCAGCACCCCCAGCCGGCCCAGCACCCGCTCGCACATGAACTGCCAGGTGGCCGAACACACGCACATCCTGGCCCCCTGGCGTTCCAGCCGGGCCAGCATCTGCTCCACCCCCGGCTTGAGGCTGACCGAGCGGTACAGCCGATCCACCGCCGCCATAGCGGCCTGGGTGTAGCTGTCGATGGTCAAGGGCAGGTCGTAGGTGGCGATGAGGTACTGCGCCGTTTCCAGCGCGCTCATGGGCAAAAGCACCCGGCCCAGATCGGGCGCGGGCGTGCGGCCGAAGCCCCGCACCAGCTCATAGGGCACCTCGGCCCAGATGGGCATACTGTCGGTCAGGGTGCCGTCCATATCAAAGATCCAATATTGATGCTGCATCATATCCCCCTCTTGCGGCGCCGCCATGCGCCGTTTTCCCCGATTATACACGATGGGGCGGGGGTTGTAAAGTGAACCGCCCGGCGTGCCGAAACACAGCACACCGGGCGGGCTTTTTTATCTCGTTTTTTGCCTCAGCTGGCCGGGGGGCCTTCGCGGTCGGGGAGGGCGTCCGATTCCAGCAGGGCCTTTTTGACGCTGAGCAGGTTTTGCGGGCCCATCGAGAAGCTGCGCAGCCCCATGTGCAGGTACTGCACCGCGTTGGCCGGGTCGCCCACCGCCAGGCCGCAGATGCTGACCGGGATGCCTTTGGCCTCGGCGGCGTTCACCGCCATCTGAATCAGCTTGTACATGGCTTTGCTGGTGGGCTGGAAATACCGCTCGGCGCTGGTGACCTCCCGGCCGGCGGCGTGGGTGTACTGGGTCAGGTCGTTGGTGCCGATGACAAAAAACTCACACCCGTGCTTGACAAAATCCTCGGCGGTGAGGCAGGCCGCCGGGATGCTGAGCATGATGCCGAAGGGCACATCGGTCTTGTAGGGCACCCCGCGCTCCTCCAGGTTGCTGCGGCAGTGCTGGACCAGCCGCATGGCCTCGTCCCAGTCCGAGACGTTGGTCACCATGGGGAACACGATCCGCAGCGGGCCGATGGTGCCCGCCCGCAGCAGGGCGCGGATCTGGTTTTCAAAGCGGCGGGGGTTGCGCAGGCTGGAACGGATGCCCCGCATCCCCAGATGGGCCGACTGGTCCCCTTTGTACACGTTGGAAAGGGTGCGGTCGGACCCGAAATCGAAGGTGCGGACGGTGATGGGCTTGCCCTTGGCCGCCGCGATGCAGGCCGCATAGTAATAGTACTGCTCCTGCTCGTCGAAGGTGTTGCCGGCCAGGATCTGGTAGTCGCTGCGCAGCAGGCCCACCCCGGCCGCCCCCAGGCTGAGGGCGCTCTCGATGTCCTCGGGGCCGAAGCAGTTGGCCAGCAGCTCGAACCCGGCGCCGTCCCGGGTGAGGCAGGGCATGGTACGGACGGGCGTTTCCAGCTCGTCCTCCTCTACCTGCTGGCGGGCGCAGATGCGGGAGACGGTCTGCTGGCGGGTGTTGGCGTCGGGGTCCAGGATGCAGGAACCCTCGTCGGCGTCCAGCACCACGATGCGGCCGTCGCAGTCGTCCAGAAAGTCCCGCCCCACCTGGATGATGCTGGGGATGCGCCTTGCCCGGGCAATAATGGCCGCGTGGCTGAGGCTGCTGCCCTCCGACGTGATGATGCCCAAAATCATCCCCGAGGGGATGCTGAACAGGTCGCTGGGCATCAGCTTATCCGCCGCCAGGATGACAGGGTGATCCAGCGTCAGCAGGACCCGGGGCCGCCCGGCCAGGATGTTCACCACCCGCTGGGTGACGTCCAGGATATCCACGTTGCGCAGCTGCAGATAGGCGTTGTCGGTCATGGCCAGCAGCTTGTCGGCGTAGCGCTGGCCCACCCGGTTCATGGCCTCGGCCGCGCCGGTACCGGCCTGTATGTAGGAGCGCACCTCCCCCATGAAGGCGTCGTCCTCCAAAAGCATACTCTGGAAGGTGAAAATAGCCTGCTCGCTGGCGGCCGAGCGGCCTGCCATCGAGTCCAGCTCGTTTTGGGCGATGCGCACCGCTTCTTCCAGCACCAGCTGTTCCTTTTCGGGGCTGTACTGGCTGCGGTTGAAAAGGTAAGTCTCCCGTTTGAGCAGGCTGACCTGGCCAAGCACCAGGCCCGGCGAGACAGAAATCCCCTGATACTGTTTCATGCGATCACCTCCGGCACCAGCGGCCCCGTCAGCGCCCGGCGGACAAGGGCCTGCAAGAACAGATGCGGCAGCAGCGCGGCCCGGGCGGCCAGCGCGGCGCTGCCGGCATTTTTTTCACCCGGTTCAAACAGGGGGTCGAAACCGGCCAGACGGCCGGCGTCGCAGGCGGACAGGAACGCCTGTTCCAGCTCCGCCACGGTATACAGCCGGGCCGGGTCCACACCGGCGGCCTCGGCGGCGGCTTCCAGCGGGGCCAGGGGTTCGTCCTTCCAGTCCGCCAGGGCAAGCGCCAGCGCCGCCGGCAGATGGGCCGCGGGCCAGCGGGCTTTGACCGCCTCCTGCAAGGGGTCGAAGCGGGCCCGGAACTCGGCCGCGGCCCCGGCGCTGCCGGGCAGGGCCACCGGATAGGCGTCCCCCCGCAGCCGCCCGAAGGCCCGCAGGGTGTCGTAATACCCAAGCTCGATGTTCCGGCGGGCCATGGCGGGGTCGAACTTCAAGATCTCCCCCAGCTCCCAGTGGCTGCGGATGGTGGTGGTGGGCAGGCCGGTCCGGTTGGGCTTGGTGAAGCCCAGCCCTTCCAAATCGACGCAGACCAGTTCCTCCGCGCCCAGCCGCGCGGCCAGCCCGGTGGGCATATTGTTGGAGTAGCCCCCGTCCAGATACTCCACCCCGTCGATGGTGCGGGCGGGCATGGCGGGGTAACAGGCGGCGGAGGCCAGCAGATAATCGGCCAGCTTGCCGCGGGGGATCTCGTCCAGCGTCAGCTCATGGGGGCGCAGGCCGCGCTTTTCCACCGTCACCAGCCCGAACTTGATGGGCGAGGCCCGCAGCGCGTCCTCGTCCAGCACCCGAGCCACGATCCCTTCCAGCGGGGAGATGTCCAGCCCGCCCTCGGCCACGATCTGCCGCACCGCCTCGCCCAGGGCGCGGGGGCCGGCGGCGGGGTCGGGCAGGTCCAGCACGTCCTCGCTGCGGATGGTCAGCCACATATCCCGGGCCGTCTCATACTGGCCCAGCACGTACATGGCGCCGTTCAGGCAGCCGACGCTGGTGCCAGTGACGGCCCCGGCCGTCCAGCCCAGTTCGTCCAGCGCCCGCCAGACGCCCACCTGATAGCTGCCCCGCGCGCCGCCGCCGGCCAGCACCAGCCCCCGGCAGCCTTTTGCCGCTGTATCCATCTGCAACCCTCCCTCACCGGCGATGCACCGCCCATTGGTTTTATATTTAGTATAACATAGATTCTTGAATTTTCTGCCATCCCGGCCATAGACAGACTGCACAAAGTTAAGGAAATGTGTGGAGAGGTGGTATTTCAGAGGGGATTTTTTGCGATCCTTTCGGGCGCTTCACGACTCCCCTCTCAGTTCCGGCCCTCTCCGCCGCCTGCGGCGGCAGTTGCGGTGCCCTGCTTTTGCTTCGGGCGTCGCTACGCCCTCGCAAAAGACAGACCGCTGCCCCTGCTCCGCTTCGGCTGTTTCTGCCGCAGGCAGCGCCTCAGCTGCGCAGTCCCGCACGCGTGGGAGGCTCCCCTCTCAGGCGCTTCGCGCCAGCTCTCCCCCGGGGAGAGCCAAGTGTACGCCCGTGGACAGAGACAAACTTTGTGGTAAGGCAAACAAAAACGGCTTCTTCTGTTGTAACAATACAACAAAAAGAGCCGTTTTTATGCCCTCTCAGTCTCGCTCCGCTCGACAGCTCCCCCGCACGCGTGGGAGCCAAAACGTAACCTTTAGGCTCGGCCTCCCACGTTTACGGGACTGCGCAGCTGAGGCGCTGCCTGCGGCAGAAACAGCCGAAGCGGAGCAGGGGCAGCGGTCTGCCTTTTGCGAGGGCGCAGCGACGCCCGAAGCAAAAGCAGGGCACCGCAACCCGGGGGGTAGATACAAACAATGCGGGGGCCAGCCTTACAGCCGACCCCCGCAGAGGGACCCTATCTTTCGTGACGCAAAAGTTCTTTTGTTTTGGTGCGATCAACAACAGAAGGAATAATTGGTGTTTTATTCCCCTTTGTCGTCACAGTAAAGGGTGGTGCCAAACCGGCAAGCGTCTCTAGGA
>DSTMR04002__coassemble_1248_pt1 | contig 17951 bp, 19 predicted proteins | sample DSTMR04002__metabat2_low_PE_045 | metagenome-assembled genome bin DSTMR04002 | reverse complement strand
TGGCTTTTTTCTCCCTTGCTGCCGCTTTGATCGCTTTTCGGTTTTGTTAGGTGCTCTTAGGTTTAGATGGAGCGATGGCGTTTGCCCCGGAAAGCCTGTTCCAAGAGTTATTGCCGGAAATCGAGAATTTTAGTTACTCATGGAGTATCGTTAGTGATTCCAGACAAAGCCAAAGTGTTGAAGAAGGGTTGCAAAATATAGTAAGTATCCATTCTGATCTTGCCATAAATTCCTTTGCTGATACTGTGGAAAATGACACAAACAGCAAATTTTACATGGCGATGAAAATTGTATCGTGGTTGATTTTCCTGTTTGGTGTCGTCAACCTCATAAATACAACGCTTGCAAATCAGTTATCACGAAAACGGGAAAACAGCATTCTACGCTCTATCGGATTGACACAAAATCAGCTTTACAAGATGATTATTTGCGAAGAAATTTATTATGCACTATTTGCGATGGCCGCTACTTTAATTATCGGCTTGCCGGTGGCAATCTTTTCTTGCCGAGAAATTAGCAAGATTAGCTATGCTGGTGAAATCATCGCATATCAATTTCCATTCTTTGAAATGGGTCTGTTCATTTTAGTGCTGCTCGGATTAGAGTTTATCCTCTCCCTTTGGACGCGAATCAATAGTTGAAAGCCAAAGTCCAGCAGGCAAATGCCAAAGCGGAGAACACGTGAAAAAGCAGCCCCTGTATAGAGCGGACATGAGAAGCGTTCTGGATTCCTGTTTTGACATTGATCCAGTTGAAAAGAGATTCGATCGGCTGGCGCATGGAACTCACATACGTCGAAAAGGCATCGTGCAAGGGAACCTTTTCGTAGAGCAGCTTCTTGCGGGGTGTTATCAAATCAATGTTGTACCGAAGTTTCAGTTCTTCCGTCCACTTGGCGTCTATGTAAGCTCGGTCCGCAAACATGGTCCCATTGGAAACGGGTGCACAGTCGTTGACCATCTGCTTAGCGGCCCACAGGTCGCATAAAGAGGCAGAGCCAATGTACATAGCGCACGGAATGGGAAGTCTACCAGGGCGGCGCATGGCGATGATATGTAGTTTTACACCGTAATACCATTGTTTCCGAATAGGATTGCGGGTCATTGTATACAGTTCACCTGCTACTTTGGCACGGTTGCTTCGGGAATCCTTTGCCAGGAGAATAGGGCAGGAGTCGAGCATAAAGTGATGTGAACGTTCACTTTGTGCAGCGGCTTTCTCTGCCCAGATCTCAGCCAGGGCCCTGAACGCACCTGCAAGCCGGTTCAGCCGGCGGCAGAAAGCCTGGTAACTGGGCAGATTGCGGAATCTGTTTGCCAGGTGCGTTTTTGTGTAGTTGTAAATCGCCTTGCGCGTCGGTAACTGCTGTTTCAAGCCCCAGAGATAAACGGTAATCAGCTCCCTATCACTAAATTTGGGACAGTTATTGTTGCTCAGGCGTTGCATTCCTGCAAGAAATCTGCTATCATTGCATTGACGAATAGCGCAGTAAAGTATGTTGATTTTGTTCACACCTTTATTTTCGTACTTTTTGCGCTATTTGTCATTATTTTTGCCCATTTTTATTTGCTTTTTCTTTTTCCAGTTTCAACTATTGATTCGCGTAGGTGGAGGACAACATTGCCGCGGGCGGCGCCATCCGGCATCTGCGTTTCTGCAAAACCTACGAGGAAGTGCCGGACAAGTACATCCGCTATGCCGACGATGTGGTGCAGGACAGCATCATGGCCGGTGGTGATGCGGGACCCGCTTATTCCTTTGGTCAGGGCGGCAGCTACTTTGCAGCCGTGAACGAGGCTCGCGCAGCGGAAGGCGTCGTTCCGCTGACATGGGACACCGACCTTGCCCGGGCTGCTTTGCGGATCGCCATGGGCGAGGACAGCGACACCGTTCTGGATGAACTCGAGCACCAGACCGGCAAGAGCTGCGCGCTTTACAGCAGCTACGGGATGTATCCGCTGCCCAGCTGGGGCCCCAATCTGGAAAGCTTCCGCAAGAGTGCGGGCATCAGCTTCTATGGAAGCAGCGTGTGTATGCTGTACAGCATGACGTGAACACGCACTGAAAGAAAACAGCTTCGAGGTACTTTGCCGCATGGCGGCAGCCTCGTATACAACGACAGCCCTGCCGGGCTTATGGGTACCGGCAGGGCTGTCGTTCTTTTTGTGTCAGTTGAAATGTTCCTGCATATATGCGCCGCTGTTCTGGATGCTCTGGATGGGGTCGCCATTGATCCAGTTGCGGTGGGTCTCCAGCACGATGGTATCGACGCCGTTGGCTGCGGCGATCTCGTACAATCCTTCCAGATCCATGTTGCCGTTGCCCAGCTCGGTGGCGTCCTGGTCCAAAATAGGGGTCATGTAGGGGCCGCTGCCCGCGTGGCCGCGGTCGTTGACGTGCCACTTTTTCATGCGGGTGCCGAGCTTTTGCATCAGCTTGGCCACGTCGGCCCCGCCGTCTGCCATCCAGTAGCTGTCAAATTCAAAGTTGACATAGTCCGGGTCGGTGTTTTCGATCAGGATGTCATAGGCGGTTTGGCTGGCGTTCACTTTTTGCAGCTCGCAGTTGTGGTTGTGGTAGAGCAGCTGGATGCCCTCCTGCGCCAGGGCGCGGCCTGCGTCGTTCAGGCGCTGGGCAAGCTGAGCTACTTCGGCTTCGCTGCTGTAATCAAAGCGGTACATGCCGGTGATGATAACGGTATCAGTGCCGAAGCTCTTGGCCATATCGGCGACAGCCTGCGGGTCTGCCTCGATGCTGCCCAGATTGCTGTGCAGGCCGGTGACTTCCAGCCCGCTCTCCTGGATCAGCGAATGCCAGTCCAGGTTTCCGCCGTTGCCCACCGGCATACCGGCGGCCTGTGTCAGCAGTTTGACGACCAGCGCCGTTTTCTGGATCATAAAGTCGTTCAGCTCAATGCCGTCGTAGCCGCTGGCCTTGATGTTTTGGAGCGTTTGCAGGGCGTTGTCGTAGTTGTTGCACAGGGTGCCGATCATGATCTGCTGCACCGAGCGCTTGGGCCCTGTATGGGTCTGTGTCGTAGTGGTGACCGGATCCTCATGGGCGCTTAGAATGCGGTCCACCTTGATGTGCCCGTAAAGGGTGTACCCACCCACCAACAGGAGCACAAGCAGCACGATGGCCGCCAAAATTACAAACACTTTCCGGATTTTGCGTTTCATCCTGTCCTCCATTCCTGCAGCGGTATTGCATCAGCGGCCGCTGCGCGTTATTATGATTATAGCCGCGGAAGAATGCCCCGGCAACCGACAGATTTTTTCAAAATGTCGCCAATCTTACCAAGGGAGAACAGTATGAGAGAAACTGCGAAGGACCGTGCAGGCGGGGCGCAGGGTGCGATCCGCCACGCGGTGCTGCGGCTGGCGGCGCGCAAGCCGCAGCACAAGATCAGCGTCACCGAGATCTGCCGGGAAGCGCCGGTACACCGCAGCACCTTTTATAAATATTACGGCTCGCCGTATGATGTGATGGGAGAGATCCAGCGCCTGCTGGTGGCTCATACAGCGGAGAGCGTGATGCAAAGCCTGCAGGCAGGCGCCAATATGCACGATGCCCTTTGCAACGCGCTGAAGTATGTCCGGGAAAATCAGGAGACGGTACGCCTGCTGCTGAAGCTGGGTGACTACAGCCTGTTTCAGGAAGTGAAAGATCAGCTGCCTGACTTTCACTCTGTGCTGCTGGCCTCTCTGCCCGCCGCCATGCCGCAGGCAGAAAAGCAGGCCTGTGCATCGTTTGTCCAGTTTGGGGCTCTGCACCTGCTGCTGGAATGGGTCGAGACAGGATGCAGCACTTCCCCGGAAGAAGAAGTCGCGCTCCTGTTTTCTGTCCTGGGCAGGACGCTCCGGCTCTAAGAAATGATCTTCACAAAACTTTAAGTTGTTTTATAAAACTATATTGACAACTTGAATGTTCTGCGCTACCATAGTATTAGAAATACCCCACTCTTTCCAAAACGACTGTCAGGAAGGTGACTCACATGGAAGGCCGCAGAACCGGAAAGCCTCATACCGAGCGCATCTACGTCAAAGTGACATCCGAGTTTGACACCACCGGCTCCATGGTGCCCCTGTCCATCACATGGGCGGACGGGCGCACTTTTGCCATCGAGGCGGTGCGGGACTTCCGCCCGGCAGGGACGGTGGGCAATGGCACGGCAGGCGACTGCTTCACCGTCCTGATCCAGGGGCGGGAGAAACAACTGTATTTTGAGCACATTGGCCCGCAGTTCATCGGACGGGTGGGCCGGTGGTTTGTGGAAAAGACCGTCACCGCGTGAATTCTGAGAAGGGAGGGAGAGCGCCATGTCCGGCCCACGCACCTATTTTGCCATCGACCTGAAAAGCTACTATGCCTCGGCAGAGTGCGCCGCCCGGGGCCTGGACCCACTGACCACAAATCTGGTGGTGGCGGACGCCAGCCGCACCGAAAAGACCATCTGCCTGGCAGTTTCTCCCTCTCTGAAAGCCCTGGGTATCCCGGGCCGGGCGCGGCTGTTCGAGGTAGTGCAGAAGGTCAGAGAGGCCAACGCTGCCCGGCTGCGGGCGGCTATCCGCAGCCGCGCCGCCGTGAAAAAGGACGGCAAATGGTCCCTCGCTGCCCCCAGCTATGACGCCAAAGCCTTGGCGGCGGACCCCTCTCTGGAGATCAATTACCTGGTGGCCCCGCCCCGGATGGCCTACTACGAAAAAGTCTCCCGGCAAATCTACGGCATCTACCTGAAATATGTGGCCCCCGAGGACATGGTGGTCTACTCCATCGACGAGGTGTTCATCGACGCCACACCGTATCTGGCCTACTACAACATGGCCCCTCACGACCTGGCCAAAACCATGATCCGGGAGGTGCTGTACACCACCGGCATCACCGCCACGGCGGGTATCGGCTCCAACCTCTACCTGGCCAAGCTGGCGATGGACATCACCGCCAAGCACACCGCTCCCGATAAGGATGGCGTCCGCATCGCGGAGCTGAACGAGGAATCCTTCCGGTATCTGCTGTGGGACCACAAGCCCCTGACCGACTTCTGGCAGGTGGGCCCCGGCACGGTGCGGCGGCTGGAAAAGCACGGCATCCACACCATGGGCGAGCTGGCCCGCGCCGGCCTTTACAGCGAAGATATGCTGTACCGGGAGTTCGGGGTGGACGCGGAGATTTTGATCGACCACGCCTGGGGCATCGAGCCCTGCGGCATGAAGGAGATCAACGCCTACCGCCCCGAGACGAACAGCGTCAGCGAGGGCCAGGTGCTGTCCTGCCCCTACGATTATGAAAAAACGCGGCTGATTGTTCAGGAAATGACGGACAGCCTGGTCTACCAGCTGATGGACAAAGGCCTTGTCACCGATGGCCTGACTTTGGACATCGGCTACGACCGGGAAAACTGCGACAAGGGCGGCTACCGCGGCCCGGTGCACATCGACCGGTACGGCCGCACTCTGCCCAAACCCGCCCACGGCAGTGTCCGACTGGAATCGGCCACCAATCTGGGCAGCCAGCTGCAGGCCGCGGCTGCGGCGCTGTTCGGCCGCATCGCAGACCCCAAGCTGACAGTCCGCCGCCTGACCCTCACCGCAAACCGTGTAGTGCGGGATGAGGGCATCTTCCAGACCGACTTTTTCACCGACGCCGCCAGTCTGGAAAAGGAAAAGAGTCTGCAGGAGGCCATGCTGGGGCTCAAGAAACGGTTCGGCAAAAACGCGGTGCTCAAGGGCTCCAACTATCTGGAAGGGGCGACCATGCGGGACCGCAACGGGCGGATCGGCGGCCACAAGGCTGAGTGAGGAAACTGCTATGGACGATTACAAAAACTCGAAAGAAGGCCGCATCGTCAGCCAGAAATACGCCGATATTTTGCAGATGGCGCGCCCCGAACCCTCCGCCAAGCACCCTCGCATGAGCCTGGGCAGCAGGGCTAAAATCTTCAGCCCCTTTGCGGCCCTGCGGGGCTTTGATGACGAGCTGGCCGAAGAAGGCGCGCAAACCCTGCGGGTGCCAAAGGCAGAGCTCTCCGACGAGGAGAAGGCCGCCCTCTCGGCCCGTCTGGCTGCTCTGCGCCGCGGCGTGACCGTCACGGTGCGGTACTTCCAACCCGATCTGCTTTGCCCGGCCGACCCGCCGGTGGGCCACTACCAGACCGTGACCGGCACCGTCCAAACCCTGGACCCCGTGCAAAAGACACTGCGCCTTGTGCTGGACAGTCCGCACACGGGGCCGGGGGTGGAGAAGGAGAAAATAGTTATCCTCTCTTTGGAAAACATTGCGTCATTGATATGAAAAAGGTTGCGCTATTAAACCAGCCAATTTTTTTGATATAGGTTCTGGATAGAAATGTAAAAGGTTCCGTGACAGGGCAGATTTTCGTCTTTTCTTCTGAAAAAGCCAATCCACGTTCGGCAAGAAACTCTGTCAGGCATTGGCGAACGATTTGAGCAGCTTCTTGGGTGCGTACTGTTACAAGAACATCGTCCGCGGCAGAATACAAACAAGAGAATAAACGTCTGCAAATGGAGAATGAACCACTGCAGGATTTTCTGTGATCTACAGAAAGGAAGTGAGAGCAAAGGCAAAATATGCTGTGATCTATCGTCATCGGGAAAAGTATCCAGTTTGTCGGATGTGCAAATCTTTGGAGTTTCCTGGAGTGGGTATTACGCCTACACCCACAATCTGAACCATCCGAACCTAGGGTGTATCTGAAAATTCCCCAACGCTGTTCTATTCTACCAAAAAGCCCCATCTGCTGCGTTGCATTCGCTTGCATTCCACCAAGGAGTGCGGCGCTCATGCGCCTTGCATCTGGCGCTTTTTGGCGAATATTCCAGCATTTTTGACTTCTCAGATACACCCTAAACCAGGCCATCATAGATCAGATTACCCAACAGCAGAAGTAATGCAAAACACATACGGCTATCGCCGGATGCAGATCTGGCTGGACAAAAACGGTTGTCACAGGAATCTTATGAAAGCAAACGGTTTGCTGTCTGAAATTCGTCACCGCAGACGCTGGCAGCAGGTGGAACCAGGCCGGTCTTTGATTCACTTATTTTACTATTCTACCCCTAGAAGCTCTCTTTTTTGTACGGTCCATACATTATTGGGCAGTTTATCCAGTAGATAAACGCATTTGTTTTAGGGTGTATCTGAAAACTCCTCAACGCTGCCCAATTCTACCCAAAAGCGCATCTGCCGCGTTGCAGTCGCTTGCATTCCACAGAGGAGTGCGGCGCTCCTGCGCCTTGCAACTGCATCTTTTGGGCGAATTGTTCAGCATTTTTGAATTTTCAGATACACCCTAATCTATGAGGATCAGGGGGCAAATTTGCGGCCGTGCACAGCTCAAAGCAATTCATGGGATTGAATGGACAGGAAGTTTTGAGCGGCGTCGAACACGAATTCCACGATTCACGGCATCAGGCAGCGAATCTTGTCAAATACCGCGCATCTGAAGGATGGATCGTAGAAATAGATGATGGTATTCAAGGCGGCGCCGTAACTGCCCGTGCAGAACCGTTTCTCCTTTTATTCTGCCTTCCTGCTGTAGTATGTGCGGATGACCTCCTGCGCGGGCATTCCCACAAAGGCGTAGCGGTTCGTTTTTTCCTGGCCTTTTAACGGCCAGTCCCAGAGCGCCGTGCCTCCAAACCAGGGACGGGCTGCGCAAGCTGCAAACAAAGCCTGATACCATGCCGCCTATTCCTGGGGATCGACCGGCCCTTGTAGTGACCAATCGTTGGGACGGTAAGCCGAACCTTTTACCCACATACACCCCGCCTCTGCAAAAAAGAAAGGCTTTTGCAGGGTGTTCACCGTCTGCTCGATCCGGTTCAGGTTCTGCTCCATTTGGTCGATGGGATAGTATCCGCTGGAACAGATCACATCCAGGGCGTCCCACCAGGAGACGTATTCCTCGCCGTACTTGTCACAGTTATAGCTGAGGGCCCCTGTGTAGACCTCGCGTACGGATGCGATGAGTTGCCGCCATTCCTGCTCCCGGTGCTCGGTCTGGGTCATCTCACATCCCAGGATCAGCAGCTCCACCCCGGCCTGTTGGGCCAGGCGGGCAAAGTGCAGCTGAAACGCGCGATAAGAGGCGAACCAGCCTGACCACTTGGTCTCACAGGGGACATCGTGATCGAAGAAAGAGATGCGGGCCCGCCATGTGCCGTCCAGACAGTTGACGGTAGGTTTCCAGAACACGCGCAGTCCCAGCTGCCGGGCCAGACGGGTCATGTCCAGCAATTCTTCGTCCGATGTGGTGTGCTTGCCCTGAAAGTCGATCTGTTCCACAAAAGGGGTCGCCTGGACGGCGCCCGGGCAGAAAATGACCGTATCGGTGCAGGTCTGCTCTTTCATGGCGCAAAGGCCGGCCTTTGCTTGTGGGGTGGAAAATGCCCCGCGAGGTGAAAAAGGTGCAAAGTTGACAGCATGAATAGGCTGCATAAAACCCCTCCATTTTTACTGCTGCTCCAATTTGGCGAATGCGGCCAATGGAGGCAGCGCCATACCAAAGCCCGACACCGGAACAGGCCGTCGCAGAGAAAAGGCTTTTGCGCTGCTCTCGGTACGAGCACAAAGTGAACGGATGGAAAAGCGGAAAATCCGCTGCGTTTATGATAGTACAAAAGCCACATGAACACAAGACGTTCGGGGATTTTCCCTCGGGAAAGGCCGTTAAGCTCCATCGCTGCAAAGGGATGGCTGGATGAACGGACGCGGCGAAAAAACACAAACAGGCCGACCGCACGAATGGCCGGCCTGTTTGCATTTTACAGGGCAGGGGATGGATCTGGAATTGTCTGCATGGCAGAAATGGGATAATAGGTTTGCGCCCGTGCCGCTACGTTTCAAACAGAGTTTGGGCAATGTGGGCCAGCAATCTGGCGGAGCCTTCGACGCCGAAACGGCTGCTGTCCAGCATCAGGTCGTGGTCGGTAAAGACGTCTTTGACTTCGGGGCAGTAGCGCCGGTGATAGAGCTCCCGGGCGCGGTCCACTTCCCGGATCATCCGGCGGGCGGTGGTTTCGTCCATGCCCAGCTTCTGGGTACAGTTCTGCAGCCGCTGGCTGTAGGGAGCGTATACATAGACCCCCAGGCGGTTGGGCATATCCGCCAGGATACTGCCCCCGCAGCGGCCCACCACGATGCAGGAGCTCTTGGCCGCCAGGTCCCGGATGATGTTTTTCTGCACCAGGAAGATCTCGTCCCGCAGGTTGGGCACCCCCATGCCCAGCGGGTAGATGCGGCGGAAATAGACCGACTTGGCGTTTTCCTCGGTGTCGCTGATGACCGACACCGGCAGGCCCATCCGGCGGGCGGTCTCCTCCACAATGTCACGGTCGTAAAAGTCGATGTTCAGCTGCTGGGCCAGGGCCTGGGCGATGGAGCGGCCCATGCTGCCGAACTGGCGCGAGATGGTGATGACATACTGCTTCATGGCATTTCCTCCCAAGGGTTCAGGCGGCTGAGGGCCGGGCCTGGAGTTTATGCTTCTGCACATAGCGCACCAGGCAGGACAGTGCGAAATTGATGACAAAATAAATCACACAGGCAAAGCCAAACAACACAAACACATCCGACACATTGGTGGTGCCAAGGCCGTTGTACTGCCCGGCGGCGCTCATGATCTGCTTGATGCGGGCCATCAGCTCGATGACGGCCACATTGGCCAGGTAGGAGGAATCCTTGATGGTGGTGATGACCTGGCTGAGCAGGGTAGGGATGATGCTGCGGTAGGCCTGGGGCAGCACGATGTAGACCATGATCTGCACGGTGCTGAACCCCTGGGAATGGCCCGCCTCAAACTGGCCCTGAGAGACCGCGTTCAGCCCGCCCCGGACAATTTCGGCGATGACCGAGGAGGTGAACAAGATCAGCGCCACCGCCGCCTTGAACATCAGTTTGACCTCCACCGAGGAAAGCCCGAACATCCGGCGGGAAAGAACGTCCGGCACCGGGAAAAAGACCAGGCAGATGAAGATCCACAGCAGAAGCGGCGTGTTGCGGAACAGCTCGATGTAGCCCACCGCCAGCCATTTGCACACCCGCATCGGGCCCCGGTTGCAGTAGTTGCGGGCCAGAGCCAGCACCGAGCCCAGCAGCAGGCCCAGCGCCACCGCCACCACCGAAATCACCAGGGTGAAGGCCACCCCCTTGAGCAGGTAGGTCATCACCGCCGGGTTTTGCAGGATGGACAGGCTCGCTTTCCAAGTATCCATGTCGTGTTCTCCTTTCTTGCATATGCCGTTCCATGAGACGCTTTTTGTCACTTGGCCCGGGCGGCTGCCGTGGTATGGGCGTCCCGCTTTTTGAGGGCAGTCTCCCATACGCTGGCCAGGGTGGACAGGGGAAAGCAGACGATAAAGAACAGCAGCCCGCTGACGATGTAAGCCGGCGCATAGGCGCCGCCGGTGTTGACGCCGGTGACAAAATTATATGTCACCGAAATGAGATCGGCGCCGCCGACGATGTACAGGCAGGAGGTGTTCTTGATCAGGTTTACCACCTGGTTGACCATGGGCGGCAGGATGATCTTGATGCTTTGGGGCAGAATGATATAGTACATCCGCCCCAAATAGCCAAAGCCCTGGGCCTGCGCCGCCTCCGACTGCCCCTTGGGGATGGCCTGGATGCCGGCGCGGATCACCTCCGACATATAAGCTCCGTGGTAGACCCCCAGGGCGATCATGCCGGTGGGCAGGATGCCGATGCTGTTGCCCGAAAAGGCCAGCAGGTAATACAAAAAGCACATCTGCAGCAGCAGCGGCGTGTTCTGGATGAACTCAACGTATACCCTGGCCAGAGCCGCCAGGGGCTTTTTGCCGCTGGTGGAAAACAGGCCGACGATCATGCCCAGCACCAATGCCAGAACCAGCCCCACAACGGCCAGCTGGATGGTGTTGCTCAGGCCGTGTAAAAACGTAGCCCGGTAGGCCCACACTGTGGCCCATGCCTGCGGCGAAAACAATCCTCCCATAGATATTCTCCTTCCGTTGTTCCGTTCTTACCAAAAGACAGGGCGGCGGCCGCAGCCCTGTCCTTTGATAAAAAGCCGGGCACCGGGGGCGTTTGCCCGCTGCCGGCGTCCGGCAAAAAGTCTTACAGGCCGTATTCGGCGATCAGTCCGTCAATGGTGCCGTCCGACAACCAGGTGGTGACCAGATCTTCGCACACCTCAGACAGGCCCGAACCCTTGGTGGTGGCGATGCCATATTCCTGGGGCGCAAACTCGTCCTGAATGTAGGAGCGGCCCTCCGTCTTGTAGATGGCCAGGATGGAGCGGTCCACACAGAAGGCGTCCACTTCACCGGCGCTCAGAGCGGTGGAAATGGTGGGGTAGTCTTCGTACTGGTGGAAGCTGACCCCTTCGGTCCAGGTGGTGGGGTCAAAGGTGTCGGGATCGAAGTTGTCGCCGCTCACCAGGCCCTTTTCCACCATGGCCCGCACCAGTTCCCGGGCGGAAGTAGAGCCGGAAGAGACGCCCACCGTCTTGCCTACCAGATCGGCCAGGCTGGTGATGCCGCTGGAATCCTCCACCAAAACGGTGACGGCGTCGGTGTAATAGGGCGTGGTAAAGTCCCATGTCTGCTTGCGCTCGTCGGTGATGGTAAAGGTGGCCAGCACGCAGTCGATATCACCCGAATCCAGCAGCTCGCCGCGGGTGGCCGCCGTGACGGTCGTGAACTCGGTCTCCACTCCCAGATAATCGGCCACCAGATTGGCCAGGTCGATCTCCATGCCGCTGTATTCGCCGGTCAGGGGGTCCTGATAACCGAAGCCGGGCACGGCGTTCTTGACGCCCACCCGCAGCACGCCGCGGTCCACGATCTCCTGCACATCCTCGGGCCAGGCTGTGTCGGAAGCGGCGGCCGTGCTGCTGCCGGCGCTGCCCGACGAGGACGCCGGGGCGGCGGTGGAGCTGCTGGATGCGCCGCAGGCTGTGAGCATCATCAAAGACAGCGCGCCTGCCAGCAGGGCTTTGCATTTCTTTTTCATAACTGAATTTCCTCCCTCTATGGTGTGTATCTCAAAGCAGGGGGACCCGGCGGGGCCTTCTGCTCAAAGAACCCGTTTCAGCGGATGATCTTGCTCAGGAACTGCTTGACCCGTTCGTTCTCGGGGTTGGTGAAGAAGTGCTCCGGGGTGCCCGACTCGATGATCTGGCCGTCGGCCATAAACACCACCCGGTCGGCCACCTGCCGCGCAAAGCCCATCTCGTGGGTCACCACCACCATGGTGATGCTCTTTTCCTTGCCCAGGCGGATCATCACGTCCAGCACTTCCTGAATGGTTTCGGGGTCCAAAGCCGAAGTGGGCTCGTCAAACAGGATGATCTTGGTCTGGGCGCACAGGGCCCGCGCAATGGCGATGCGCTGCTGCTGGCCGCCGGAAAGAGTGGTGGGGTAGGCGTAGGCTTTGTCCACCAGGCCCACCACTTCCAGATAGTGGAAGGCGGTCTGCTCCGCTTCGGCCTTGCTCTTATGGTGCAGCTTGATAGGCGCCAGGGTCAGATTTTTCAGCACCGTCATATGGGGGTAGAGATTGAACTGCTGGAACACCATCGAAGTGGTCTCCCGCACCAGGTGGGTCTTGTTTTTGTGGGTCAGCTCCCGGCCGTCGATGTAGACATGGCCGCTGGTGGGCTCCTCCAAAAAGTTCATGCACCGCACTGTTGTGGACTTGCCGGAGCCGGACGGCCCGATGATGACCAGCTTTTCGCCCTCCTTGACCTCGAGGCTGACGTCCTTCAACACATGAAGATCCCCAAAATATTTGTTTACATGGTCCAGTTTTATCATCTGATCTCCTCCCGTTCCAATCGTCTTACCCGCAGGTAAAAGAAAAAGGCGTTCTGCCCCCTTCTTGTTGGGGGCAAAACGCCTTTGTTTTGCTTTGCTTAAGCGGAGAAACAACCCCCAGCTCTGCTGGGGAGTGTAAAAAAATTATATAATGAGAAAGACCTTCTGGTACAATAGAGTTGCGGTCGGCCAACTGCAACGATAAAGAACCAGGAGGTCTTAAATATGAGAGAGAAAGACATAGAAAGCTTGCAGCACACAAAATGGAGATGTTTGTATCATGTAGTATTTGCGCCGAAATATCGTCGAATGGTGATATATGGGCAAATCAAAAAGGATATAGGGCAAATCCTGAGAAAGTTGTGTGAGCAAAAAGGTGTGGAGATCATCGAAGCGGAAGCGTGTCCAGACCATATCCACATGCTCCTAAGCATCCCTCCCAAATATAGTGTAGCACAAATCATGGGATATCTCAAAGGAAAAAGCAGTCTGATGATTTTTGACAGGCATGCAAATTTGAAATACAAATATGGAGATAGACACTTTTGGGCAAGGGGATACTTTGTAGATACTGTAGGGCGTAATAAGGAGAAAATACGCGAGTACATCCGAAAACAACTGACCGAAGATAAAATTGCGGACCAAATGAGTATGAAGGAGTTCATCGACCCGTTTACGGGTAGCAAGAATACCAAGGCATAAATTAAGCCCCTTAAGGGGCCGCCATGAGTCAGCAATGCAGTTGGCAGACCCGTTCGCGGCCCCTTGAGGGGCTTTGTCTGTATTATGCCCTTCTAGGGCTATCTCAAGCCCCCGGCTTTGCCGGGGGTCATGACTCAACCTGAAAATGATTATACACATTTTCCTGGATTTGTCAAATGTTTTTTCGCCCGACCTTGCTGGAGGCCAATGTAAAATATATATAATTTAACTCATTTTAACGGATTTTCACGAAAAACCGCACGACGCGCGCGTTTCGATTTATGATGGTAGAGAGCCTATTGCCCAGGATGTAAAAAGGAGGTCATCCATCATGAATATAAAAAGCGTCCTGTCCGATCTTTTGCGGCCGTTTGGCATCGCCAACAACTATACCGGCTGTGCGCAGCTGGCCCGCGCGGTCGAGCTCATCCTCGAAAGGCCGGACGACATCCAGGCGGTGCACAAGCAGATCTACGCCGTCATTGCCGAGGAATACGGCCTGCAGCCCAGGTCGGTGGAAAGCAACATCCGCACGCTTTCCGGCATCGCGTGGAAAGCGGACCCCGCCAAACTGGAACACATCGCGGGATACCCGCTGCACGGCCAGCCGTCGGCGGTGCAGTTCATTGAGATCTTTTCCAATTACATCCAGAGAAACTGCCTGAAGGAAACCGTCCGCACCTAATACCTGATAAGATGAACGAAAACAATTGAAAAGAGCATAGGCCCCTGGCTGCCGTGACATCGCACGGCAGCCATTTTTTGTACCTAAAAGGGGTGGACAGCCGGGGCAGATGCGATTTGCCCGCACCTCACTTTAACAAAAATAAACAAAAGCCCCGCGTGGCCCTGTTAAGCTGGACAGGAGCACGCTGGGCAGACAAATACAGACGGAGTGAAGATGTCCTCCATCATCTGGTTAAATTGCGTACGGCCTTCAATCGATTTACCGGATTTTCCCGCATCCTCATATTCGTGAGCAATCTCATAATCATTGAATTCTGCAAAGGCTTTCATGCGGGATTTCTGGGCATCCAGTGAGTAGCCGTCAATCTGCATGGCGGTAGACACTCGCGTATAGGTATAAACTTTTATCTTTTCTTTTTTCATAAAACTTCCTTATGCTGTTCTATCCGCCTGTGTAACAATCACTCGTTTCTTCAGTTCCTCGCAGAACCAGTTTAATCTGTTTTGGAAAAATGTTTGATAATCATCTTCCAAAACGCCCCAGCCTGAGGCGGCACTTATCAAATGGGAATTCAGCGCTTTTTCAAGATTCGGATTTTGGGCCATATATTCGCTGATATATTTGGATGGTGCTCTGTCACGAATCGAGCGCTTATTCAGAAAATCGTCCACGATTGTAATATTGCCGATATGGTTTACCAGCCAATCATCAACTTCTGGGTGTGCCTTACGCATATATGCTTTAGGGAAAAAATGATGATAGTTTTTACTGTTTGCCTGTTTCAGCCAATCATTCGCAATGTGAACAATGCTATTATTCTGATACGAGACTGGCTGCTGGTAAGCAAGCAGGCAAAGCATACCTTTGATGAAAGCTGAACCGGCAGAAAAATAACCGTGATTCCGAATAAACTCAACAGAGGTATCGATCGGAACATCGTAAACGGGCTGCTCATTGTTCAAAATTTTGTCAATCAGCTTCATATCTTGTGTTAATTTTGTTTCCGCAGCACTCGAAAATCTTGAAGTTAGTACGCAGCGCCAGAAGTAATCCTGAAGAAGATCCTGCTGCAAACCTGCCGGAATATCTTTGTGATGGAAGAAATAGTAGGTAAACGGAACCAGTAAAGCATCATACGGAAGAAGTTGTGAAACAGGAATTTTATAAAAGCTGCGCAAATAATCTACAGCTGACTCAAACGCACTCTCAACTTGGGGCCATACATCGATAAATTTTTGTTTTTCCAGGTTCAGAATGCTTTTTCTGGTGCATTCTTTCACGAGACATACAGAGACAGCCTGCAAAACAGTGGAGCTGGAGATTGTGTCGTAGTCAACATTTGAAAGATTTTCAATAAGTGCATCGTATTTCTCAGATAAGTCAAATTTCTTTGCTTCATCATAAGTTTTTGCTGCCATGATCTCAAACAGCGTTAAGGGTTTTCCGCCGATATTGATTCTTGTAAAAATTTCGGTTGCCACTTCAATGGGAGCATTTTTTACGTCGATCTTTGAAAACTGGTAGGTCTGTACCGCTTTACGATACGCATCAATTGCATCAATATAGTCGTTATACTTACTCAAAAGCAAACTGAGGGAGCCATTGAGAAGATCGACGAAGCGGATGATTTGTGTGTCCTGATACCCTGTTTTATCGGTAAGCACAAGAGAATCATCGGATTTTGCGGAAAGATTCACATAAATCTCAGAGTAGTCGGTAATCTGTCCGTTGTCATCTTCTAACTTTGCGCCTCGAAGTGCCACATATAAACTGGTCATGCGCTGCTGCCCATCCAGCACATACTGGACTGTATTTCCATCAGGCGTATCTGGGAATTGAAAATTTCCAATATTACGAACGGAGCGAAGGCGGTCATTTGTCTCCCAAATAATGAAGGTGCCAATTGGGTAGCCTTTCAGGATGCTGTCGATCAATCCGGCAGTTTCCTCAATACTCCAGACAAACTTCCGCTGAAACTGGGGAATCTTTATCTGGCCTTGTTCAATATTTGAAATAAGATTGTTATAAAGCATATTGCCGGGCAGCGACTGATACTGAGATACTTGATTATCCATCCTCAACACCTTCTCTTTCTGTTTATGACATCCGCTCGTTCATCACATCAAACTAATATACCTCAATATAGGGAGGCTCCTGCTCTCCCTATATTGGGTTTGGACAATTACCACACGATTATTGTATCACGCCGCTTTTTGCGTTTCAACATTTTCTTTGTAAACATTTTTAGTTGTGTTGTGTTTTGCAGCTTTCTCCTCGGGAAACATTGGATCGGGCAAAGCATCTAACTCCAGTTCCCCAGCATATTTTTCAATCATATCTGCCAGTAAAACGGCAAGGCCGTTCCACTCATCTATCATAGGCATTTATCCTCCGTCTTTCCGGTTTGTGCATATACTCTGCCAGCACTTCTTTGGGAATCCGCTCCAGCACAGCGACGGCGTCAGCATAGTCCCGCCGCAGCTTGGCATCGGCCAGCTGCTTCAAAGTGCTTTCCTGGGTTGCTTTTTTCAGAGACTGCTCCAGCAGAGCATTCTCCTGTTTCAGCTTTTTGTTCTCTACGGTGGTTTCCGTAAATGCCACCTGATACTTCTTCAAGGTGCTGTGCATCTGCTCTACCGCAGGGATATACTGATCCAGTAAAGCTGCAATCTCGACAGCTCTGCTTTTTGCGTTAAAGGCTCCAATACCGGCCAGCAGTTCCTCCAGCTTAGCTTTTTGCTTGGTCAGGCGGGTCATCTCTTTGAACACTCTGGGTGGGATGTGGTCACGTCTGGTCTGGCTGGCACTTTCCCCACGCTCCAGGTCCGGGTATTTGAGCACCATGTGCTCCCAGAACTTGTCCTGCCACCAGCTCAGTTTCTTCTTGTTGCCCACAATCTCCTTGGCACTGAGTCTGCCATCTGGTGTCAGCGGGACAAAGGAAAGGTGCATATGGGGCGTCTTCTCGTCCATATGCACCACGGCGGAGATGATTGTTTCTTTGGCTTGATACTGCTCCAGGAAGTGGAGTGCTTCTTCAAAATACTGCCGGATTTCAGGCAGCTTCTTACCCTGAAAGAATTCCGGTGTGGCGGTGAACAGGACTTCCACCAGTCGGACACTGTCCTTCCGAGTGCGGCAGCCGGCAGCGCTGATCTGTTGCTCTGCTTCGGTCCGGTAACGCTGGGACGGCTCGATCAGATGGAAGTTTTGCTTGCTGCGGGAAAGGTCAATATCCGGGTTACTGGCGTACTTTTCTTTTCTGCGCTCGTTATGGGCCTCGATGTTGGTGATCTCCGGCCCCTTGTACTTGGCGAAGCGCATGATGGCGTATTGTGGTTGGCTCAAGGACGGCCCTCCTTTTTGGCAATTCAATCGTATTGATGACGGGCATAGTACAAACTCCTTTCTTTTAGGTAGGTGGATGAGCTTCGATTATAAAAGTAATGCTGGACATTTTGTCCAGCACCAACTGAACCAAAATCAAGTGGTCACTTTGGTAACTTGATCCAAACTGTGCAGCACGGGTGGTTTTTTATCTAGACTTTAACTTACTGATTTGCTCTTGAGATAAAATGACCTGCTTTTCAGTTGGTCAAAATGACCAACTGATATTTATTGGCGACAAGGTACTGATCTTTTTTACAGAGGAAGAGGAGACAAACTGAAATCAAGTTCTCAAAATGGTGTGCATCCCGTCAAGAGGACAACGAAATAAATCAAAAAAATATCTCAATCTGCCTTCAAAT
>DSTMR04002__coassemble_1153_pt1 | contig 19953 bp, 18 predicted proteins | sample DSTMR04002__metabat2_low_PE_045 | metagenome-assembled genome bin DSTMR04002 | reverse complement strand
TCCCTGTATGTGTCCCGTCCATCCGCACATGTCGGCTGGACGGGACTTTTTTAATTTCTTCTTTAGCCGTTTCAAAGTTTCTGGATCACTTCGCCCAGCCAGCGGCACATCCGGTCGCCGGCCTGGTTGGCGATCTCCAGCACCCGCTCGTGGCTGTGGCGGACGGTCTGGATACCGGTGGCCATGTTGGTGATGCAGCTCACCGCCAGCACCTTGACCCCCAGGTAGGCGCAGACCATCGCCTCGGGGACGGTACTCATCCCCACGGCGTCGGCCCCCAGGGCCGCAAAGGCGCGGATCTCGGCGGCAGTCTCGTAGCAGGGGCCCATAAAGCCCAGATAGACGCCCTCCTTGTACTGGATGCCCTGTTCGTCCGCCACCGAGCGGGCCAGGGCCAGCAGGTCATGGCTGAAGATCTCGGTCATGTCGGGGAAGCGGGGCCCGAACCGCTCGTCGTTGGGCCCGATCAGGGGGTTGGTGCCCATCATGTTGATGGTGTCGGTGATGAGCATCAGGGTGCCCGGCTCAAAGCTGCGGTTGATGCCGCCGGCGGCGTTGGTCAGCACCACCGTCTCGATGCCCAGCAGCTTAAACACATAGAACGGGTAGCACACCTCCTTCATGGTGTAGCCCTCGTAGAAGTGGAAGCGCCCTTCCATGGCCAGCACGGGGGTATCCCCCAGCTTGCCCTCCAGCAGGGCCCCCTTGTGGCCCGCCACGGTGGACTGGGGGAAACTGGGGATGTCGGCGTAGGGGATCTCCTGCGTATCGGTGAAGCCGGCGGTCAGGTCTCCCAGGCCCGAGCCCAGCACCACCGCGACTTTCGGGGCAAAGCGCAGTTTTTCTTTCAGATAGGCCGCGCTGGCCGAGGCTTTTTCATACAGATGTTCCATAAGGGGGTTCCTCCTTTGTGATCGGTTTTTTCTTATTATACAGGCTGCCGGCTGCCTTGGCAATCCTTACAAAAGGGCGGATGTGTACAAAAAAATTCACAGCTTGTTCACTCCCTTTCCGCGCAAAGCTCTTATAATAAAGAGATGAAAACCTTCCAGGAAAGGAGGCCTTTCATGAACGGGAAAGGCTTTTTTGCCGCAGTCGTCCGCCGCCGCAGGCGGGTGCTGGCCTTGTATGCCGCGGCGGCCGTGCTATGCGCGCTGCTGTCCCTGCTGGTCTCGGTCAACTACGACATCAACGATTATCTACCCCCCGACGCCCCCTCCACCATCGCCATCGATGTGATGGAGGAGGCGTTCGGCGGCGGCATCCCCAACGTGCGGGCCATGGTGCGGGACGTCACCGTCCCCGAGGCCCTGGCCTATAAGCAGCAGATCGCCCGGGTGGAGGGGGTCACCAGCGTCACCTGGCTGGACGATGTGGCCGACGTCACCGTCCCCCTGGAAATGCAGGACCCCGACACCGTCGCGGCCTACTATAAGGACGGGGCGGCCCTGTTCACCATCACGGTGTCCGACGACCAGCGGGCCGAGGCCGTGGCCGCCATCGACGCCCTGCTGGGCGATGCCGGGGCCCTGACCGGCTCGGCGGTGTCCACCGCGGCGGCCACCAACTCCACCGTGGTGGAAGTGGCCAAGATCGCGGCCATCGCCGTCCTCTACGTCGTCTTTATCCTGGCCCTGACCACCGCCAGCTGGGCCGAGCCGGTCCTCATCATGCTGGGCATGGGGGCGGCCATCCTCATCAACAACGGCACCAACCTGATCTTCGGGGAGATCTCCTTTGTCACCAGCGCCGCCGGCAGCATCCTGCAGCTGGCCGTCTCGCTGGACTACTCGGTCTTTCTGATCCACCGCTTTGCCGAGGTGCGGGCTGCCCGCCCCGGCGCCGCCCCCGGCGACTGCATGGTGGAGGCCCTGACCAAGTCCGCCTCCTCCATCCTGTCCAGCGGCCTGACCACCGTCATCGGCTTTGCCGCTCTGGTGCTGATGCAGTTCCAGATCGGGCCCGACCTGGGCCTGGCCCTGGCCAAGGGGGTGGCCTTCAGCCTGCTGACCGTCTTTACCTTTGTGCCGGCCCTGGTGGTCACTGCCCTGCCCTGGATGGACAAGACCCATCACAAGCCCCTGCTGCCCTCCTTCACCGGGTTTGGGCGGCTGGTCAGCCGGATCATGCTGCCCATGGTGGCGGTGCTCGCCGTCATCATGGTGCCTTCCTACCTGGCCTCCAACGCCAATGAATATTACTACGGCGCGGGCCATATGTTCGCCGCCGACACCGAGGTGGGCCGGGACACCGAGGCCATCGAGGCCGTCTTTGGCCAGAGCGACACCTATGTCCTGCTGGTGCCCGCCGGGGACACCGCCACCCAGAGCGAGCTTTCCGCCGCCCTCCGCGCCCTGCCCCAGGTCACCGGCATCATCTCGTATGTGGACACCGCCGGCTCCGAGATCCCGCCGGGCTTTCTGGACGACGCCACCCTGGCCCAGCTGGTGTCGGGCGACACCACCCGGATGGTCCTTTCGGTGGCCGCCGACTATGAGGGCGACGCGGCCTTCGCCCTGGTGGAGCAGGTCCGCGCCATCGCCCAGCAATACTACCCCGACAGCTGGTATCTGGCCGGCCAGGGGGTCAGCACCTACGACCTGATGGACACCATCACCGGCGACATGGCCATGGTCAACTTTGTGGCCATTGCGGCGGTGTTCCTGGTGCTGCTGGTGCTGGAGCGCAGCCTGATCCTGCCCATCGTCCTGGTTTTGTGCATCGAGACGGCCATCTGGTTCAACCTGGCCCTGCCCTACTTCACCGGCACGGTGGTCTTTTACATCGCTTACCTCATCATCAGCTCGGTCCAGCTGGGGGCTACGGTGGACTACGCCATCCTCTTTTCGGACCGCTACCGGGAATACCGCGAGACGCTGGACAAAAAGCCGGCCATCGTGGCCACGGTGGCCACCGTCACCACATCGGTCCTGACCACCGGCAGCGGGCTGGCGGTGGTGGGCTTCCTGATGGGGGCCATCTCCTCCAACCAGCTGCTGGCCCAGCTGGGCAACTTCCTGGGGGTGGGCAGCCTGGCTTCCCTCACCATCGTCCTGCTGGCCCTGCCCGGCATCCTCTACCTCATCGACCCGCTCATTGTCCACAAACAGCCCAAGGAGGGCACCGCCCTATGAAACTCGTCCATTTCCCCCGCCGCGCCGCCGCAGCCGTCCTGGCGGCCGCCGTGCTGGCTGGCGCAGCCCTGCCGGTCTTTGCCTCCGACACTTCCCCCCTGCCCGAAGCCGCTTCTTCCGCCGGCACATCCCAAACCGGCCAGGCCGGCGAGGACGCCGCCCCTTCGGGCGAAACCGCCCCCGACCCGGAAGAAAACACTTCCCCTGCCCTGACCGGCCCTGCCAAGGAAGAAGTGGTCTACGGCAAACTGAACGCCGACGGCACGGTCCAGCGGCTCTACACCGTCAACCACTTTGCGGGCTCGGCGGGCCGCACCGTCACCGACTACGGCGACTACACCGCCGTCCGCAACATGACCACCACCGACCCCATCGCCTATGCGGACGGCGCCGTCACCCTGACCCCTGCATCCGACGGCGACCTCTACTACGAGGGCACCATGGACCCCGCCGCCACCCCTCTGCCCTGGCTGATCGAGATCCACTACATCCTGGACGGGAAAGAGATCGCCCCCGCTGACCTGGCCGGCCGCAGCGGCGCGCTCATCATCCGCCTCAACGTCAGCCCCAACCCCGACTGCCAGGGCGATTGGTTCGACCAGTACGCCCTGCAGACCACCGTCACCCTGGACACCGCCAGCGCCTCCAACATCCGCGCGGCGGGCGGCACCATAGCCAGCGTGGGCAGCCAGCGGCAGATCATCTTCACCCTGCTGCCCGGCCAGACCAGCGAGGTGGAGGTGGCCGCCGACGTGACCAACTTCACCATGCCGGCCATCACCCTCAACGGCATCCAGCTGCAGCTCAAGCTGGACATCGACGGCGTGTCCCTGACCAACCGCCTCAACCAGCTCACCACCGGCACCGGCCAGCTGGACGAGGGGGCCGCCGCCCTCAGCGCCGGCATCGCCGCCTTGGAACAGGGCCTCACCCTCCTCACCGACCAGAACGACCTGCTGACCGGCGGCTCGGCCGCGGTCAACAGCGCCCTGCTCCAGCTGCAGAACGCCCTGTCCGGCATCTCTGCCTCCAACGACCAGCTGAACCTGCTGCTGGACGCCTCCAAGCAGATCGGCAGCGGCATCGACCAGCTGGACGACGGCGTGGCCCTGCTGGAAAGCCAGGTCAATTACGACGCCTTCAAAAACATCCTGGCCCAGAACGGCCTTGACCTGGACACCCTTGCCGCCGGCAACGCCAAGGCCATCGCCATGCTGCAGGCCCTCACCGGGCTGCCCTTCGGCGTGGGCGACCAGATCAGCCAGATCGTGCTTTTGCTGCAGGGCAACACCGCCCTGGCCGGGGCCATGCAGCTCTATCTCGACACGGTCAGCCAGGGCATCGGCGCTCTGCGGCAGGGCACCAGCGCGGTGCGGGAGGGCTACGCCGCCTTTGACAGCGGCATCCAGGCCATGGCCGGCGTCCTGAACGGGATGCTGCAGAACATGGCCCTTCTCTCGGACGCCGTTACCACCCTGGCCACCCAGTACGGCGTGTTTGACACCGGCGTCAACGCCTACACCCAGGGGGTGGACCAGATCCTGGCCGGCACCCAGCAGCTCAGCAGCGCTTCCCTCTTGCTGGTGGCCGGAGCCCACCAGCTCTACACCGAGACCAGCAATATGCAGCTGGACGAGGAGCTGGGCAGCCTGCTGGACACCCTTTCGGCCCCCGGCGTGCCGGCTTCCTTCACCTCGAACAAAAACACCGTCTCCGCCTTGCAATTTGCCCTGCAGACCGAGCCCATCCAGCTGGACGCCGCCGCAGAAGAAGAAGCGGCTCCCGCGCACGAACTCACCTTCTGGGAAAAGCTGCTCGATTTGTTCGGCCTGTACGACGGAGAGTAAACCTGACCGTCAGCGAAGATTTTCCATCGTGTCCCGTCCATCCGCATAGGTCGGCTGGACGGGACTTTTTTTATTGTCCGGCAGCGGGCAAATGTTCGCTTTTGTGCGTTTTGTGTAAAGCTGAGTGGTTTCTTTTGGTGGAAATTGCCCTCCCCTCTGGCGGCATTTTGTGCTACAATAGTACCGCTGCACAGAATCGTGCGCGCTATTTGTGTCCAGCTATGAAAGAGGAACCCGTATGACCCTGTTTTTGACCAGCAGCCCCACCGGCTGCCCCTTTGAACCCGGCCCTCAGCCCGCCGCTCTGGACCGCAAAAACGGCCTGATCCAGCGGCTGCGCGCCGCCTGGCCCGACGAGGCCCCGGAGGGCCTGTATCTGGCCGCCGACCCCGCCGCCCATGACGCCAACGACGAAGCCTGCCGCTTTTTTGCCGGCTGCTTTGCCGGCGCCGGCCTGCCGCTGGACGGGATGACCGCCTGCGACAGCCGCAACGCCGAGGAGATCGGCCAGCTGCTGCAGCGCTGCAACTTTCTGATCCTGGGGGGCGGGCACGTTCCCACCCAAAACCGCTTTTTCTCCGAGATCGGCCTGCCCGCTCTGATCCAGAGCTATGAGGGCATCATCCTGGGCATCAGCGCCGGCTCGATGAACGCCGCCAAGATCGTTTACGCCCAGCCCGAGGAGCCGGGCGAGGCCACCGACCCCCTGTACTGCCGCTGGATGACCGGCCTGGGCCTGACCAGCGTCAGCATCTGGCCCCACTACCAGTTCTCCAAAGACAAGGCCGTGGACGGCGTCCCCCTCATGGACATCGCCCTGGCCGACAGCAAGCACCGGCCCTTCATCGCCCTGCCCGACGGCTCGTACATCCTGTGCGCCGACGGCCATGAGACCCTCTACGGCGAGGGCTGGTATTTCAGCAACGGCCGCGTCTCCCTCATCAACGAGGAAGGCGACGAGCTGCCCCTCTGGTAAACGCCCCAAACAAAAGGACCTGCATCCGGTTTTGGATGCAGGTCCTTTTTCATTTAGAGATAGTAGTAGTGCCAGCCGTTTTCGGCCTGGCTGCGTCCGATTTTGACGCCGAATGCGCCTTCCAGCGCGCCCGACTGGTACACTTCTTCGGGGGTGCCGAAGGCGGCCAGCTTCCCGCCGGCCAGCAGGGCCACCCGGTCCGCCGTCCGCAGAGCCAGGCTCAGCTCGTGGGAAACAAGCCCCACCGCCCGCCCTTCGGCGGCCAGCCGCCGGGCGGTGGCCATCACCTCCAGCTGGTGCCTGGGGTCCAGCCAGGTGGTGGGCTCGTCCATCAGGATGGTGGGGGCCTGCTGGGCCAGCGCCATGGCCAGATAGACCTTCTGCCGCTGCCCGCCCGAAAGGGTGTCCATCATCCGGCCGGCCAGGTCCGCCGCGCCGGCGGCCTCCAGGGCGGCATCGGCGGCGGCGTAGTCCTCGGGGCGGTACTGCCGCGGGAACGACAAATACGGGAACCGCCCGTGCAGCGCCATCCGCCGGGCCTCGATCCGGGGCACCTGGCGGTTCTGGGGCATATAGGCGGCCTTGCGGGCCGCTTCGGCGGGGTCCAGCGCCTGCAGGTCGGCCCCGTCGTAGAGGACGCGGCCCCCCAGCGGGGCCAGCAGGCCCAGCGCCGTTTTGAGCAGGGTGGTCTTGCCGCAGCCGTTGGGCCCCAGCAGGACCGTCACCTGGCCCGGCGCAAAGGAAAAACTGACGTCCTCCACCACCGGCCTGCCGCGGTACCCCGCGCTCAGGTGGGACAGTTCGATCAACGCCGCCGCCCCCCTTTCTGATGCAGCACCAGCCAGATGAAGAAGGGCCCGCCCCCCAGGCTCAAAGCCACCCCCACCGGGATCTCGTAGGGGGCAAAGAGGGTGCGTGCGGCGGTATCACAGACAGTCAGCAGGGCCGCGCCCCCAAAGGCGCAGCCGATGACCAGGGGGCGGCTCTCCTCCCCCAGAAAACGGCGGATCAGGTGGGGCACGATCAGCCCCACAAAGCTGATGAGCCCCGCCACGCTGACAGCCGCCCCGGCCAGGCCGGCGGCCAGCGCCAGCAGGATCACCCGCATCCGGCCCACCCGCAGGCCCAGACTGCGGGCCGTCTCGCTGCCCAGCGCCAGGACGTCCAGCTCATTGGTCAGCAGCAGCACTCCGGCCAGGCATACCGCCCCCACGGCCGCCGCCGGGCCCACCCGGGCCATGGTGACACTGCCCAGCCCGCCCACCCGGAAATCCGAGTAGCCGTTGAGGGCGTCGGGCACCAGCGTGACCACCAGGTCCACCGCCGCCGAAAAGATGCTGGACAGGGCCACGCCGGTGAGGATCAGCGTCATCCGGGAGGCCCCCGCCCGCTGGGACACCGCCAGCACCAGCAAGGCGCTGCCGAACGCCCCCGCAAAGGCGGCGATGGGGGTCAGCCCCACCGCCATAGGGGGCAGCGCGCAGCACAGTGCCACCGCCGCCCCGGCCCCGGCGTTGACGCCGATGACATTGGGGGAGGCCAGCGGGTTTGCCAGCACCGTCTGGATCACCGCGCCGGACACGGCCAGGCTGGCCCCGGCCGCCAGACAGCCGGCCGTCCGGGGCAAACGCACATACAGGATGATGGCCGCGCTGGTCCCCTCGCCTTGGCCGGTCAGCGCGGCCAGCAGCTCGCCGGGGGGCACCGTCACCGCCCCGGCGCAGAGGCTGAACACGGCGGCCAGCAACGCCAGCAGCGCCGTCCCCGCCAGCAGCGCCCGCTTAGACCCCATACAGGATCTCCACAAGGTGGTCGTAGGCTTCGCCCCAGCGGGCGTTGGGCTTGAGGTGGTACAGGTCCTTGTCCATGTAATAGACCTCGCCCTCCTGAACAGCGGTCAGCTGCTGCCAGGCGGGGTTGGAGAGCACTTCCCCTTCCAGCTTGACCTTGGCCGGTTCAGGGTCCGATCCCTGCAGGACGATGAAGATCTTGTCCGGGTCAGCCGCCAGAATGGCCTCCATGCTCAAATCTTCCAAAAGACTTTCGTCCTGGTCGGCGATGTTGACGCAGCCCAGATCGGCCAGCATCTCGCCCAGCACGGTGCCGTTGCTGCCCTTGGGCTTGATCACCGAGGCTGCCGCCCGGATATAGAGGATGCTCTCGGGCTCCTGCTGCGCCAGAACACCGGCAGCGCGGGCGCGGGCCGCTTCGATCTCCTCCGCCACGGCTTCGCCGTAGGTCTGGTAGTTCTCAGGGCAGCCGGTCAGGGTGGTGCAGATCTCCAGCATCCGCAGATAGTCCTCGAAGGTATCCACCGAGAAAAAGGCCACCTTGATCCCGGCCGCTTCCAGCGTGAGCAGCATCTCCTGATTGGAGGAAATGTTGGTGGACGCCAGCACCAGGTCGGGGGCGCTGGCCAGCAGTTCCTCCACGCTGACCCCCATGGCCCCGCCGATGTTGGCCACATCTTCCGCCAGGCCCAGGTCAAAGTCGGTCCAGGCGTCCGAGGCCGAGGCGATCAGGGTGTCCTTGCCGCCGGCGGTGCACCAGATGTCGGCATAGCTGCCGGTCAGGGCGGCCACCCGCTGGGGCGCGGCTTCCAGCGTCACTTCCCGGCCGAGGTCGTCGGTAAAAGTATAAGCCGCGCTCTGCTCCGGCGCGGACGCCGCAGAGGAAGCTGCGGCGGCCGAGGAGGCGGGCGCGGAGGACGCGGCACCGCCGCATCCCGCCAAAAGCAGGGCGCACAGCGCTGCGGCTGCGGCCCGGCAGAGTTTGGTTTTGTTCATCATACAGGTTATTCCTTTCATGCTGCGGATCAAAACGGACGCCACCCCGTGCAATACCGGGCGTAGTCCCGGTCGGCGTTTTTGACGTAGAGCACCAGCTCTTCCCCGCCCGCCTTGCTGCGGCGGGTGCGGCTCTTATAGGGCAGACCGGCCCGTGTCAGCGTCTCGATGGTGTCGTCCAGGTCCTCCTCGTTCTCGAAGGTGTCGAACTCCACCCAGTGGCAGAGGAAAAGCCAGAATTTGATAAGCGGTTCCATGCGCGGGTCCTCCTTTCTGTTCTGTGCCATTGTACCATATTCCGGGGCCTTTGTCACCACACGGACGCGGGCCCTTTGTGCATCTTTGCCAAAAAAGACGCCGGCTTTTCTCCATTCCAGGCGGCCGGTTCTCACATTTTTACCATTTTTTGCTTTTATACTTTTTTCTGGTATACGGCTTTTGCCGGACTTTGACAAATCCACCAGAAAGAAGGCTTTTTCCCATGCACACCGCTGCCCGCGTCCGCCGCATCCTGCCGGCGCTTCTGCTCGTATGGACCCTGCTTTTCTCCCTGCTGCCCCGCGCCTCCGCCGCCGGCCTTACAAACTGCTGCGGCATCCAGATGCTGGACCTCGACCGGGCCCAGATCCTTTCCATCGGCAACCAGGCGCCAGGCCAGTGCAGCCTGTACGCCCTGCGCTACGCCCGCACCATCCTGGACGGGGCGGTCAACTCGGGGGCCGGGATGTGGTCGAACGGGGCCGTCTGGTCGGCCGCCGGCTACAGCGGCTTTTCGGGCGATCTGGACGCCTGCCTGGACAAGCTCTACAGCGAACTGAACGCCGGCCGCCCGGTGATCGTCCATCTGCAGAACACCGCGGTCAGCGGGGTGTCCAAGCACCCCAACCGCACTTCTACCGAGGAATACCACTGGACCGGCTCGGGCTGGGACGTGGTCAACTACCCCCACATCTCCACCAGCAGCACCTACGGCCACTGGGTCTGCGTGGTGGGCTATGACGCCGCCGCCGACCCCGCCAGCCTCTCCGAGAGCGACTTTTTCGCCCTGGACCCGGCCCGCGTGTCGGCAAACGGCACCTTTGCCCTCACCCGCCTGCTGGACGGCACCCTCTGGACCGACAACAGCCCGCTGAAAGTGGCAGGGTGATAAAACCTTCAGACGATCAAAAGATCCCGCCATCCGTGCAGCACAATGCACAGGACGGCGGGGTTCTTTTTGGCGTTTTTGCTGTTTTTAATACCCACGCACGGAAAAGCCGCGGGCCCAGGGGTCGGGCGCTATGTCCTGGGAGCGGATGCCGGTGATCTGGACATAGCCGCCGGCGGCGATCATGTCGAACATCCGGGCAAAGAGGGCGGGGTCGCCCTGCACTTCCAGGGTGACGGTGCCGTCGTCTTCGTTTTCCACCCAGCCGGTCAGGCCCAGCTGGCTGGCGGCGTACCGCGCCCGGTAGCGGAAGCCCACCCCCTGCACCCGGCCCGACACCACATAGCGGCGGCGCACCGTCCCTTCGGGCAGGGCGGGCGGGGTGCGGTCCTTGTCTTTCAAAAAGCCGAACATCCTGTTCACCCCCGTTTGGCCTTACAGTTCCTGATAGGCGTCCATCATGGCCGGGATGAACTGCTTTTTCCGGCTGATGACCCCTGGCAACACCCAGCCGCCGTCGGCTTCGGGCTCCCGGTCGAAGGCGGCCCGCAGCATCTCGGGGGCATGGCGGCCGGTGCAGATGACCACGCTCTCCTTGCGGGGCACCTCGGTCAGCATCATATACAGGTCCTCCACGTTCTGCTTGCGGCGGGCCTCCTCCAGATAGGGCATCAGCAGGTTCTGGGCGGCCTGCAGGTTCTTGTGGGTCATGTAGCTGCCCTGGGCCACGCCGAACCGCAGGTCCCCGCACATGAACACCTTGAAGTCCTGCAGGAACACTTCCTCGGGGGTCTTGCCGTCCAGCTTTTCGCCGGCCTCGAACATCTCGGCAGCGAATTCTTCCACATCCACCCCGGCAATGCCGGCCAGACGCCTGGCGGTCTTTTCGTCCAGCGGGGTGCAGGTGGGGCTGCGGAACATCAAAGTGTCGGACAGGATGGCCGCCAGCATCAGCCCGGCGATCTGGGGGCGGATCTCCACCCCCTGCTCGTCGTACATCTGGGTAACGATGGTGGCGGTGCAGCCCACCGGCTGGTTGCGGAAATAGACCGGTCCGCTGGTCTCCAGGCTGCCGATGCGGTGGTGGTCGATGATCTCCAGAATCTCGGCCTGCTCAAAGCCTTCGACCGCCTGGGTGGCCTCGTTGTGGTCCACCAGGATGATCCGCCGCTTGCGCAGGTTGATGATGTTGCGGCGGCTGACCATGCCGCAGTGCTTGCCGTTCTCGTCCAGGATGGGGAAATAGCGGTGGCGGTTCTTGGCCATGACGCGGGTCACATCGGCCACTGGCGTCACCCGGGTGAACTTGAGGATGTTCTGGGTCGTCATATAGTAGGAAATGGGGGCGCACTGGCTGATGAGCTTGCCGGCCGCGTAGGTGTCGAAGGGGACGGTCATGATATCCACGCCGGTCTCGGCGGCGATGCGGCTGATGGTCTTGCCCACCTTGGAATCGTTGCAGATGATGAGGAGGGACGCCTCCTGCTCGATGGCGCACAGCTGGCTCTCGTAGCGGTTGGTCAGGATGACGATGTCCCCTTTTTCCACGGCGCTCTCCAGCATTTCGGGCGTGGCCGTGCCGATATGGACGTTGCCGGCGGTGCAGACCCCGTCCTCGCTGCCCACCACCATCTCGCCGCCCAGCGTCTCGAGGATGTTCTTATAGGTGGTGTGGGTCTTGGCCAGCACGGCGGTGTCGAACACGTCCATGTTGGCGGTGGCGATGTCCTTCACCGTGATGACGCCCAGCAGGTCGTTCTCCGGGCTGACCACCGGCAGCGTGTCGATGTCCCGGTCCCGCATGATCTCCCAGGCGCGGCGCAGGCTGATGGAGCCGTCCACGCCTTCCATCTCGCGGTAATCCACGTCGCGGATCTTGGGGTTGACGTCGGTGCACATCCGGGGCGGCTCCACCCCGAACTTCTGCAGGACGAACTGTGTCTCCTGGTTCATCTTGCCGGCCCGGCGGGGCTCGCACACCAGGTCGCTGGTCTTATTTTTCAGCTCCGCATAGGCGATGGCGGAACAGATGGAATCGGTATCCGGGTTGCGGTGGCCAATCACCACCACTTTGTGCGCTTCTTTGGGCATATCTGCATTTACCTCCGTTGACTGCGGCCGCCGCCTCCGGCCCTCCTGCAGGGCCGTTTGCAGGGGGCGCGGCCCTCCTGCTGCTTTGCCCTTATTGTATCATATCCGCCTCCGGGGGTAAATAGCCCCTCGCGGGAAAAGCCGCGGGGCCGGGCGCATTTTTGTCGCGTGCGATATTGCATCGGGGCAGGCTTTGTGCTATAGTATGCCGTGGTATACAACAACAGCGGGAAGGAAGCAACGCCTATGACACAAACAGCACAATCCCGGCCCATCTTCACCCGGCAGCAGCTGGTGGCCCTGCTGCTGCCGCTGGTGGCGGAGCAGGCCCTCAGCGTCACCATCGGCCTGGCCGACACCCTGATGGTGTCCTCGGTGGGCGAGGCCGCCGTCTCGGGCGTCAGCCTGGTGGACACCTTCAACACCCTGATGATCCAGATCATGTCGGCCCTGGCCACCGGCGGCGCGGTGGTCACCAGCCAGTACATCGGCCACGAGGAACCCAAAAACGCCAAGGCCACCGCCGGCCAGATCATGCTGGTCATGGTGGCGTTCAGCTGCACGGTGGCGCTGGTGGTGCTGTTCGGGCGGCATCTGATCCTGCGCGCCATTTTCGGCGCCATCGACGACGATGTGATGGCCTACGCCGAGACCTATTTCCTGATGTCGGCCCTCAGCTACCCCTTCATCGGGATGTACAACGCGGGGGCGGCTTTGTTCCGGGCGCAGGGCAACAGCAAGATCAGTATGCTGTCCAGCCTGGTGATGAACGTGCTGAACATCGGCGGCAACGCCATTTTCATCTACGGCTGCGGCATGGCGGTGTTCGGCGCGGCGCTGGCCACCCTGATCTCCCGCATCATCGCCTGCACGGCGGTGCTTTTCCTGCTGCAGCGGCCCGCCAGTATGCTGCGGGTGGACAGCGTCCAAAACTTGCGGCCTGACCGCAAGCTGATCCGGCGCATCCTGGTCATCGGCATCCCCAACGCCATCGAGAACGGGATGTTCCAGATCGGCAAGCTGTCGGTGTCCAGCCTGACCAGCACCCTGGGCACGGCGGCCATTGCGGCCAACGCCGTGGCCAACAATACCACCACCCTGCTGAACATCCCGGCCAACGCCGTGGGCATGGGCGCGCTGACCGTCCTGGGCCAGTGCCTGGGCGCCGGCGACAAAAAGCAGGCCAAGCGCTACGGCGGCCTGATGATGGGCCTGGCCTATGCCGGCGCCTGGGTGATGAACCTGGCGGCCTTCTTCGGCGGCAACCGGTTCATGCTGCAGTTCTTCAACCTCTCCCCCGAGGCCACCGGCCTCGCGCTGGAAGTGATGGTCTGGTTCAACATCATCTCGCTGTTCATCTGGCCGTCCAGCTTCACCCTGCCCAATATCCTGCGCGCCGCCGGCGACGCCCGCTACACCATGGTGGTCAGCATCACCTCGATGTGGCTGTTCCGGGTAGCTCTGTGCTACCTGCTGGTGGGCCATTTCGGCGGCGGCCTGCTGGCCATCTGGACCGGCATGTTCGTGGACTGGGCCTTCCGCTCCCTGTTCTTCGCCATCCGCTTCTTCAGCGGCAAATGGATGGAGAACAGCGTGATCTGACCTTTGCGTTTTACCAAGATACAGCAAAGCCACAAAACCCAAAACCGCCCCCTCGTCCGCAGCGTTTACGGATGAAGGGGCGGTTTTGCTGGTTCTTTTTAGGAGCGGCAGCTCTCTTATTTAGCCTTCTCAGTCTCGTCGCCTATTAGCCCCTCTCAGTCATGCCGCAAAGCGGCATGACAGCTCTCCCGCACGCGGGAGAGCCTCCCCTCTCAGTCACAGGGTGCTTACGCACCCCGTGCCAGCTCTCCCGCAGGGAGAGCCAAGTGTACCGCCGTCAATAGAGGCAAACTTTGTGGTAAGGCAAGCTAAAAAGCGGTTCCTTTTGCTGTGTAGTTACAGCAGAAGGAGCCGTTTTCAGCTTATTCCCCCGAAGGGGGGATGTCGCGCAGCGACAGGGGGGGCACATTAAAAGGGTGGCGGGCGGGATTCGATAACAACAATGCGGGGGCCAGCCTTACAGCCGACCCCCGCAGAGGGACCCTATCTTTCGTGACGCAAAAGTTCTTTTGTTTTGGTGCGATCAACAACAGAAGGAATATTGGTTAGACATTCCTTTTTGCTGTCACATCGGATGGGTGTGTACCCGGACAAACAGGCGGTCTCGGAGCCTATTTGTCCCTTATATCAGGCGCGGTATGGTGCTCCGCGTCAGTTATAAGTAAGTTCAATCAGGCTGCGGTCGCAACACGAGTCACAGTCACCAGGATGAAATTCGCAGACAGGGTATAGCCAGCGAAGGGCTCCAGTGCCTGGTTGGCAACGCTTGCAGAAACAGTGTAGTCAAAGGTATACCGAGCAACAGTATCGTTGTTCACATTGGCCAGAGTCTCCAGCAGACCTTCCATATAATCGGCAGTCTGAGCCAGAGCCTTGTTAACATCAACAGTACCATCAACCACAAACAGAGCACCATACTTGACAGTATCGCTGCCGTAGCTCTCGGTATCCCACAGGTCATACATAGAATCAACAGTCATCGTAGAATTGATGTCCATGAGACCCAGGGAATCAACCAGATCGCTGATGACATACTTGGTATCCTCGAAAGCAACGCACTTATTGACAGGTACGACCACCTTCGGCAGGACAGCACCAGCAGCGGTAGTGGTAGAGCTCATGTTGCCCAGAGCATCTTCCAGAGCGGCAATATCGTCAGCGTTGTCCTCATAAGTGATGTAATCCTTCTTGGCGGCATCACTCAGATTAGCAGCCAGCTCAACAGAGTAACCGGTAGCAGGAACCGGATCGGGATCGGGAGTGGGTTCGGGATCAACAGCGGTGGTGGAGCAGCCAGCCAGCATGGAGACAGCCATGACACCGGCCAGCATCAGGGAAGCAATTTTCTTGAGCTTCATAGTGAATTTTTCCTCCTTATGGTGTATAAAAGATAGAGACCCAAAACAGGCTGAAAGGAAGGTCCTTTTCCTTTCAAAAGCATTATAGCATACCCCCCCCGTGTCAAGCCCCGATTTACTATTTTTTGGTTTTCGCTTTCTTTTCTTTATTTCCTATCTTCCCGGCTCGTTTCGCGCTGAGAACGCAGGGACGGATTTTGGACGTGGGAGGGGGAAGTTTTGTATATTTATGCAGTTTCGTTTTACTTTTCTCGCTGTTTGGCCCTCTCCGGCCCTGCGGGCCACCTCTTCCGTAAACGTGGGAGGCTCCCCTCTCAGTCATGCCGCAAAGCGGCATGACTGCTCCCCCGCGGGGGGAGCCAAGAGCACGCGCGTCAGTGTCAATCAAGTTTGTGGTAAGGCAAGGCCGCAAAAAAGTTCGCCTTACCACAAATTTTCTCTTTATTTACGGACGTACACTTGGCTCTCCCTGCGGGAGAGCTGGTGAGCGAAGCGAGACTGAGAGGGGAGCCTCTCCCGCGTGCGGGAGAGGTGGCATGGAGCGAAGCGACATGACGGAGAGGGCTAAAAGCTGGCACGAAGCGCCTGAGAGGGGTGCAAAAAGAAAAGCGCCCGTTCCCGAGCGCCTTTCCCCTTTGTATATTTTTTGTTAAATACGCTCCTGAAATTGTTCCATGTGGAACATTATTTCCCCAGGATCTCCATCGCCCCGGCGAAAAGTTCGGCCCCGCTTTTGCCGCCGGGCCAGGGGCCGGCGTTCTGGTAGTTGATGCGGATCACGCTGCCGGGCTCGGAGCACAGCTCCACCTGCAACGTCTCCTGCCCGTCCAGGTAAAAGCGCAGCGTCAGGAACGCGACGCTCTTTCCCACACTAGCCTGAATGCCGCGGCTGCTCTGGTCGAAATACCGGCGGTAGGACTGGCTGTTGACCAGCGCCAAAAGCTGCGCATACCGCGGGTCATCGGGCGGGATGACCTCGGAACGGCTCTCGGACGTTTTCAAGCCGCTTGTTTCCATGACCAGCACCGAAATGCTGTCGCTGTGCGTATCGGGCGCGAGCCATACAAATCGGAACAACAGCACAGCTGCCGCGGCCAGCAGGAGCACCGCCGCAAGGCGTCCGCGGTTCGTTTTCAGCCCGGTGCCCATAAAAACCACCCCTTTCCATTTTCAGTGTACCACAGAGCGGGGTCAAAAGCGACCGGGCCGGGCCCATTTTGGCGCACCGCACAAAAAGCCGCCGTTCCGGCGTGGCATTGTGCCGGGACGGCGGTTTATCTCTGCTTGTGTCATTTGCGCTTCAGGGTCATGCCGCGCAGGCGGGCGGCGGTGCGCTGCATTTCGGCGGCCCGGCGGAGGATGGCCTCCACCTTTTCCCGCTGGGGCGCGGTCAAGTCCTCCTCGGCCAGCAGTTCGGCGCTGGCCAGGATGACCGCCAGCGGGGTCTTGAGCTCGTGGGTCAGGGTGCTGAGCAGCTCGCCCCGGCGGCGGTCGGCCTCCCACTGGGCGGACAGGCTGGCGGCCAGTTCTTCCCGCAAGGTCTGCATGGTGGCGAGGGCCTGCTCGTATTCCCGAACGCGCGCCCCGCCGAAGGGCGCGCCCTCCAGCTCCCGGGATGCCACCTGAGCGGCCGCCTGGGACAGCAGCTGGGCGTCGGCGGTCAGCAGGCGGCCGGTGCGCCGGGTGGTCCAGCCGATGATGAGAACCGCCGCGCCCGCCCCCAGCAGCAGCCAGCAGGTCTGGAAATCGGGCAGCGCCCCGTCCAGGACGGGGTCGGCGTAGTGGACGGCGTAGTCGTATTGGAACAGGTAGACGGTGCCGTCGGTCTGGCGCGCCTCCAGCAGGCGGAGGCGGTAGGGGCTCCACAGGCCGCCCCGGGGGCTGCGTTCCAGCGCGGCTTCCAGCCGGCGGCCGGTGAGGTTGGTGGAGAGCACCTCCCCCGCGCCGTCCAGCAGCAGATAGCCGCAGCGCTCGGGCAGAGCCTCGGGCGGCAGAGTCCCGGCGGTTTCCACGGCAGTCTTGGCCTCATAGGCAAGCGCGCTCATCCGGTCGGCGGGCCAGATGACCCCGGCCCGCACCAGGGCCGCAAAGCTCCCCCACCAGACCGCCGCTGCCAGCAGGCAGAGCCCGCCGGTCAGCACCAGATACCCCGCCAACACCCGCCGCAGGGTGGGACGCTTTTTCACCGTTTCCATCGGTAGCCCACCCCCCAGACGGTCTCCACCGGCTCGCAGCCCGCGGCGCGGAACTTGGCCCGTATGTTCTTGATGTGCTCGGTGACGGCGCTGGCGTCGGCGGCACGCTCGTAGCCGAAGGCCTCGGTGTACAGCTGTTCTTTGCCGAAGGTCTGCCCCGCGTGGAGGGCCAGCACCTCGCACAGGGCGTACTCCCCTTTGGTCAGCGGCACCGGCCGGCCGGACACCTCGGCTGTGCCGGCGGACAGGTCGAACACCACCCCGCCCCGCGCCAGCCGGTGGGACGGCGTCCGCTGCTGGCGGCGCAGATGGGCCGCCACCCGGGCCCGCAGCTCCCCGATGCGGAAGGGCTTGGTCAGGTAATCATCTCCGCCGCTGCCCAGCGCCCCCAGAACGTCGGCCTCGGCGTTGAGGGCGGTCAAAAAGAGGATGGGCGCGTCGGTCAGCGCCCGGATGCGGCGGCAGGTGGCCGCGCCGTCCTCCCCTGGCATCATCAAGTCCAGCAGGATCAGGTCGGCCCAGCGGCAGTGGGCCTCGGTCACATCGGCCCCGGCGGCCAGCGTCCGCACAAAGTGGCCGTCTCGGCCCAGCGCTTCGGCGATCACCGTCCGCAGGTCGGCGTCGTCGTCCACCGCAAGGATATGGGCCATTTTCTCACCCCCCGAATCGCATCACCGCGCAGGACGCGGCGTACAGGACATACACATGGGCCGGGTAAAACCAGTAGAACAGCTTCTTGTGCCCCGCGCCCCGCTGGCCGTTGTACAGCAGCATCAGCGGCGCGGCAAAGACCTCCATCCACTGGTAACAGGTCAGCAGCAGACGGCCCAGCCCCCATCCGCTCTGCAGCAGCCAAACCACGCTGCCCAGGTCCGCAAACAGGACCCAGGCCGCCCAGACCAGCGCCTGGGCTTTCCGGTGCTCCCGCAGAGCGTACAGCAGCACCCCGCCCAGGATGAACGCAATGCCGCCGTCGGTGCTGAAGGTCCAGCTGGGCAGCACCGTCCAGCTGAGGAAATACACCGGCAGCTGTCCCACCGGCGGCAAGACCGCCATCAGCGCCAGAGACGCCGCCGGCCAGAGCACTCCCACCCCGCCGATCACCGCCGCCGCCCGGCCAAAACGGCGCTGGCGCAGCCAGTCGAGCCCCTGCCACAGCAGGCAGGCCACGGTCAGGTCCCGCAGGATGCCGTTCATGGGGTAAAAGCCGTCGGCTCGCTTCCCTAGCCCGATTCCGATCAGGAACTGGACCGCTCCCATCCCGGCCCCCAGGGCCCAGAGGCGGAGCAGGTAGGTCTTGCGGCTGTGGGTGTGGGCAAAGCCCTCCGCCGTGCAGAACAAAAACAGCGGCGCGCTCACCCGCCCCAGCATCGAGAACCATTCCGGCACCGCGCCGGTAAAGGCGAAGAAATAGTGGATGTGGTCCAGCACCATCAGCGCCAGGGCGATCTCCTTGAGCGCCGTGCCGGACAGACCTTTGGCCCGCATTGTTTTGAGCATCGTTTTGTATCCCCTTTGCTTGATTGTAGCATAAGGATACAGGCAAAATCAAAGGAAATTATAAAGTTCGGCCATGTTCTCAGGCGCTGCGTTTGCTCCCCTCTCAGGCGCTGCGCCCGGCTCCCCTCTCCGTCACAGCGCAAAGCGCTGTGCCACCTCCCCCGCGGGGGGAGGCAAGTGCACGCCCGTCAGTGTCGGCAGAGTGAGTGGTAAGGCAAAGTCACAAAAAAGTTCGCCTTACCACAAAGTTTCCCGCTGCTCACGGGCGTACACTTGGCTCTCCCTCCGGGAGAGCTGGCACAGGGTGCACAAGCGCCCTGTGCCTGAGAGGGGAGAAAACAAACAATGCGGGGGCCAGCCTTTACAGCCGACCCCCGCAGAGGGACCCTATCTTTCGTGACGCAAAAGTTCTTTTGTTTTGGTGCGATCAACAACAGAAGGAACTACTGGTTAGGTATTTCCCCTTTGTCGTCACAGTAAAGGGTGGTGCCAAACCGGCAAGCGTCTCTAGGACTTACCGGCTTCTTACATCAAATACAGTATGGTGCTCTGTACTTGTTATAAGTAGAGTTAGAGTTGATTACTTGCCGATGTGGCGGACAATCTCAACTGCAACCAGGGTAACGCTCATGCCATGACCAGCCTCGTAGGTCTTGGTGCAGGTAGCAACAGAACCGGTATAGTTGAAGAAAGCATCACTGGTACCATTGTCAGTAACCTTGTAGCTCTCAGTCAGACCAACAATAGCCTGATCAATATCGTTAGCAATTTCTTCCATAACATTCTCCATGGAAACATTGCCAGCAACAGCATAAAGCAGAACAGTATTGACGTCTTTCTTGGTGTAGTAAGCAGGATCAGAAGGAGCCTTACCTGCGGGGTCCAGACGAGCGATCAGATTCGATGCGTTAAAGTAAGTGGTATCATCCTTAACTTTCACGCTGAGAGCATCATACAGGCTGTCACGAGCCTCAACCAGAGCAGCATTGCTCCAATAATCAACATAGGTGACTTTGCCATCAAAAATCTCATCGCCGAATTCCCCAGTAATGGTGGCATCGCCAACAAAACCAGCTGCGTAGTTCAGAGCGTTATTCAGCTCGTTGCTGTCACTCAGAGTGATGGAATCATTAGCATGAGCAGACAGCTTCTTCTGCAGGGTAGCAGAATAGCCAGTAGGGGTGGTCGGCTCCTCGGGCTGATTGGGCTCGGGATCAACCGAAGTGGTAGCGCAGCCAGCCAGCATGGAAACAGCCATGACACCGGCCAGCATCAGGGAAGCAATTTTCTTGAGCTTCATAGTGAATTTTTCCTCCT
>DSTMR04002__coassemble_1142_pt1 | contig 20146 bp, 17 predicted proteins | sample DSTMR04002__metabat2_low_PE_045 | metagenome-assembled genome bin DSTMR04002 | reverse complement strand
GCCGGCCAACGCCAGACCTCCCGCCACATTACGAAAGAGATGCCAACCGGGTCAGTATCTGGCCAATGGCCTCCCAAAGTTCGCTCTGTCTCTTGATAATATCCTCCAGGTCCGCCTCGTAAACCCGCCCGGTAGTGTTGACCCGGCGCACCAGCTGGTTGAGGTTGCTGCTGTGCCGGCGCAGCAGAGAGAGCAGCTCTTTCAGTTCCGGCAGGTCCAGCCGGACGGCGTACCCATCCAGCGCCATCTTGCGCAGATAGGCTTCCCGGTTGAAGATGCCAAGCTGTTCCATCTTGCTTTCAATCGCCGCCAACTCTTCCTCCGAGACGCGGAAATTGAGCTGAACGCCGCGCTTTCGCTTGGGCTGGCTCACCGCTCCGGCTCCTTCTTTTTGGGTGAGGCTTGCACAGGTGACTTCTTCTCTACCTTCTCCTGCGCCTGCTTGAGCTGCTCCCGGACAGAGGCGCGGGGCTGACGTTCTACCTCCCGCCGCGCCTGGCTTACGAACAGGTCGGTCAGGCCGGCGTGGCTGTCCACCACAAACTCACAGTTCCTCTCAAAGCCAAACGAATCCGGGTTGGGCGGGATGTCCACCGTTTTGGCCCAATCCTTGTTATAGGGATGGAAACGCCCGTCCCACCCCTTTTGCTGAATGGTGTTGGCCAGGACGTACATCACCCGTTCGGTGCCGAACTTCTGCATCACTTTGTCGGCGGTCCCCTTCGCAAGGCGTCTGCCGTCATAGTTTTGGTCAATACTCTGCTCAATGGCCTCCTTGCAGGCGATGTTGGCCTGATGCGAAACGCGGTATTGCTCCAGCTCCCCGTGCTCGCGGGCGTAGGCCGCGTTCTGCCGGTAGACCGGCAGCTCAGCAAAGGCAGCTTCCTTCTTTGCAGAGGCCAGGGCTGCTTGAATCTCCGCATCGCTCACCGCTGCCAGCTCCTGAAAATCCAGCCCTTCCAGTTCGTTTTCGATCAGCTCCTGCAGCGAACTGTACTGCCGGGCGTCCAGAGGTTTTCCGTCCAGTTCACGCTCGATCTTGTAACCTTCAAAATCCACATGGACTTGCAACGGGATATCTTCATCGCCCACGGTAGTGTAAGCGATGCTGACCTTGCTCAAGTCGCTGAAATCCGCCTGCGAAGCGTATTCGTAGGCGCAGAACTCGTCGATCAGAGTTTTGGCGCGGTCCAGCAGGCCGGCCTGCAGAGCATCCGCCCGGCTCTCGATGCAGCTCCAGATCTCCTCCATGTGACTGCTTTCCAGCTTGTCAAATTCTGCATAAACGTCCGCCAGCGGTGAGGGCGAGGTCAGCAGTGCCGCTGCCTGGGCATCGGTCAGGTCGTTGTACTCGAGCGAAAGCAGAATGTCCTCCCGCATGACATACTCATAGGCGTGGTTGAGGATCTCCTGCGGCGGCTGGGCCAGCAGCCAGTCCCGGAACTGCTCCTGTTCCGTAAACATCTGCTTGTAAAGGGTGGTATTCCACTGTTCATTGGTCATCTTTCAGCCTCCTTTTTATGCTGCTTATTCGGTGCGGATTTCTCGACTGCGGCGGCTTTCAGCCCGGCTAGGACCGACGGGCGGTGTCCCTCGCTCCGTTCATCCAGTTCAGCTTCAGATATGTCCTGCTCCGACTCAGGGCGGCCCTCCATGTTCAGCAAGGTGTCCAGCTCGGCCAGACGGGCGGATTTTTCAGCCAGCTCCGCTTCTTTGGGGAAAGGCTTTTCCACTTCCACTTGCGCCGCGTCCCGCTGCTGGTACAAAGTTTGCAGCTGGTTCTCGGCGCGGGCGATGCGGTCGGGGAAGTTGTCCAGCGCGTTGTCCAGGCGGGTCAGGTTGCCGCGGGCGTCGGTGCCGAGGGGAACGAAGTGACTGCTTGCACCACGCAGCACGGCCTGGTACTCGTTGCGGAAGGTATCAAAGCGCAAGTCGAGGCCAAAGCCGCGATAATTACCCAGCGTCACCGTCTCGGCGGTGGGCATTTCCTTGCAGGCCAGAAGCAGCCGCTCGCCTGCGGCCAGCTTGTCCTCAAAGTGCATCCCTTTCACGGTCATGCCGCAGAAACCGTCCTTCACCTGGGGGTTCGATTCAACTACTTTTGCATCCTGTTGCAGGGCGGCGATCTCCGTTTTCTGACACTGGATGCTGGCCGGAAACTCTTTGAGCAGCTTATCCTCCAGCCGGTACTTCTGGCTCTGGTGGTCGGCTTTGAGAACTTTCAGCTTTGCTACCTCCACATCCAGATTCATCTTTTCCTTGATGAGCGGGTTTCCGGCACACAGCGCCTTGACCTCGGCGTAGCTGAGGACCTGCTCGTCCACATCCTCGCAGCTTCGCACTGGGCTTTTGCTGGTCATGATCTGGCCGATGAAGCGCTGTTTATTTTCAAGCGTTTGCCAGAGGTACGCATCGAATGTTCCTTCCGTGACGTAATTGTAAATCTGCACCGTCTTGTTCCGATTGCCCTGCCGGATGATGCGGCCGTTGCGCTGGGTCATGTCCGAGGGTTTCCAGCCTACGTCCAGGTGATGAACGGCAACAAGACGGTCCTGCACGTTGGTGCCCGCCCCCATTTTTGCCGTACTGCCAAGCAAAATGCGCACCTGTCCGGTGCGCACCTTGGAGAACAATTCCTTCTTCTTGGCCTCGGTGTCGGCCGTGTGGATAAAGGCGACCTCGCTTTCCGGCACGCCCGCCGCCAGTAGTTTTTTCTTCACATCATCATAGACGTTAAACTGCCCATCCCCCTTGGGTGTGGACAAATCGCAGAACAGGAGTTGGGTCAATTTGTCCGTTTTGCCTTCCTCCCAGATACGCAGCACGTTGGATACGCAGGCGTTCAGCTTGCTGTTTGGGTCATCGGGCAAAAGAGGGTTCATGAGGCGCTGATCGAGTCCAATTTTCCGCCCATCATTCGTTATACACAACATATTGTCCTCGGAAGCATCCACCATCCCGGCGTTGATCTTGCCTGCCCGCTCGGAGAGAGACTGCACCATTTCCTTCTGAATTTCAGAGGGCTTGACCAGCACCGTCTCGAACTTTGCCTCCGGCACAGGCAGGTGGAGCTGGTCACTGGTCTTGATGTCCGCCACTTCCTTGAACATAGTCATGAGTTCCGGCAGGTTGAAGAATTTTGCAAAGCGGGTCCGAGCCCGGTAGCCGGTGCCCTCGGGGGCAAGCTCAATGGAGGTGGTCGTTTCTCCAAAGGTGGACGCCCAGCAGTCAAAATGCGTCAGTCCCTTTTGTTGCAACGTGCCGTACTGTAAATAACGCATGACCGTAAACAATTCGACCATTGAATTGCTCACAGGTGTACCCGTAGCGAATACCACGCCCCGGCCTCCGGTCAGCTCATCCATATAGCGGCACTTGCCGAACATATCGCTGGACTTCTGGGCTTCTGACGTGGACAAACCAGCGACATTGCGCATTTTTGTTACGAGAAACAAATTTTTGAAATGATGCGACTCGTCCACAAACAACCTGTCTACGCCCAATTCTTCAAAGGTTACTACATCGTCCTTGCGCTCAGCGCCCCGCAGTTTTTCAAGTTTCATTTCCAACTGCTTGCGGCTTTTCTCCATCTGCTTGATGGTAAACTTCTCCCCGGACGAATGTTTCAGCTCGGCGATGCCGCTCTGGATCTCGTCGATCTGCTCCTGGATGATGCGCTCCTGCCGCTCGAAGGAGAGGGGGATCTTCTCAAATTGGCTGTGCCCAATGATGACCGCATCGTAATCCCCAGTGGCGATGCGGGCGCAGAACTTCTTGCGGTTGGCGGTTTCAAAATCCTTTTTGCTGGCTACCAGCAGCTTTGCGCTGGGGTAGAGATGCAAAAACTCCTGCGCCCACTGGAGGGTCAGGTGGTTCGGCACCACGAAAAGAGATTTCTGGCACAGCCCCAGGCGTTTTGCCTCCATGGCCGAGGCAGCCATCTCAAAGGTTTTGCCCGCGCCCACCTCGTGGGCCAGCAGGGTGTTCCCGCCGTAGAGCACATGGGCAATGGCATTCCGCTGGTGTTCCCGCAGCGAAATTTCCGGGTTCATGCCCACGAAGTGAATGTGGCTGCCGTCGTATTCCCGGGGACGGGTAGAATTGAACAGCTCGTTGTATTGCCGCACCAGCATTTCCCGCCGCTGCGGGTCCTGCCAGACCCAGTTTGCAAAGGCATCCTTGATGGCCTGTTGCTTCTGCCCGGCCAGCATGGTCTCCTTTTTGTTCAACACCCGCTTGGGTTTGCCGCTGTCATCCTCCACCGTGTCGTAAACCCGTGCGTCCCTCAGATTCAGAGTATCCTCCAGAATCTTGTAGGCGCTGGCCCGCGCCGTGCCGAAGGTCTCGTAGGCCATGACGTCATTGTGGCCCGTTTTGGTCTTGCCCTCGATGCGCCACTCGGCGGTGGACGGGGAAAATTTGACCTGAATCGCATACCGCATATAAAAAGGTATGCGGAAGGTTTCGGACATGAATTTCTGGATGATGTCGGGGCTGATCCAGGTCGCCCCCAGCCGCACGTCGATCTCGGACGCCTCCAACTCTTTGGGCTGAGCTTTGGTCAGGGCTTCCACGTTAATGGTGAAGGCCGGGTCATTCGCAGCGGCCAGCCTGGCGATCTGCAGCTTGTTGCGGACGTTGCCGGACAGGTACTCGTCAGCGGTTTGCCAGCCCGCTTCCGGGTCGCTCACATCCTCCGAAGGATCTTTGAAAATCACGCCGCGCAGCTCGCCGGTGATGCGCCCAAAGTCTTCCGGCGTACCCAAAAGTTCCGCCATATAGGACAAATCGACCTTGCCTTTTTCCCCAATGGACACCGCCAGCGCCTCGGCGGGGGTGTCCACATGGGTGACGGCGCGCTCGGGCCGGATGGTCCGTTTTGTGAACATATCCGCCTTGCTCTTGAGCTTGCCGTTTTCGTCCAGGTTTTCAAGGGAGCAAAGCAGGTAGTAAGACGAATCGTCCTCAAAGAGCCGCCCGTTTTTGCGGTCGTTGAGCAGGCCAAATTTTGTGCTGAAGGCATCGTAAGCAGCGTTCAGCTCGGCCTGCTTGGCGGCAATGTCGGCATCCGGGAAATCTTCCAGCTGGTAAGCGATCAGCTCGTTGACGAGGCCCCGCAGCTCCACCATCCCCTTGACCCGCTCCTTCGCGTCGCCGCTCAGCTCCACCGGCGTCATGACCGAATTTTCGCGGTAGTAGACCTCACCGTCCACCACCGTATAGGAGAAGTTTTTGACGCCCGGGTCAGCGGGCAGGACGTCGGGTGCACCCTCGTCCAGCTCGGTGTTCACTCGCTCCACCGCCTCATATCTGCCGTTGATATGGGCCATCGCGCTTTTAAGCTGTTCGGCCAGGTCGGCCCCCTCGATGGGATCAACCGTCACATCCTCCCGGCCATATTGGGTGCTTTCGGCAGAAAGCTCGCCCAGCACCATGTCCGGGTGATCCACAAAATACTGGTTGATGGTGAAGCCCTCGGGCGTTTGGCCTACCTGCACCCACTCCGCTTCCCGGTCAATGGGCCGCTCCAGCTTCTGGAGAAATAAGATATCCGAGACAACCTCAGTCCCGGCGTTGGCCTTGAACGCATTGTTGGGCAGCCGCACCGCGCCCAGCAGGTCGGCCCGCTGGGCCAGGTACTTGCGTGCAGTGCTGTCCTTGGAATCCATCGTGTAGCGGGAAGTCACAAAAGCCACCACGCCGCCCGGCCTCACCTGGTCGAGCGCTTTCGCAAAGAAATAGTTGTGGATGGAAAATCCCAGTTGGTTGTAGCCTTTGTCGTTGACCTTGTAGTTGCCGAAGGGCACGTTGCCCACGGCGAGGTCGTAAAAATCCCGCTGGCTGGTGCTCTCAAAACCTGCCACTGTGATATTGGCTTCCGGGTAGATCTTTTGAGCGATACGGCCCGAGATGCTGTCCAGTTCTACGCCGTACAGGCGGCTGCCCTGCATTGACTCAGGCAGCATCCCGAAGAAGTTGCCCACGCCGCAGGAGGGTTCCAGGATATTGCCAGTAGTGAAACCTATCTGTTCCACCGCGTCATAGATGGCGCGGATCACGGTCGGGCTGGTGTAGTGGGCGTTCAAGGTGCTGGCCCGGGCGGCGGCGTACTCGTCCTCTGAGAGCAGACCTTTCAGCTCCTTATACTCCTTGGCCCAGCTGTCTTTGTCCGGGTCAAAGGCATCTGCCAGCCCGCCCCAGCCGACGTACTGGGACAGAATTTCCTGTTCTTCCGGGGTAGCGTTCCTGTTCTCATTTTCCAAGGTTTGCAGAGTGCGGATGGCCTCGATGTTGCGGGCAAACTTCTGCTTGGGCCCGCCCTCGCCCAGATGCTCGTCGGTGATGCGGAAGTTTCGGGCAGGAATTTCAGGCTGCGGCTGGTCAACCTGGAGCCGTTCGACCGTGATGTCATAGGGCAAACCATTTTTGTCGGCAGGGTAAAAAGCTACTGGCTCGGAGATCAATGTCGGCACGACTGATGCATCGGGCTTGGTCGGTGTGGCAGGTGTGTCAGCAAGTTCGGGAGGTGCGGGGGCACTGTCTGTTGTTTCCGGTTCGAGCCGTTCTGGCTGGGTGGATTCGGATACTGCAAGATCTACTGGTTCACGAACAGATTCCGCCTGCTCCATCGCCTTGGGTTCCCGGACAAACTCACCCTGCCCGACCTGATAGAGGGTTCGCAGCGTTCGGGCAACCTCGCCCCAGCTCCGGCTGATCGTGGTTTCATATTTATCCTGGATAACCAGTTCAAAACCCACCTGGGTCCCCCGATAGTCCGCCAGATCTCCGCCTACAAGCTCCACAATGTCGGCCTCTTCGCTATATCGCTCAGCCAGACGCTGTGCGATTTGGCTGTTGCCCTCGCCGGCGCGAAAGGCCGCGGACAGCTCCTCCCGCCCGCCGGCATCCAGCAGGCCGCCTTCCATGGTCAACGCTTCTTCCAGGTCGGGGTCGATGGCGCTCAGGGAGTCGGTCAGGTACTCAGTAATGGAAACGTTACGCTCATCTTGGGCGATCAGCTGTTCAAACCGCTCCTTTGGCTCGCTCCGAAAGACCGGGTACGCTAGACCGGGCGGCAGCAGCTCCACATGGTAGGCGCTCACTCTGGTGATCTCGTAGGGACTGCCCTCCAAATATACCGTGTCGCCCTTCTGGTAGGCTGGGGCAAGCGGGTCACGGGCGGTCGGGATGGATTCTTTAACCTCTACCTGTGACTGGGCCGTCTCATCTGGATAAGCACCAAAAACTCGCAGATACGTTTTCTCCTGCAAATCATAGACCGCCGCGCCATCGTAGGCAAAACCGTCCGGCTCCAGTGTGCCATCCATATAGCCCTGCACCGCCCGTTCCGCTTCCTCCAGGGTCGGGTACTCCTGACGCTCGTCCAGGCCGCCCTCTGTCTGATGGTAGACGATCACCTGATACCGCTTAGCGGCAGGCTTTTCAGCCTCACGCTCGTCCAGATACTGCCCCGTGGCGATCAGGACGCGGATGCGCTTTTCAACCTCGGGCCATTTTAGACGTTGCTCCTGTCCGTTGGGATAGGAACGCAGCTTGACGCCGCTGGCATCGTAGTCGAGGAAGCCATTACTGCCATCCTGAAACGTCCAGCTCTGGCCACCAGTACCGTATTCCTGCTTCAGAAAGGCGGTTCGCTCTTTGGCGCTGTGATTTTCAGCATAATAAGCAATAATTCGCGCTTTGCCATTTTCAAACCCGCTGCCGGATGCCAGCGCCGCTCGCCAATCCGCCTCGGAAAAAGAAAAAGCGGAGACTTGTTCGGTCTCCGCTCGCTGGTCAATCTGCGCGATTTGCTCCGCCTCAGTGGCGAAAAAACTCAGTTGAAAATCAACTCGTTCCGGATCGCTTCCTCGGCCTGCATTTTCAGAGCGTTCATGTGCTGCACCCAGGCCATCTGCTGCACCGTTTTGTCCGGGGCTGGGTTCTGTTTCAGCAGTTCCTCCATCCGCCAGTCCAAGCGGTCCTTCGCTGTCCGGTCGATCTCCGCCAGGTGCAGGTACAGCTTCCCGCTCAACAGCAGGTGGTTGTAAAGGATGGGCCGGTTCTCCTTCAGATAGGTTTTCCGCATCCTGCCGTACTTGCCCAGAGGCGTCTGCGGCTGGTTCAGCTCGATGTTCGGGACCAGATAGTCCCCGTTCTGCGTGTACTGCAATGCTGTGTTGCTCATCCCAAAGTCTCCTTTCTTCTGCGATGTCGCGTTCCACCTGCCGGACCACCGCTGCGATCTGCAGCAGCACCTCGCGGCTGCTCTCGCTGACGGCGGTGCCCAGGGCGGCCACGGTGGCCGGCGTGTTGAACTCATAAATGTTTCGGAACGTCTCAGCTCCAAAGTGGTTTTCGGGGGCGTACCCACACCGGGACAGGAGGGCAAAGGTGGTACTGGCGGTGACGGCCCGCTTGAAGGCGAGCCCTCTGTTGAGTTCATCGTACTCCTCCAGCAGGGAATTTGCAAGGATGCCGCCGATCTCCTGCCCATGGTCGGCCCAGTAGGCGTCTGCAAGCGTTCCGGCCACATCCGCCAGCTGCTGGGGCAGGGTATCTGCGGCGGTGCCGTAGCGGCGCTCCAGCATGGCCTTTACCGGGATTCCATGCCGGTCCTCCAGCGTCCACAGCCAGGGGTCGCGGGAGTTTGCTCGCGTGCCGGTATCAGCTAGGTCGAACACATACCGCAAGCGCAGCCGGTCGCCCGCATCGTCCAGCAGGGCGATGCCCTTGGACCCGCGCCGGACATAGCGGTTCATGCGGTCGTTCCAGACATCGTAGGATGCACAGGCGATGGCGTCGGGCCGCTGGGCGTAGATCATGAGCTGGTCGGGGTAGGGGTATTTATAAAGCCGCGCAGCGGTAGACAGAAAACCCGCCCATCGTTCCCAGTTTCCTGTCAGGCGGCGGGCGGTGTCCTCGGCGAGTTGCGCATAGTAGAGTGTTTTTTGAGACATTTTGCCTCCCTTCGTTACTCCCGGCCCCTTTCTTTGTGCTTGCGGGGCGGTTTGACCACAGTTTCTTTGGGGCGCGATTCTCTCAGTTCTTTCAGCACCGATTTTCTCGCCATCGGCTTGAGGGGATGTTTCCAGCGGCTGAAAGCAACATCTTTCGGCTCCATCGCGCCCGGTTCATAGGCGCGGACCCGGTCAAAACCCAGGTCTTTCCGCATCTGCTTCAGGATGTCCATGACCTCGGGGCTTTGGTTGAGGGACGCCATCCGGGTATAATCGTCCACCAGGTAATTTTTGCCCTGGCGCACATGGAGCAGGTCGGCGGCGCTGGGCGGGTCCTCCCGCTGGACGCCAAAGGTCAGCCGGGCACCCGGCAGATCTTCGCTGTTGTAGGGTTCCGAACGCAGCTCCTGGAAGCGGGCTGCGGCCTGCTCGTAGGTGTCGTAAAACTCGATGGGTGTGTAGGGCTTGCTTCCTGCCGCACCGGTCCAGGTGGCCAGGTCGGGGATGATATAGCACTGCCATTTGCTGCCTTTTTCGTCTGCCATAAGCCCTCCATCTCAGATAAAGTCCGGATACAATTCCAGCGCATCGAACTCGGCATCCGTCATGCCGGCCAGTTTGTCCAGGGTGCTGTCGGTCAGGTCCCGCAGCTCCATTTCAGACCAGGTGAGGTAGCTGCGCATCTCGGTCAGGACTTCGATCAGCCGCTCACGATTGCCAGTATTGTAGAGGGCCATGAGGTTGACTTCTTCGTAAGTGAAGTTTTTCATCGTGTGTCCCTCTCTTTGTGCTTTTTAGCCTTGGCCTTGGGTGCGGCCTCTTTGGCCTGATTCATTTGAGCGGCTACCGACTTTTGTGGCCGGACCACCTCTTTCATCTGCTCCAAAAAGCCCGGCAGCTCCTTGAAACCGATCCTGTCTACATAGAACGCCCCGGTCTGACCTTCGCGGTTCAGCACAACCACATCGCTGACCGAGAGGCTGTGTCCTCTAAAATCCGCGGGACGCCTTAAATTGAACGTGAGGTACAGCTCCTCCAATGCCTCCGCGTTGCTCATGCCGTAAAAATATGCCGGGGTGTTGGCAAAGTAAACGACCTCATAGTGGTCGGGATTCGGTACCTTGCCCATCTGCTCCAGCCGGGCAAAGGATTCAAACCGCACATCTGTGGTTTCCGGCCCGTCTTTGAGCTGCAAAATCAGGTACACATCGCTCTCGGCGGCGAGAAAATGGTCCAGAACACCCTGCATCATCGTGCACCCCCGTTCTCAAATTCCAAGCTGAACTTGGCCCGACCATCGGCCTCGGTGGTCATTAGGACAGAGGCGTTGTAGGTCTTGCCGGTGCGCTGGCTCTTGCAGTCCTTGAGGCGGGCGCGGCCGTCCCGCAGCAACTTATCCACCACCTGCCGGGTAGGGCGTTTGCCGAGGCGGTTAAAAAAGGCGTTATCCTTCCAGATCACAAAGCGGCATTCGCGGCTCGTGCAGAACCAGCCTTTTTCCCGCTCGGCCACCTCTGAGCCGCAGTGGGGACAAGTGCCCACTGCTGGCGCACCGCTGGTGACCCTGGCGGGAGCATTGGGGACGTTGACGTACTGATTGACGAGAGATTTCATCATAGTTTCGATTTCCTCCATAAACTGTTCAGGTGTGTAATTGTTACGTTCAATTTCGAGCAGCTTTTTCTCCCAGGCGGCGGTCATGGCCGGAGATTTGAGCTGTTCGGGCATGGCCGCAATGAGGGCACAGCCCTTTTCAGTGGGGATCAGGTACTTGGTTTTACCGCCACCCTCCCGAGAGAGAAAGCCTTTCTGCACCAGCTTCTCAATGGTGGCCGCCCGGGTGGCAGGCGTCCCGATGCCCCGGCGTTCGACTTCTTCCCGCATATCTTCTTTCCCAACAGTCTCCATCGCCGCCAGTAAGGTGTCCTCGGTGAAATGCTTGGGCGGGGTGGTGCGGCCCTCTTTCAGCTCGGCAGAGAGAATAGCCAGCGCTGCTTGTTCTGGCGGAACGTCCAAATTTTCCTCGATCTTTTCAGCGGTATCTCCAAGAATGGCCCTCTCCACAGCCTTCCAGCCCTCTTCCAGAACCGTCTTGCCTTTGGCTGTGAAGGTCTGTCCGGCACACTCGAACTGCACGGTGGTTTCAGCATAGCGGTAGGGTTCGCCCACGGCGGCCAGCAATCGGGCGGCAACCAAGCGCAGGACGCTTGCCTCACCCGCAGGCAAAGAAGAAAGGTCAGCCCCGGCCACGCTCTGCGTCGGCAGAATGGCATGGTGGTCGCTGACCTTTTGGTTATTGATGACCTGCTTTGCATGGACCGGAATGGCACCTCGGAAGCCAAACGCTACCGCTGTGTCCATGACCAGGCCGGGCAAGCCTGCCGCCATATCCTCGGTCAAATAGCGGCTGTCGGTACGGGGGTAGGTGACGAGCTTTTTCTCGTAAAGCGCCTGGGTGTAATCGAGGGTCTGCTGCGCCGAATAGCCCAGCAGCCGGTTGGCATCCCGCTGGAGGGTGGTCAGGTCATAGAGGGCCGGTGGGCGCTCGGCTCTCTCTCTGCGCTCGCTCTTTTGCACAACGGTCTGGCTGCTTTTCCTGCATTCTGCCAGTAACTCCTCGGCCTGGGACTTGTCTTTGAATCGTTCGCTGGACGCCATGCAGCCTCCTGTCTGTAACTGGATGATATAAAACGGTTCCGGTTTGAAGGCCGCAATCGCCGCTTCCCGCTCCACCGTCATGGCAAGCGTTGGGGTCATGACTCGGCCCACGTTGAGGGTGACGCCGTGCAGGCATGAAAAAAGCCGGGTCGCGTTGATGCCGACCAACCAGTCGGCGCACTCCCGGCAAAGGGCTGCTTTGTACAGCGAATCGTATTCAGTTGAGGGTTTCAAATTGGCAAAGCCCGCCCGGATGGCGGCGTCCTCCATACTACTGATCCAGAGGCGGGAGACCGGCTTATGACTCCCGCACTCCTGATACACCAGACGGAAGATCAGCTCGCCTTCCCGCCCGGCGTCGGTGGCGCAGATGATACGATCCACGTCCGCCCGGTGCATGAGCTTGCACAAAACATCGAACTGCTTTTTGGTGGAACTGCTCACAAGGTACTGCCATCGCTCGGGCAGGATGGGCAGGTCGGCGCGGTCCCAGCGTTACAAGCGCGGGTCATACACACCGGGTGGGGCCAGTTCTACCAAGTGGCCCACGCACCAGCTCACAAGGTAGCCGCCGCCTTCCAGGTAGCCGTCGCGGCGGGTGGTGGCTCCCAGGACCTTCGAAATGGTGCGGGCGACGGAGGGTTTTTCGGTTACGATCAGGTTATACAAAGAAATTTCTCCTTTTTGTTTTGAAAATAAAAACAGCCCTGTGATTTTGCACAGAGCTGTGGAATAATTATTCGAGGTTTTCCCAAGGTTCAAGGCCCATTTCTTCCCATGTCACGCCATAAGGAGCGCCGCCAGAAGTGTAACCGGCGATAAAGAAAAATCGGTCATCTTGCCAATCAGGAAGATCGTTCAGGCGCTCTTGCTGCGCTTTCAGCTTTTTCTTCTTTGCCCGCCGCCTTGCACGTTTTATGGCAAGTTTTTCGGCTTCCGTCTTTTTTACTTTGGGCTTGGGAGGCTCCGGCAGGCCGTTCTTTTCGATTCGCTCCGCAAAGTGAGCCTGCTTTTTCCGAAACACCGCCAGTAGATCTTCAAAGGAAGCCTTTGGAGCAGTGCCATGCAGTTTGGGATAAAGTTCCCGGCACATAGGCTCCAGCAATTCTTCCGGGGGCATCTGCTGGTGTTCTTTGTAGTATTTGCAAACTGCTTCAAACATCCACTTGGATATTCTGGCTTTTTGCGTCTGTTTCAGCTTTTTATAGGGAATCTGGGGCCGCTGCGGCTTCTTGCAAGTTGATTTTTTCTCTGTATCGGATGTCATCGCATTTACTCCATCGCGGAAAGGATTTCTTTCACTCCCTCCACAAAGGGGTCCATATCCTGAAACAGGACCTCGACAATAATGCTCCAGTTGATGCCGTCATAGTCATGCACCAGCCGGTGGCGCAAACCTGCAACCATATTCCAAGGCTGCTCGGGATGCGTCTGCTTCCATTCACTGCTCAGCTGATATACCTGCTCGCCTATATTATAGAGCGGCGTTGTGACAGCCCACTGCGAGAACTCATCCTGCAACAATATTTCAGGTGTAATTCCGCGTTCTTCAATCTGTTCTTTTAGGCTGTCCCAAGTTGAAACGATCTTTTTAAGACGCTCTTTGTCTGATTTCTTCACGCGATACGCACCCCTTCCTCCATAACGGCATTGTAGAAAGGAGTACCCACATTCACTTCCCGAATCTCAAAGGCATCCACATCCTTGCCTGTCAGCTGACGCAGCTCCTCGCCGAAGGCAAAAATATCTGCAGGGCGGAAGTCCTTGCCGCCAAACACAATGATATCTATATCTGAATCGGCTGTAGCTTCACCGCGGGCATAGGACCCGAACAGCAGCGCATACTCCGCGTGATATTTGCGCAGCAATGCACGGATCACAGCTTCCAGTTCCTTCATGGTCATAACATTCATCCTGGCCGCCTCCTTTCTTATAAATAAGTATACCATGAAATCCATTGGAAGCAAGTTATCATTTCCATATAGGTCATAGGGCGGCCCCCTTGTCATTTTCCATTTCTGATCCATCACATCACCTTACTCCTCGTACCCATCGCTGTCCTGGTACGCCTTGCGCTCGGCGTCCTCGTTAGCCTCTGCGTCCGGCTCATCGGGCAGAACGATCTCCTCCTCATCCTCACGGTAATCGGCGTCGGGATCGGGCTCGTTTTCCTCGGCCTCGCGCTTTTTCTGCTGCATCTTCAGCCAGAAGTACGCCCCGCCGCCGGCAATACCGGCCAGCACCAGAAGCACCAGCACAAATTTGCCCGCACCATCCTCTTTTTCCAGTTCAGGTTCCGGCTCGGGCATGGGTTCAGGTTCCGGGGTGGGAGGCGGTTCCGGCTCCGGCTCGGGGATATCCTTCTCGTCCATCAGGGCCAGCAGGTCGGCCTCGTCCACCATATTGAGGAAGTGGGCCGTCTGGTCGCCGTCAGCCGCCCGGTCGATGATGAGGTAAAAATAGGCCCCCGATTTGCTTACCAGGGTGATGAACTGCTGGGCCGTCCCGTCCGAAAAAGTGGTCTGGTAATCGTCCACCACCGTCAGATTGCCCTCGGGGGTCAGGGGGCCGGCGTCCTGCTCAGTCACAGTGACCGGTTCTTCATCCTCCGTGTCGAAGATGGAGGTCACAGTGGTTTTCTCATCAGTTTCACCGCCGCTGTAAGCAAAGGCCGGGGTGGCCATACAGCCCATCAGGAAAGTCAATGACAAGGCCATACAGGTCAATTTATTCAGAAATTTTCTCACGCGGGTCCTCCTTCGTCGATCTCGGCCCCGACGGCCGCCAGCGCGGCGGGATTCGGGGTAGTTTGGGCATTCTGCTGCAGCAGGGCGGCCAGCTGCTCCGGGGTGAGGTTTGCCACCCGCACCATCTCGGCCACCTCCACCTTTTCCGCCTCCGCGATGCGCCGTTCCAGCAGCTCGATGCGATTGTTCAGCTGGATGCGCCGCTCCCTGGCCCGTGCCAGATCGGCCCGCAGCTTGTCCAGTTTTTCGCTCATTGTGCACCTCCGTTTCACTTGGGAATCCTGCCAAAACCCAGCAGGTGTTTGTCCCAATAACTTGAGTGGATGTTCGAGTATTTGATGGGGTCTCCCGCCGAAATCATCATGCCGTTGCCGACATACAGCCCTACATGGCTCGCGCCAGGGGTGTCGTAGGTGCCCTGGAAAAAGACCAGGTCGCCTGGCCTGGCCTCATGCTCCGACACTTTGGCAGCTTGCTGCCACAGGCCGTTGGCTGTGGTGCGGCCTACATCCCAGCCGGACTGATTGAGTATCCAACAGACATACCCGGAACAGTCAAAGCCTGTCTCGGGCGACGAGCCGCCCCAGACGTAAGGGGTGCCGAGATACTTCTCGGCTTCCTCCAGCATGGCCGCAAACTCGGGGTCACTCAACGCTTCGGCAGGCACCTCGTAGTCGATGCCTGTCTCGCCCGAGCCGTCCGAACCGTACCCCACCGACACCCCGCCGAACAACTCGGGCCGGTTGCCCTGGGTCTCCTGCAAGATGTCGTAGCGGTCCAGATCGTCCCCCGAAAGCATCCCGCGGGCCACGCTGTCGATCCCGAAATTCAGCAGGGTGATGTTCAAGATCCGCCACTCATACTGCACCTCCACCTCATAGGTGTAGGTGTCGCCGGTGGTGGGGTCGGTGCCGGTGCGAGTCTCGGTCCGGGTGCGTATCTCGATGGTCTCGCTCAGAATCAGTTCGTACTGCTGGTCAAAGATGCTCTGCATGGTGCCCTGCACCTCGCCGCGGGTGTAGGCTTCGTGGATAGCCGTCAGCACTGCGGCCAGCTGGTGGGGGTCGTGGGTAATGGGGTCCAGATCAAAATTGTATTCATCGTAGTCCGGGTAGCTGGAGGGGATAGCGGCAATTTCCGCCCGCAGGGCTTCTTCGAGGGCCTGGTAGTCGGCCTCCGCGCCCAAAATGTCCTCGTCCTCGGCAGTGTAGGAGGTGGTCCAGACCGTGCCCATCCCGCCCGGAAAAAACACCGAGCAGGACGTGATAAAGCAAAAGATCACCATGATCAGCAGCACCAGCACCCCGCCCATCAGGAGCATGTGGGCGTGGGTGGAAGCAAACTGCGCCGCTTTGGCTGCGGCGGCCTTGGCCTTCTTGGTGGCGGCGCTGCGGGCGGTGTTGGCCGCGCTGCCGCCAGCCTTGCCCCCATTCTTGCGGGCGTAATAGCTGGCCTTGATCTGCTGCCGCTGCTTCCAGCGGGAGAGGGGGTTGGACATGGGCTGCGCGGCTTGCTGCTTGCGCCGCAGCGCTTGGATGTTGGCCTTATCGGCGGCTTTGTCCAGCCTTTCAGCCTTCTTGTAGGCTTTCAGTTTCCTGCTGTACTTGCCGTCCTTCAGCTTTTTGGCCGCACCTTCGGCCAGGCGTTCCCCCTCATGGGCAGCCTGTACGCCGGCGTTTTCATCCTGATTCTGTTTGTCCACCTGGCGGTGTGCTTCGCCGCCCAGCAGCGCTTCCGCGCCCGGCTTGCGGCGCTTGGGTTTGGCGATCTCCTCACTGAATTCCGCCTTGCCGAAGCGGAGCTGGGCGCTTCGCTCTTTGGCCTTGTCGGTGTCCATCTTGAGGCCCCGCTTGGGCGGGGCGCGGGTGGAAAGTTTCGCCTTGGCCTTGTCGGCCCGGTCAGCGGCATGGGTCGCCTTTTTGGCCGCGCGGCGGATGTTTGGGTTTGCCAGTTCCTCCTCGGTGAAGGTCAGGCGGGTGGTTTTCCGCTTCATCCGGCATCACCCGTGCCATCGGAAAATTTGGTGGTCATGATGCGGTACAGCTCGGTGTCCTGCGGGAACCGGTCCACAAAGGGCAGGATCACGTTGCCATAAAACAACAGCCCCTCGCCTTCGCCCGAGTGGGTCACATAGGACAGCTGGTGGGGCGAAATGTTGAGCTGTTTAGCCAAAATTTTGGTATGTCAAATGTCAATTGAGGTTCATCTAAAAAGTAGATAAGTATTAATGTGTTGCATCACAGAATAAGATTGAGAAAAGGCCGGAGAAACGCATCGCGATTTCTCCGGCCTTTTTCTTGGCAACGTTGTCTTGAAAATCAATATAAGATATTTAAATGTTGAATAGATTGCACACCCTTTGATGCCAATTAAGCTTATCATTGTTTGTTGCAAAATATCCAGATTTCTTGTCTATCTCGATAATGCATCCATCAGGCATTTCGAAACATGAAATGTCCACTTTCACATCATCCAAATTAACATCTTGTAATAGCACTGGAATAGGTATTGAATGCAAAATGTCAATTTTGCTTAAATGTGCATACTTAGAGAGAGTCTGTGCTCTTGTTAACAACAAGTCCATATACTGATTTTCAATAACACGGCTTTTAATTGATTTGATTTGTTCTGCTGTTAAATTGACGCATAATGCGTTTTCTTGAATAAGGTATTCCTCAATGGACAATATTACTGACTTCATAATGATGTTGGTTCGCTCAATGTAAACTGAGGAAGACTATAACTACCAAATCCCTGTACATAAAAAGTGCATTTCACATCTACTTTTGGATTCGCTGGTTCCGAACCGGCTGCATAGTTAAAACCCATACTGTCACCTATAATTAATTTGTGATCTATCATATTATGTGTGACTGTATGTTTAAACCAGTCTGTGTTTCCTGTTGGTCTGATTCGCATGACATGCTTTGTGAAGTAGTAGGCTGAATCATCAGAAACAGCCGACATATGAACTTCATAATAATGCCGAAGATTCCTTACACCCATATCGTAGAAGTGAAATCCCATTACAACATGATCTGTAAACCAATTTCGCTCATTTGGATTAATTCTTTGTATATTGCCTTCCTGATCGATTGCAAAATATACTTCATCAAGTAATACAATGTTCTCGACGTTTCCTGTTGTGATGCTGAATGTTGCCGGTTCTTGCGCGAAAACAGTTATGCTACAGCAAAACAAAAGCACTAAGCAAAGCACGGACGAAATCGCTTTTTTCATATATCTTACCTCAATGATTCCTTTTTTACGTTCCATTATTAAATGCTTGCCATCGGTATCATCCCCTAAACATGATTATTGTTATAAGTATACATTAGTTCTTATAAATTGTAAATACACTTGCACATATTTTGCGTTTTCTTTTTAATAAAATTACAAATGTAGCCCAAACAAATCGCATTTATAGGAAAATTGAAGTTTGCAACTGCTAACAGTTGTTTTTAATCGAAGCGAAACTTGCTTTCGCCGTCCATGTGGAACAGATCGTGCATGAGGCGCAGCCGCTCCCAACCGTTCAGGACGCGGGCCGCAGCGCCAAGGCGGCGGAAGTTGTTGAGGATATCGTTCTGCAAATGGTCCAGCCGGGGCTTTGCCTGCCGCATGGACGCCGCCTCAATGCCGAAGGTCAGGTATTTCGTTTTGGTCAGGCCGTTGTTGCCCTGGGCCAGCTGGGTCTTCAGCATCTGGCTGTACTCGGCCCGGATGTCGTCGAAACCATCTTTCTGGGGCGGGATGCGGATGCTGCGCTCGAAGCTCTCGGCATCGGCGGCCATGTTGACAAAGGAAAATTCAAAGTGGACCGACGAATCAAAGAAATTCAAAAAGCTGCACCACTCCTCGAAAATGGCGGTCTTGTCCTCCTGCAGGGCCAGCTGGTAGTTGATGTCCTGAAACTGGATGGTGCGGGTGTAGTAGCCGTCCCGCACCCGGCAGGTGCCGTCGGCAAACATCCGCTCAAAGGGAATGGTCTGCTGGGCGGTGCGGGGGATGCCGTCATCCCGCTTGGCGGTCTTGATGATCTTCTCCACTTTTCTGCGATCGGATTTTGTGAGCAGGGGCTTATCTGCGGGCTTGCCGCTGCTGGGCTTTTTGAACAATGCGCGTCACCTCCTCCTGGGCGTCTGCCTGCCGCATGAGGGCGGCATAGTAGTTGTTGGTGCGGTAAGGCCGGACTTTCGGCCGGACAAACCGGGCCTGGTAAAACTGCCGGGCCACCACTTCTGGCGGCTGGCCGTTGCGCTCGTACAGGCCGAAGAAAAAGAACGGGAGCATGACCGCGATCATGGTGAGCGCCGCAAGGCTCAGGTTGCCGCTGCCCCGGACAAAAAAGTAGACCGGCACACCGATCAGTGCGCCGGTCCCGAAGCAGACGATCTGCCGTTTGGTCAGGCCGAACAGAATCTTGGATTTGACCCGCGTCAGGTCCCGCGGGACGGAAATATAGGCTGCCATGTTGTCCTCCTTTTATAATAGGTGTGGGGTGTCAATGGGCGTTGAGGATGCTGCGGGCGAGGGTGCCGGTCTTGAGCAGCGTGAAACAGAGCAGGACAGTGTAACCGATGACGCCCCAGATGGAGGCGATGGGGTCGGATGCAAACGACACGCCCTGGATGAGCACCGCGTAAATGCCCACGCAGATCATGATGAGGAACCCCTGCAACCCCAAAGCCAGCAAGCTGCGCAAGTAGTTCTGGCCGATCTGGCTTTGTTCCTTGCTGCCGAAGGTGGAGAACGGGATGGGGGCCAAACTTACGGCGAGATAGATTTCCACCATACGGCCATACACGATGACGAAAATCGCTATACCGAGTATTTTCATGGTAAAACCGATGAGGAAGGATTGCAGGTAGAGGGCCAGCAGCTCGCCCAGTTCCAGGGTCATGAGGGAAGTTTGCAGGGTGAGAAGGGTCGTATCGTCCACCGCCGTGTTGCCCGCAATGATACCGCTGGACTCAGCCACCACCGTTTGGGCCAGGTCAAAGACGGCCATGGTGATGTCAAAGGTGTTGGAGATGAGGGTGACGGCCACGAAGGTCTTGAATACCCAGCGGAAGAAGGTCCAGGTCTCGAAATTGGCCAGATTGTTGTGGTCGATGACCATCTGGATCAGCTCATAGCAGGCCACAATGGTCAGGAAGATGCCCGCGATCGGCAAGATCGCCGACTCGGACACCCCCTGGACCATCTCAAAGACCCGAGGCGAAAACTCAGCGGGGGTCAGGCTGACCTGCTCACCGATCTCGCCCACCTGCTCGTTGACCGAATCAAACATCCCGGACAAGTTGCCCATGACCCCGCCGACCAGTATCTCCTTGAGCCACTCGGTGATTTTCTGGAGTACCTTGTCCACGGGCCGCCCTCCTTAGCCCATCAGCGGGAACCGGGACAAAAGGCTCATGAGGGAAGCGAGAAACTGAAAGAGCGCAGTTGCAACAGAAAAGAGTTCCATAGTGTTTTCCTCCTATGAATGAAAAGTCAAGTTGTGAAGTGGTTTTGCCCATCTACCAGCGCGCCGCAGGCGAAATTTTGAATCCCTATTCTGTGGGCGGCAGTTCCCGCTTGGGGCGCTGGATGGGCGGATGAAAGGGTTACGCTATCCGGCTATCTTTAGCCAAACAGGCCACTCAGCAGAGGCACGAGGGTGGTGCCAATGAGGGCGACACCGCCGCCGGCCATGAGCTGCTTCATGCCCTGGCTTTTTGCTTATGTGCGATAAAGAAGTAATAGAAGTGTAAAAAATTTTGCCGTTCCTATCCGGCA
>DSTMR04002__coassemble_1095_pt1 | contig 21332 bp, 20 predicted proteins | sample DSTMR04002__metabat2_low_PE_045 | metagenome-assembled genome bin DSTMR04002 | reverse complement strand
CCCCCCCGGTGTCAAGGCCCGATTTACAAATTTTTGGTTTTTGCTTTCTTTTCTTCAGTTCGCGCCGAAGGCGCGAGAGTATATTTTGAATTTTATGCGTTATTTTACGCATATTTATTCTTTCGTTGTTTTCGGTTTCCCCATGGCGCAAAGCGCCCGGAAGGCAGCAAAAAAGCGCCTGCGTGGCAGGCGCTTTGTGATGGTTTTGTGGAAAATGCGCGCGTTTGTATAATTTTTGCGAAAAAGAATGTTTACTCCAGATTGCCCGTCAGGGTCATGACGGCCGAGAGGACGGCCAGAGGGGCCGTCTCGCAGCGGAGGATGCGGGGGCCGAGGCCGACGGTCTTGGCGCCGGCGGCGGTGGCGGCCGCGGCTTCCTCGGGGGCAAAGCCCCCTTCCGCGCCGGTCACAATGGCGATGCGCAGGGGCCGGTCCGCCGGGGCGGGGGCACCGGCTAGGAGGCGGCGCAGAGGTTCGCCGCCGCATTCGTAGCAGAACAGCACCAGGTCATACGCGCCGAAGGTGCGGCAGACCGCCCCGAAGTTGGGCAGGGGCAGGGCCACATCGGGCAGCACGCCCCGGCCGCACTGCTTGGCGGCCTCGTAGGCGATGCGGTTGTAGCGGACGTTTTTCTGTTCCTCTTTTTTGGGGGCGGCCACGCAGTAGCGGCTGAAAAAGGGCACGAAGTGGCGGCACCCCAGCTCGACGCCGTGGCGGATGATCTGCTCGAGCTTGTCCTGCTTGGGGTAGCCGGCCAGCAGGGTGACTTCCACCGAGGGCTCGGCCGCCGACGGATACCCCGCCTCGACCGAAAACTCCACCTCGTCCTCCCCGAAGCCGGTGATGGTGGCGGTGTACTCGACGGCGTTGCCGTCGCAGAGGATGACGGTGTCCCCCGCTTTGGCCCGCATGACCCGGGCCAGGTGGTGGGCGTCAGGCCCCTGCAGGACGGCCCGGCCCTCCGCGGGCCAGACCTGGGTGGTGAAATAGCGGTGCGGCATGGTGTCTCCTTTCAGCGGTCACTGGCAGACAAAGCAGACCCAGCCCCGCTTTTCGCGGCGGGCGGCCACCTGCAGGCCGGCCGCGGTGAGGGCGGCTTCCACCTCATCCGCGCGGGTGTCGATGATGCCGCTGGCGATGAAGTGCCCGCCCTCCGCCAGCAGGCCCGGCACCACCGGGGCCAGCGAAATAATGGCGTTGGCCACAATGTTGGCGGTGACGATGTTGTATTTGCCCGACGCCTGGTCGGACAGGTCCCCCACCAGGCCGGTAAAGCGTCCGTCCACTTCATTCAGGGCGGCGTTCTCGCAGGCGGTGCGCACCGCCACCGGGTCGATGTCCACCCCTTCGGCGGACGCCGCCCCCAGCTTGAGGGCTGCGATGGCCAAAATGCCGCTGCCGGTGCCGATGTCCAGCACACGCTCCCCGCCGGCGACCAGTTCGTCCAGGGCTTCCAGGCAGAGGCTGGTGGTCTCATGTCCGCCGGTGCCGAATGCGAGCCCGGGGTCCAGCATCAGCTTGACGCGGTCGGTGTCGTACTCCTGCCAGGAGGGCACCACCGCCAGCCGCCGGCCGATCTCCAGCGGGTGGTAATATTTGCGCCAGCCGTTCTGCCAGTCCTCCTGCTCGACGCCGGCGGTCTCCACCGTGTAGGGGATACCGGCGGCGTCCATCCGGGCGTCGATGGCGGCCAGCGTCTCGGCCGGCTGGGTCCCCGGCTCGAGGTAGATGTGGATGATGACCACGTCCCGGGGCTTTTCCAGCAGCTCGGGCTCGATCAGGTCCACATGGGCGATCTCCGCCACCTGCTGCTCGATGTCGCTGTAATCTTCAATATAAATACCGCCCTCGGCGATCATGGTCGCGGCGGCCTCGGCCTGCTCGGCGTCCTTCTGGGCCACCGTCAGGCGGATGTCGGTCCATTCCATAGCGTGTGCCTCCTTTATAAATAGTGGGCTGTTGGCGTTTGAGGATGTTTATAATGATTATAGCATAGCTCCCCCCGCAGTCAAGGCGGCGCGGCTTTGCACCGGGCCGGACGGCACTTCAGTTTTCTTGCTTTCTTTTTTAGGTTCCATGGCGGCGGTGATTTGGCCTTACCCGAAACTGGCCCTGCCATTCCGGCAAAAACAGACCTACATACGGCGAAACCCATACAAAAAAGCGGTTTGAGGGAATTTTTGCGTGCATTTGGGCAATACACACAAATAAAGTGCATTTTCTCAAGAAATCTATAGCTTTTCTCCGTGAAATGTGTTACAATATTGTTACGCAAATGTGAACGGGCTGGCAACCAGCAGCGCCGTTCCACAGCTTGAACCATGGGGCGGTTTCGGCCGCCCCGCGCGTACAAGGGAGGATTTTTCTTATGATGAAGTTTCTGCAAAAACTGGGCAAATCCCTGATGTTGCCCGTCGCAGTGCTGCCCATCTGCGGCTTGTTGATGGGCATCGGCTACTTCCTGTGCCCGTCCACCATGCAGGGCGGCACGGTCGAGGGCCTGGCACAGATCATCGGCTTTTTGCTGGTCAAGGCCGGCGGCGCCCTGATCGACAACATGCAAATCCTGTTCGTCATCGGCGTTGCGGTCGGCATGGCGGACGAGCCGGACGGCACCCCCGCCCTGGCCGGCCTGGCATCCTGGCTGATGGTCCAGCAGCTGCTGAGCACCGGCGTGGTCTCCACCATCATGCCCAATGTCGTCGAAGGCACCACCGAGTACCTTGCTTTCAGCAAGATCTCCAACCCCTTCATCGGCATCCTGTGCGGCCTGATCGGCGCTTTTGCCTACAACCGCTTTAAGAACACCCAGCTGCCCGACTTCCTGGCCTTCTTCAGCGGCAAGCGCTTCGTGGCCATGGCCGCCGCGGTCATCTCGATCGTGGCATCGGTCATCCTGCTGTTCGCCTGGCCTCTGGTGTTCGGTGCTCTGGTCGCCCTGGGCAAAGGCATCGAGGGCATGGGCGCCATCGGCGCAGGCCTCTACGCCTTCTTCAACCGCCTGCTGATCCCCATCGGCATGCACCACGCCCTGAACAACGTGTTCTGGTTCGACACCATCGGCCTGGGCGATTTGACCAACTTCTGGGCCGGCAAGACCAGCGCGGACGTCTCCTGGAGCCTCGGCATGTACATGTCCGGCTTCTTCCCCTGCATGATGTTCGGCGTGCCGGCTGCTGCAGCCGCCATGATCGCCACTGCCAAGAACAAGAAGGCTGCTGCCGGCCTGCTGATCTCCACCGCCGTGTGTGCCTTTGTCTGCGGCGTCACCGAGCCCTTCGAGTTCTCCTTCATGTTCGTGGCCTTCCCCCTGTATGTGGTGTACGCAGCCCTGTACGGCATCTTCACCGTCATCACCTACTACACCGGCTTCCGTGCAGGTTTCTCCTTCTCGGCCGGCGCCACCGACCTGCTCTTCTCCTCGCAGCTGCCCGCAGCCAATAACATCTGGATGATCATTCCTCTGGGCATCGGCGCAGCCATCGTCTTCTTCGTGGTCTTCTACGCCCTGATCAAGGCCTTCGACTTCAAGACCCCGGGCCGTGAGGACGAGGACGAGAACACCGACGCAGAGAAGAAGGTCGTCCTGTCCAACAACAACTTCACCCAGGTCGCAGCGGGCGTCCTGGCAGCCGTGGGCGGCAAGGAAAACGTCAAGAACGTTGAATACTGCGCCACCCGCCTGCGCTTCGAGATCAAGGACTACACTGCCGTGGATGAAAAGGCCGTCAAGGCCGCAGGCGCTGCCGGCGTTGTCCGCCCCAGCAAGAACGCCTGCCAGGTCATCATCGGCACCAAGGTGCAGTTCGTCTACGATGAGCTGAAGAAGATGCTCTGATCTTCCTCTCAAATCACCGGTAACAGACGGGGGCTGGTTGTCCCGTCTCCCCTTTCGACAAGCCGCCGAGGGCGGGCTCAACAGCCCCGCTTTCGGCGGCTCTCTTTTTGCCTTTTTCGCAGCGCCCCTTCATGATTCGTCCATACAGGTATGTTATACTGAAAATACAATCAAAAACGGAGGTAACCCCCTATGAAGATCATTCGCGCGAAAGACTACAACGATATGTCCCGCAAGGCGGCCAACATCATCTCGGCCCAGGTCATCATGAAGCCCAACTGCGTGCTGGGCCTGGCGACCGGCGGCTCGCCGGTGGGCACCTACGCCCAGCTGGTGGACTGGTACAACAAGGGCGACCTGGACTTTGCCGATGTGACCACCGTCAACCTGGACGAATACCGCGGCCTGCCCCGCACCCACGAGCAGAGCTACTGGTACTTTATGCAGAAGAACCTGTTCGAGCACGTGAACGTCAAGCCCGACCGCATCCATGTGCCCGACGGCTCCAACCCCGACGCCGAGGCCGCCTGCCGCGAGTACGACCAGATCATCCAGAGCGTGGGCGGCATCGACCTGCAGCTGCTGGGCATCGGCGTGGACGGCCACATCGGCTTCAACGAGCCGGGCGACGCCTTCGAGCTGGGCACCCACTGCGTGGACCTGACCGAGAGCACCATCGAGGCCAACAAGCGCTTCTTTGACAACAACGTGGACCTTGTGCCCAAACAGGCCTACACCATGGGCATCAAGACCATCATGCAGGCCCGCAAGGTGCTGATGGTGGCCAACGGCGCCAACAAGGCCGAGATCATCAAGAAGGCTTTCTTCGGCCCCGTCACCCCCGAAGTGCCGGCTTCCATCCTGCAGATGCACCCCGACTTCATCCTGGTGGGCGACGAGGAGGCCCTGGCCCTGGTCTGAGGGCCCGCCCTTTTCGCCAGAGATTGAGAGGTACACGCCTATGATCATCAAAAATGCACTGGTCTACACCCCGGACCACACCTTTGTGCCGGGGGACCTGGCCATCCGTGACGGCCGCATCGCCGCCGGCACCACCCCCCAGCCCGGGGAGGAAGTCATCGACGCCGGCGGGCTGTACGCCCTGCCCGGCCTGCTGGACATCCATTTCCACGGCGCGGTGGGCCACGATTTCTGCGACGGCACCGAGGAGGCCATCCAGGCCCTGGCTGACTTTGAGGCCAGCAAGGGCGTGCTGGCCATCTGCCCCGCCACCATGACCTATTCGGAGGAGATCCTGAACGGGGTCATGGACGCGGCGGCCGCCCACAAAAACGGCCGCGGCGCCGACCTGGTGGGCATCAATATGGAAGGCCCCTTCATCAGCCCCCGCAAGCTGGGCGCGCAGAACCCGGCCTACCTCCATCAGCCCGACGTGGCCATGTTCCGCCGGCTGCAGAAGCGGTCGGGCGGGCTGATCAAGCTGGTGGACATCGCCCCCGAGGAGGAAGGCGCGTTCGACTTCATCTCCCAGTGCAAGGATGAGGTGCGCATCTCCATCGCCCACACCTGCACCAGCTACGACACCGCCATCACCGCCTTTGACCTGGGCGCGAGCCACATGACCCACCTCTACAACGCCATGCCCGGCATCACCCACCGGGAGCCGGGGCCCATCATCGCCGCCCTGGAAAAGAAGGCCGAGGTGGAGCTCATCACCGACGGGGTGCACATCCATCCGGCCATGGTCCGGTTCACCTTCAACACCTTCGGGGATGACCGGGTGATCCTGATCGCCGACAGCATGATGGCCTGCGGCCTGCCCGACGGCGAGTACAGCCTGGGCGGCCAGGCCGTCACCGTCAAGGGCCCCCGCGCCACCCTGACCGAGCAGCCCGGCGTCATCGCCGGCAGCGCCACCTGCCTGTATGACTGCATGAAGCGTGCCGTGCTGGACATGGGCGTCGCGCTGGAGAGCGCCGTCCGCGCCGCCTCCGAGAACCCCGCCAGAAGCATCGGGGTGGACGCCGACTACGGCTCGCTGGCTGTGGGCCGGTACGGCAACGTCATCCTTGCAGACAAAGCCCTCGAGATCCAGTCCGTGATCCAGAAGGGCGTCCGCATCGTATAAAGCACAGTCCTCTGAAACCCCATTGCCCCCGATCCGTGCAGAACCGCACGGGCCGGGGGCTTTTTCGTTCTGCCTTCATAGGCAGGCGCATCCGGGTGCTTTTGCCCTTTTGCCGAAGGCGGAGGGGCAATTTTCTCCACTTTCACAGGGAATGTAAAATTTAAGGCTATGTTTTCGGCCTTGAGTTTACATTCCCTTTTCATTTGGGGCAAACGCTTGCGCAAAACTTTACAAGGATTTTTCCTTGCCATGGTCGCAGCGCGTGCATTTCCGTTGTACAATGGTGGCGTTCCGAGAGGAAAGCAACAAAGCAACAAGAGAAAGAAAAAGATATACCGGGCCCTGTGAGCCCCGGACCTGTGATTTTGGAGGAAATATCGCTATGAAAAAGATCAATCGTCGTTCCTTCCTGGCTGTTTGCGGCGCTGTGGCTGCGGCCGGCGCCCTGGCTGCCTGCGGCAGTTCTTCCAGCTCTACCGCCGCCTCCAGCTCCACTGCTTCTTCCACCGCTTCTTCTGCTTCTTCGGTGGCTTCTTCCGCCTCTGAGGCTGCCAGCGACCTGAGCTCCCTGTCCGGCACCGTTGCAACCGGCGGCTCCACCTCGATGAACAGCGTGATCGAGGCTCTGACCGAGGGCTTTGCCGAGGTCGCTCCCGGCGTCACCATCAGCTATGACCCCACCGGTTCCGGCGCTGGCATCACTGGCGCGCTGGAGCAGACCCTGGACATCGGCCTGGCTTCCCGCGCCCTGCACGACGATGAGACCGGCGTCTCCGCCACCACCGTCGCCCTGGACGGCATTGCCATGGTCGTCAACAACGAGAACCCCGTCGCCGACCTGAGCATCGACCAGCTGGCCCAGATCTTCAAGAAGGAGATCACCAACTGGGCCGACGTGGGCGGCGAGGATGGCGAGATCGTCGTCATCGGCCGTGAGGCTGGTTCCGGCACCCGCGACGGCTTCGAGAGCATCGTGGGCGTTGAGGACGCCTGCGTCTACGACCAGGAGCTGACCGCCACCGGCGCTGTCATCTCCGCTGTGGCTTCCAACAAGCTGGCCATCGGTTACGCCTCCCTGTCCGCTGTGGGCGACACCGTCAAGACCCTGACCGTCGAGGGCGTCGAGTGCAGCGAGGCCACCGTTCTGGACGGCACCTACAAGGTCCAGCGTCCCTTCAACTTCATCACCAACGACTCGGTCGAGCTGTCCGATGCGGCCAAGGCTTTCATCGACTTCGCCGTCAGCGAGGACGCCGCCGAGCTGATCCGCCTGGCCGGTGCTGTCCCCCTGGTGGACGCTGAGTAAGGGAGCGCCTCCCTGCTCGACACCCGGGTCCTGAATCCTGAAACCTTTCCGCCTGGGAACACACGTCCCCAGGCGGTTTTTGGGAACAGGCCGCCTTTTCAACCAACACCATGGGGGTATCTATGAAACAGCAAGACTCCGCTTCCGGCGCCATCGTGGTCCGGAAATTCCACAAGCCCCACAATGCGGCCGAGTGGCTGGAACTGGTGATGAACGCCGTCTTTTTCCTGTGCGGCATCCTGGCCGTCGGCTGCGTCGCCCTGATCACCGTGTACATGGTCATTTCGGGCCTGCCCGCCATCGGCGAGATCGGCATTGTGAACTTCCTCTTTGGCCAGGAATGGGCCTCCACCGCCGCCGAACCCAAGTTCGGCATCCTGCCCTTCATCCTGTCCAGCGTTTACGGCACCCTGGGCGCCATCCTCATCGGCATCCCGGTGGGCCTGCTGACGGCGGTCTTTCTCTCCAAGGCGGCCACGCCCAAGCTGCGCACCGCCGCCACTTCCGCCATCGAGCTGCTGAGCGGCATCCCCAGCGTCATTTTCGGCCTGCTGGGTATGCAGCTGCTGGTGCCCGCCGTGGCCGCGGTGTTTGGCCGGGCCTCGGGCGCCTGCCTGCTCAGCGCCATTCTGGTTTTGAGCATCATGATCCTGCCCAGCATCGTCTCGGTGTCGGTCACGGCCCTGAACGCCGTCCCCCGGGAATATGAGGAGGGCAGCCTGGCCCTCGGCGCCACCGAGGCCGAGACCTGGTTCAAGGTCAGCGTCCCCGCCGCCAAGAGCGGCATTGCAGCCGGCATCGTGCTGGGCATCGGCCGTGCCGTGGGCGAGGCCATGGCCGTCATGATGGTGGCCGGCAACAGCCCCAATATGCCCGGCATCTTCAAGAGCGTCACCTTCCTGACCACCGCCATCGCCAAAGAGATGAGCTACGCCAGCGGCCTGCAGCGCCAGGCGCTGTTCAGCATCGGTCTGGTCCTGTTCATCTTCATCATGCTCATCAACCTGGTCCTCAACTTCTTCCTGAAAGGAGGCAGCAACGGTGAAAAGTAACCGCTATGCAGATTTCTCCCCTTCCCGCCGGCTGTGGAACCAGTTCTTCACCGGTGCCGTCTGGATCGCTGCCGCCTTTGTCATCGTCCTGGTGGTGGGCATCATCGGCATGGTGCTGGTGCGGGGCCTGCCCCATGTCAACTGGACCTTCCTGACCACCACTTCCAGCATCCTGCGCGGCACCAACGGCATCCTGCCCGCCATCATCAACACCCTGTACATCATCCTGCTCACCCTGGTCATCGTCCTGCCTCTGGGTGTGGGCGCGGCGGTCTACCTGACCGAATACGCCACCAACCGCAAGCTCATCGCGGTCATCGAGTTCACCAATGAGACCCTGGCCGGCATCCCCAGCATCATCTACGGCCTGGTGGGTATGCTGGTGTTCGCCCAGGCCCTGGGCTTCCAGACCAGCCTGCTGTCCGGCAGCCTGACGCTGGTCATCATGACCCTGCCCACCATCATCCGCACCACCCAGGAATCCCTCAAGACGGTCCCCATGGGCTACCGCGAGGGCGCCATGGGTCTGGGCTCGGGCAAGTGGCACCTGATCCGCACCATTGTCCTGCCCTGCAGCATCGACGGCATCGTCACCGGCTGCATCCTGGCCATCGGCCGTATCGTGGGCGAGAGCGCGGCCCTGCTGTTCACCGCCGGCGCGGCCCAGGTCATCGCCAGCAACATCATCGAGGCTTACGGCTCCAACGGCGCTTCGCTGTCCGTCCTGCTGTACCTGCGCGCCTTTGAAAACGGCGACTTCGATTCCGCCTGGGGCATCGGCGCGATCCTGCTGGTGCTGGTGCTCATCATCAACATTGCCGCCCGCCTGGCCAAGAAGCATCTCCGTCAAAAGGGCTGATCTAGTGAGGTAAAAACGATATGGAACTGCAAAACACCACGCCTGTCATCTCGGCGAAAAATCTCGACCTGTGGTACGGTGACTTCAAGGCCCTCAAGTCCATCTCTCTGGACGTGGGCGAGCGGGAGATCACTGCCCTGATCGGCCCTTCGGGCTGCGGCAAATCCACCTTCCTCAAGACCCTGAACCGCATGAACGATCTGGTCCCCAACGTCCGCATCGAGGGCCAGGTCACCTTAAAGGGCGAGGACATCTTTGGACCCAACATGGTGCTGACCACCCTGCGCCGCCGCGTGGGCATGGTCTTTCAGAAGGCCAACCCCTTCCCCATGAGCATCTATGACAACATCACCTACGGCCCCAAGCTGCACGGCGTGCGCAACAAGGCCGAGCTGGACGAGATCGTCGAGAGCAGCCTGCGGGGCGCGGCCCTGTGGGACGAGGTCAAGGACCGGCTGAAAAAGAGCGCCCTGGGCCTGTCGGGCGGCCAGCAGCAGCGCCTGTGCATCGCCCGCGCCCTGGCCGTCAAGCCCGAAGTCCTGTTGATGGACGAACCCACTTCGGCCCTGGACCCCGGCTCCACCATGAAGGTGGAGGAGCTGATGAGCGAGCTGAAAAAGAACTACACGGTGGTCATCGTCACCCACAATATGCAGCAGGCCGCCCGTATCAGCGACCGCACCGCCTTCTTCCTGCTGGGCGAGCTGGTGGAGGTGGGCCCCACCGAGGAGATCTTCAGCACCCCCTCCGACAAGCGCACCGAGGATTACATCTCCGGCCGTTTCGGCTGATCGCACAGCCCTTCGGGCCAAAGAGAGAGGAGACATATATGAGCATTCGCAAGCACTATGACGAGGCCCTGGCCGAGCTGAACCAGGCTCTGACCGAGATGGGCCAGGCCGTCACCGACGCCGTCGAGAACGCCATGGAAGCCCTGGCCACCACCGACGCCGAGGCCGCCGCCCAGATCATCAAGGACGACAACCAGGTCAACGAGATGGAGCACGACATCGAGCACCGCTGTATGCTGCTGCTGCTGCGCCAGCAGCCGGTGGCCGGCGACCTGCGCCGCGTTTCGGCCACGCTGAAGGTCATCACTGATTTGGAGCGGATCGGCGACCACGCCGCCGACATCGCCGAGATCATGCCCCACCTGTTCGCCTCCCGCAAGGCCGGCGACCCCGCCGTCAGCGAGGCCATCAAGATGGGCCAGAAGGCCCATAAGATGGTGCAGGACGGCATGGACGCCTTCCTGAAAGAGGACATGAACGCCGCCCAGAAGGTCATCGCGGCCGACGACGAAGTGGACTACGACTTCAACGCCATCAAGCGCACCCTGGCCGAGGAGATCGCGGCCGACCCCAGCCAGGTGGACGCCGCGCTGGATCTGCTGATGGTCATCAAGTACCTGGAACGGATCGCGGACCACGCCGTCAACCTGGCCGAGTGGGTCCAGTTCACCCGCACCGGCCTGTACAAGAACGAGGCCATGTTCTGACCGCCATTTTTCCTGGTTATCCTGAAAACCTGTTTTGGGCCCGCCGGTGATCGCTTCCGGCGGGCCGCTTTTTGTCTTTTCTGTGGCCGGTCTGTGTCCCTTTTGTTGCCAGGATGTGAAAATTATCCCAGTACGTACAATTTGCAATAAGTGACGTCCTTATTTCGTTTTCAATGTGAACGCCGCAGCACGGCCGGGAAGCGCCGCGTTCTGCATGATCGGAGGGATATTATGATCGAGACAGGAACCAGAAAGGCGCGCGCCGCAGGCCGGGGTGCCACCGTTGATAAGCAGGCGCTGGTCCGCGCCGCGCTGGACGAGATCGTCCACAACTACAAGCAGGCCAACCTTTCCAGCGTGGCCCACACGTACCAGGTCTCGCTGGCCTATGTGAGCGAGTGCGTCCGGGCCGAGACAGGCCGTACTTACAAAGAGCTGCTGCAGCAGCACCGCCTGGAGCTGGCGGCCCGGCTGCTGCGCCGCAGCGATATGACCGTCCAGCAGATCATCGCCCAGGTGGGCTATGAAAACACCAGCTATTTTTACCGCCTGTTCCGCGCCCACTACGGCCAGAGCCCGCGGGAATACCGCCTCAACCGCCTGGCGGAGCACAAATAAACAAGGACCGGCATCCGGGGCTTTCCCGTATGCCGGTCCTTTGTTTTTATTCGTAGTCCTCGCTGTGGTCCTCGATGGGGGCTGTGGCGCCGCCGTGGGCCGCCATATACTCCTCAAAGTTGGAGAACTTCTGCTGGGGCGGCCGACGGCTGATCAGGACCAGGCCGGGGTCGTCGCTGCGGCTTTCCCGCGCGGGGCGGCCGGGGCGGCTTTTGCTCTGGCTGCCGGCCGGGCTTTTGGCCGGAGGGATGCGCCCGGCCTGGCTGCGGCCCCGCTCCCCCGCGCTGCGGGAGGTCTGGCGCGCCGCCGTCTCGGTCCGGGCGGGCTCGGCCGGCTTGTTTTTGCCGGCATTGCGGCCGCCCTTTTTGCTTTCGGCGGGCGCCTGCGGGGTGCGGCTGTCCCGGCTGGGCCGCTGGGGGGCCTGCTGGCCCTTGGCCTGGCGGCCGGGCTGGCTGTTCGGCTGGGCGGGCCGCTGCTTGTCGGGCGCAGCCGCCACCGTCTTGGCGGGCAGGACGGCGGTCTCCGCGCCGGTCAAAAAGTGGGGGTCGAATTTAGGCACCTGCTGCGGCTGCCCTCCCTGTGCGGGACGGGGCCGGCCATCCCGGCGGCCGCGCCGGGAACGGCTGCGCTTCTCCCCGCCCTCGCGGGGGGCGCTCTTTTTGGTTTCGTCCATGATGGTCTCCTCTTTCTTGTCGTCTATCTGCACAGGCTGCACCTGCCGCACCTTGACGGGGCGGGCGGGCTGCGCCGGTTTGGGCTGGGTGGGGGCCGGTTCCGGGGCGGCGGTATCCCAGGGGTGGCCGCTGACCACCGGGATCTTTTTGCGGTTCAGCTTTTCGATGCCGGCCAGATACTCCCGCTCCTCGGGGGCGCAGAAGCTGATCGCCACGCCGTCCGCCCCGGCCCGGGCGGTCCGCCCGATGCGGTGGACATAGGTCTCGGGCACCTCGGGCAGGTCGTAGTTGAACACATGGGACAGCTCGCTGATGTCGATGCCGCGGGCGGCGATGTCGGTGGCCACCAGCACTTTGGTCCGGCCGGCCTTAAAGCCCTCCAGGGCGGCCACACGGGCGCTCTGGCTCTTGTTGCCGTGGATGGCGGCCGCCGGGATGCCCTGCCTGGCAAGGTCCTTGGCAATGCGGTCGGCGCCGTGCTTGGTGCGGCTGAACACCAGGGCGTTGTGGACAGGGGGCTGCAGGTTCTGGATCAGCCAGGGCAGCAGCTTGCGCTTGTCCGCTTTGGAGACGAAATAGAGGCTCTGTTCGATGCGGTCCACCGTGCTGGACACCGGGTCCACCTTGACAAAGGCGGGGTCCCGCAGGATGCCGGCGGCCAGCTGCTCGATCTCGGCGGGCATGGTGGCACTGAACATCAAGGTCTGCCGGCGCACCGGCAGCTTGGCGATCACCCGCTTGACGTCGTGGACAAAGCCCATGTCCAGCATCCGGTCGGCCTCGTCCAGCACAAAGATCTCGATGCCGGACAGATCCACATACCCCTGCCCGATCAGGTCGTTGAGGCGGCCGGGGCAGGCCACCAGGATGTCCACGCCCTGCTTGAGCTTTTCGACCTGCGGGGCCTGGCCCACGCCGCCAAAGATGACGGCCGGCCGCAGCTTGAGATATTGGCCGTACTGCTCAAAGCTGGCCTCGATCTGCAGGGCCAGCTCGCGGGTGGGGGTCAGGATCAGCGCGCGGATGGCCCCCGGCTTTTTGGGCGGGCGGGCGCTCAGCAGGTCCAGCATGGGCAGGGCGAACGCCGCCGTCTTGCCGGTGCCGGTCTGGGCGCAGCCCATCAGATCCTGCCCGTTGAGCACCGGCGGGATGGCCCCCGCCTGGATGGGAGACGGCTTTTCATAGCCCGCCCGGGCCACGGCCCGCAGGATCGGTTTGGATAAATTCAGTTCTTGAAATGTCATTCTGCTCCTTAGGAAATAGGGGAAAGCGGGAGAACCTCACTCTGCGATGCGGCGGCACTCGATATAGTACCGCTTTTCCTCGGCGTGCCCCATGCTGAAGGTCTTGCGGGGCAGCACGCCGCCCAGCACCACCCCGCGGAAGAGGTCGCTCTTTTTGAGGGGAGGCAACAGCAGGCCCACCGCGCCCTTTTCGGCGCTGAAGGCCCGCACCGCGGCTTCGTCGTGGACATAGTCCACCCGCGCCTCGGGATGGTTCTCCAAAAAGTATTCCACAAATTCATCCACCGTCCCCACACCCAAGGGCGCGGTGGGGTTTTCAAAGCTGAGGGTGCACTCGTCCTGCACGCCGATCAGCTGCAGTTTCTGGTCAAAGGCATCCCCAAAGCGGACCCCGGCCATGTTCTCGTCGCTCCAGGTCACCAGGTTCAGCAGCACCGTCTCGTAGCTGGTGTTGAACAGCACCCGGTGGATGGGCTCGATCTCGACAGCGTCCGACCGGACGTTGCAGACTTCGGCCAGGCACCAGCGGGCCGGGTGCGTTGCCCGCTGTTCCGGGGTCAGGGTGGGTTTCAGCTCCTCCCAATAGGCTTTGGCGGTGGCCAGCGAGTGGTTGCCGTCCCCCACCGCCAGGGCCAGGGGGCGCTTGTTGGGGGCGCCGGGATAGCGCGCCTGGAAGGTCTCCGCACTGCCCAGCACAGCCATGGCTGCTTCGATCTGGGCCACCAGGGCGGGGTCCTCCACCGCCCAGCCGGCCACATGGCCGCCGCCCAGCATCAGCTCGCCCTCGTAGAGGGGGCGCAGCCGGTCCTTTTGGGCCCCGATGGGCTCGATGAGGGTGCATTCGGGGTCGTCGGCCAGCATCATCACATGGGGCGTCTCCAGCTTTGCCCCGCGGCGGACCGCCATCCGGGGCGGGATGCGCTCTTCCACCGTGTTCTCGCTGGGGCGGATGGGCGACAGGCTGCCGCGGTGGTAGTTGTAGGCTTCGAGGTTCACACGGCCCACCAGGCCCTGGCGCACCCGGCCGCTCTGCAGGGTGCGCTCGACGTAGACATAGCCGTCCACCGCCCGGGTCAGCACCTCCCGGTCGTAGGTCTCCATGGTCTTGTGGATGGCGTCCACCCGGGCGGGCAGGTCCCCGTCGTTCAGGTAGACTTCGGGCAGGATCAGGCCCAGGGCGCTGGGCCCGCCCGCCGCCGCGGCGGCTGCCCGCTCCCAATAGGCGCGGTCGCTGGTGAACTGGTCGCAGGCGATGCAGCCCCACTGCGCCAGCGGGACGCTGGCGTCGGGCAGCAGGATGTGGGCCGGCATAAAGCAGGATGTATGTTCCATCTTCAGTTCCTCACTCTCACACAAAAAGACCAAGCGGGCAGAGGGCAGGTCAGTAGAAGCGGCCGCCCTCACTGTCCCGCACAACGACGTAGGCGGCCCCCTGCTCTTTCATCTGAGCCGCCGTCTCGGCCAGGGCTGCGGGGTCCAGGGTCTCGCCCACCGGCAGGCTGACCACCAGATTGTGGACGCCCAGCTGGGCGGGCAGGGCCCCCAGCGCCGGGCTGACGCTGGTGCAGCTGGACAGGGGGTATTCGTACCAGAGGGTGACGCGGCCCGCAAAGCGCGCGTCCCACGCGGCAATGTCCGCCGCCAGCTGGGCGTCCCGGCTGCGGCCGCCCGTCTCCCCAAAGCTCTGGCTGGAGGAGGCGATGGGCGGGAACTGGACCGCCGAGAGGCAGACCTGCTCAAACCCGCAGCCGTACAGCTCCTCGATCAGATCGCCGATGAAGGTGTTGGCCGTATCCGCATAGGGGTTGAGCCAGGCTTTGCCGCCGGCGGCCGCGTTGGCGGCGTCCAGCCAGAGGTAGCCGCCCTCCCCCGCATACTGGATGGCCATGCTGCGGTCGGTGTAGGAGGCCACGGGGTCCTGGAAGGCGGCCACCCCGGCCACCGGCACCAGCCCTTCTTCCTTGAATACCGAGGCGATGAGGGCCGGGTCCACCACCGTGGCCGCCACGCTGCGGGCTGCCGCAGGCACCGCCGAGGCGTAGTAAATATAGCCGCTGGTATCCTTGAAGGGGATCAGGGCATACGTGACCCCCTGCCCAGCCAGCCGCTGGGCTTCGGCACGGACGGCCGCTTCATCGCTGAGGGCCGACAGGCTGACGGTGGCCCAGCTGCCCTCCCGGATGGTGGTGCCGGGCAGAGGCTCCGCCTCCGAGGAAGCCGCCCCGGACGGCGCAGCCACAGAGGACGCGCCGCTGGACGAGGCCCCGCCGGCCGCGCTCGAGGCCGGGGCGCTCTCCGCCTCCGGCTCCGACGAGGCCGCCTGGGACGAATCGGGCAGGTCCCGGTCCCGCACCACGGTGTACCAGGTGTGGGTGGCCCAGTCCAGCACATAGGGAGCGGCCAGCCAGGCCACCCCCAGCACCACCACTGCCAGCAGCAGGATGCCCAGCGCCTTTTTGATCTTCATCCCGCGGCTGTAAAAGCTGCGGTGATACCGCTTGACCTTCTTGTTCCGCCTTCTTCTCGGCATGGTTCCCTCACCTTCCGTCGTTTTTACAGGGGCTTTACAGGATCACGGTGTGGCCCGTAAAGCCGTAGATCGCCAGGGCCAGCACCCCGATGTAGATCAGGGTGATGGGCATCCCGCGGAACGCCGCAGGGATGGCTTTGCTGCGCAGCCGGTTCTGGGCTTCCGTCACCAGCAGGACCGCCAGCAGATAGCCGACGCCGCTGCCAAGGCCAAAGCCCACCGACTGGGTCAGGGTGAAATTCTGGGTGCGGCCCAGCAGCAGGGTGCCCAGCACGCAACTGTTCAGGGCCGCCAGGGGCAGGATGCGCAGCAGCTGCCGCTGCCAGGGCAGCCGGATCAGGTGCAGCAGCACCATCTCCACGGCGCTGACCGCCGCGATGCACCCCAGATACACCAGCGGCCGGGCCGCAGGCCCCAGCCCCAGGGAAGCCGCCGCGCCGCCCGCATACCAGGCCACAGGGGCCAGCAGGAACTGGGTGACGCACTGGAGCAGGCCGAACAGCAGGCTGTTGGTCCGGGCGTCGCCCACCAGCTGGACCAGCCGGGAGACGCCCAGCGCCCGGGTAAAGACGGCATTCTGGGCAAAAATGGCCAGCACCGCGTACCCGAAGAAGATGGTCAAGGTCTCGGTCATGGTGGCCGGCTGGGCAGAAAGGACTGCTACGTTCACGGTTTCCCCCTCGCCTCCTTCTGTTGATTGACGATGATCTGGCTGTGGGCCTCATTGGTCAGGAAGGCCCGGTAGCGGGCGGCCAGCGCCCGCCAGACCGCGCTGATGACCCCCAGCAGGATAAAGCCGCCCGCCGGCATGGAGGCCAGGGGCATCAAAATGGTGTTGGCCGTCACCGCCACGCCAAAGACGGCGCCGGTGGAAAGCCATTCCCGGATGCATCCCACCAGCAGCAGGACCACCGCATAGCCTACCGTCACCCGCAGGCCCTTGGAGACGGCCTTGCGCGGCGTCTCCTGGACGCGGCCATAGCGGTAGATGAGCAGCGGCTCCACCACCAGCATGGGCAGGTAGATGCCCAGCGTCAGCAGCTCCACCCCGAACAGGTGGTCCAGGATGGGGTAGACCGCCAGATAGACCACCGCCGCGGTGCCGCAGTAGAGCAGCCCGCGGGGCAGGAGTTTGGCGCGCAGTTCCTCCTCGCTGGCGTTCTCCTCCAGGGGGACCAGCTTGCTGAGGAAAAAGCTGATGACTCGCGAAGGGGTCAGCAGCAGCGCCACCGCCACCGCCAGCATCAGGGCGTTGCGGCCGCTGGTGGCCAGCACCACCAGGGGGGCCAGGCCCATGCCCTGCATGATGACCGGGTTATTCAAAAAAATGCGGTCGTGGTGGGCGTACCGGCCGGGATCGCGGAGGATCTTTTCCGCCTTTTGCTGTTTCATGAGGCGGCCTCCTTTCCCCCGGCCTTGCCGGGCAGGCTGTAGAGCCGGTCGACTGCGCGGTCCAGCCAGCCCGACAGGCTGTTCATGATGAGGATCGCAAAGCAGACCCCCGTCTCATACACGCCAAAATAGCGGAAACTCATGCTGACGCAGCCCAAAAGCGCCCCATACAGCACCTGGCCCAGTTTGCGCTGGGGGCAGGTATAGGGCTCGCTGATCAAAAAGACCGCGCTGTACAGCGTCGCGCCGCTGACCAGCTCGTACTTGACCAGGTTGAGCCGGGGCAGGGCCGTCTCCAGCAGACCGGTGTGGAGCAGGTCCGCCTGCCGCGGGAAGAAAAAGACGATGGCTGCGCTGGCCGCCAGGAAGCTAAGCGCCGCAGCCGGGCGCAGGTCCTTCTGGGCGAGCAGGAACAGGGCGCAGGCCAGCAGGATCAGCACCGCGCCGCTGCCCATGGGGGCGGCAAACTCGCCCAGCACCAGAGACCAGCTGTTCACGGTGGGCAGGCCCCCGTTGCGCAGGGTGCTGCTCATCCCGTTGACCAGGGCCACGCCGGAGGGGTCCCACAGGGGGATCTGGGCGTAGGGCTGGGGGTAGAGGAAAACCTGTTCCGGCCAGGAGACCGCCACCACCACATAGCCCACGGCCGCCGGGTGGAAGGGGTAGCTGCTGTAGCCGCCAAAGGCTTCCTTGCCGATCAGGACGCCGGCCAGCACCGCCACCACCAGCACATACCAGCTGACGGTCGCCGGCATCAGCAGGGCGATGACCAGCGCAAAACTTTCGTTGGACCAGTCGCCCGAACGGTAGACGCGCCGCCGGAGCAACGCCACCAGGCGGTCGCAGAGGTTGCCGGTCAGCAGGGCCACCAGGCACAGCAGGACCGGCCGCGGCCCGTACAGATAGGCCGACATGCAGACCAGGGGCAGCGCCATCCAGCAGATGTGCTTATAATAGCCCCCCGTCTGGGCCAGGGCCGCCGCCTGTTGTTCTCGTATCGTTTGTTCCATGGATCATCCTCGTTCAAGGGAGAGTCAAAGGGCGGCCAGGGCGCGCACCTCGGCGGCGGGGTCGGCCGCCGCAAAGACGGCGCTGCCCGCCACCAGCACATCCGCGCCGGCCTCCACGCAGAAGGGCGCGGTCTCGGCGTTGACGCCGCCGTCCACTTCCAGCAGGAACTGCAGCCCGCGGGCCTCCCGCTCCGCCTTGAGGGCTTCCAGCTTGCGCAGGGCCGAGGACTGGAACTTCTGGCCTCCGAACCCGGGCTCCACGCTCATGACCAGGACCAGGTCCAGCCGGTCCAGCCAGGGGGACAGCGCTTCGGCGGGGGTGCCGGGCTTGATGGTCATGCCCGTCTTGCAGCCCGCCGCCCGGATGGCGTCCAGCACTGCGCCGGGATCGTCCTCCGACTCGAGGTGGAAATTGATGAGCCCCGCCCCCGCCTTGGCAAAGGCGTCCACATAGGCCAGCGGGTGGCTGATCATCAGGTGCACGTCAAAAAAGGCGCTGGGCATCCCGCGGTGCAGGCTGGCCAGCACCGGCACGCCAAAGCTGATGTTGGGCACGAAATGGCCGTCCATCACGTCAAAGTGGAGCATTTCGGCCCCGACGTCCAGCACGAGGCGGCAGTCCTCCTCCAGGCGGCAGAAATCGGCAGATAAAATAGATGGGCTGATGATCGCCATGATGAATTTACTCTCCGTTGTATCAGTATTTGAAATTCCGTTTTGGGCCCGCTGCACGACCACAGCGGCCACATTTTAGTGTACACGAAAACGGCGCAAAAATCAAACCCGCCGCCGTCTTTTTCACCGAAATGACGTAAACGGTCAGCCAGCCCGGCCTTCGGGGCTCTCCTGGGAGGTGTCGTCGGACAGCTTGAGCAGGTCGCCGCGGCCCGGCACTTCCACCGGCAGGGTAAAGACAAAGCGGCACCACTCCCCCTGCTTGCTCTCGGCGCGGATCTGCCCGCCCGACAGGTTGACCAGCACCTTGCAGATGTGCAGCCCAAGGCCGGCCCCCCGCGCGTGGAGCCCGCGGGATTTATCCTCTTTGTAAAAGCGCTCGAACACAAAGGGCAGCGCGTCGGGGGCGATGCCCTGGCCGCTGTTCCAGATGGAGATCTCGGCCTCGGGGCCCAGCTTTTCCACGCTGAACCGAATGGTCCCTCCCGGGGGTGTAAACTTGATGGCGTTATCCAGAATGTTATACACCACCTGATGGATCAGGTCGGGGTCGGCATAGACCAGGACGCGCTCGTCCATGGTCAGCCCTTCCAGGTCGATCTGGCCGTCGTTGATCCGCTGCTCGGCCGAGAGGGCCACGCCGGTCAGGGTCTCCCAGATGTTGAACATCCGGGCGTTGACCTGGTACTCGCCCGATTCCAGTTTGGAAAGGTCCAGCATATTCTGCACCAGGCGGGCAAGCCGCCCCGTCTCCTGCGAGACCAGCTGCAAATAGTGGTTCTGCAGTTCGGGCGGGATGGTGCCGTCCAAAATGCCGTCGATGAAGCCCTTGATGGTGGTCATGGGGGTGCGCAGCTCGTGGGCGATGTTGCCCATGAACTGCCCGCGGGAGGAGTCGATCTCCTGCAGGTTGGCGGCCATGGTGTTGAAGGTGCGGGCCAGGTCGGCGATCTCGCCGTCCCCGTCCACGTCCTCTACCCGGACCGAAAAGTCCCCGCCGCCGAACTTCTGGGCCGCCTCGCTGATGCGGTGGAGCGGCTCGGTCAGCTTGCGCATCAGGAACATGGTCAGGACGCTGGCGCAGATCAGCATCAGGCAGGCCGACAGCAGGAAGTTGGAGCCGAACCGCCCCACGAACGCCTCCAGCATCTGGCCCGAAGCGCAGACGAACAGGTAGGCCCCCGGGCCGCCCTGCCGCAAAATGGGCCGCGCCGACACATAAAACCGCTCGTCCAGCACGCCGCCCATCTTGCCCATCTCGTGGTAGACCCCGCCGCCGGTCTCGTCCACCTCGGCGAGGATATCAGCGGGCACCGCCTCGCCGGTCAAGTGGTCGCTGCTGGAAGCCAGCACCACCTCGCCTTTGGTGTCGGTGAAAAAGAGGCAGACATTCGCGCTCTGGCCGATCAGGTCCACCTGGCCCAGGACGGCTTCCAGACGGGCGCCCAGCTGGGCGTTCTCGCCGTCCTCATCTTCCAGGCTGTTCCAGACATAGGTCGCGGTGCGGGCGGCCAGGTCGCCCACGTCGTCCAGGGTGGCAAAGCGCTCCTGCGCAAAGTAGCGGCTGAACAGCACCAGCTGGGACAGGCCCATCACGGCCACGCCCAGGATGAGCAGGGTGGCCACTGTGGAGAAAAAGGCCACCGAGATACTTTTGCGCATTACTGACGCACCTCGAACTTATACCCCACGCCCCACACGGTCTTGAGCTCCCACTTGTCGGAGGCGCCGGCCAGCTTTTCCCGCAGGCGCTTGACGTGGACGTCGATGGTGCGGGAGTCGCCGTAATACTCGAAGCCCCACACCTCGTCCAGCAGCTGGTCCCGGGTGTAAACGCGGTTGGGGTGAGAGGCCAGGCAGTAGAGCAGTTCCAGCTCTTTGGGCGGGGCCTCCACCACCTTGCCCTTGACTTTGAGCTCGTAGCTGTTCATATCCAGGCGGAGGTTGTCGAACTCCACCACCCCTTCGGCCGGCTTTTCGGCCGCGGCTGCCCCGCCGGCGCACCGGCGCAGCACCGCCTTGATGCGGGCCACCACTTCCTTGCTGTCAAAGGGCTTGACGATGTAGTCGTCGGCCCCCAGCTCGAGGCCCAGCACCTTGTCGAAGGTCTCGCCCTTGGCGGTCAGCATGATGACGGGGGTGTCCCCCTCCTTGCGGATGCGGCGGCAGACCTCCCAGCCGTCCAGCTTGGGCATCATCACATCCAGCAGGACCATGTCCGGCTTGACCTGCCCGTACTTGGCCAGGGCGTCCTCCCCGTCCGAAGCCAGGGTGACCTGATACCCCTCCTTGGTCAGGTAGAGGCGCAGCAGTTCGCAGATATTCTGGTCGTCGTCCACGACGAGGATCTTTTCGTTTGCCATGATGTTCTCCTTACAGCCTTGGGCAGGGGCCGGGCACAGCTGCCCCCTCCCCTGCGCGTTGCACAATGCGATACGGTCTTATTATACGGGAGAGATATGACAAAATAAAGAACATCCCGCATAAAACGGACTGAACTGCCCCAGAATTAGTAGACATGAATAAAAAGACCCTCGTGTAGTGGGG
>DSTMR04002__coassemble_990_pt1 | contig 24768 bp, 24 predicted proteins | sample DSTMR04002__metabat2_low_PE_045 | metagenome-assembled genome bin DSTMR04002 | reverse complement strand
ACTTGCCTGTATTTTGGTTTGGTTACTTTGATGGTTTTAAAACACTCTCTAAGGTGTTTTGTGGCGGCGGCAACGCAAAACTTTGCCGCTGTTGACACAAAAATAACATTCGGGTGCTATACTTAGCTTGGTTTAGCCTGGCCGGAGGAGGCCGGGCTGCGTTTGGCCGTCAAGGCCCATCCTTGCATGAGAAACTTTTCAGAAAGAGGAACGCACCCATGAACACGAAACCGAAGAAGAAAAAACGTATCTGGCTGCCCTTGGCCATTGCGGCGGGGGTGCTCGTCCTGCTGCTGCTTTTGGCCCCCATCGTGGTGCCGGCGGTGGGCAAGTGGTTCACGTCGCAGGAGACTGCCGTCCGCGACGCCTGGGCCGTGGACGTCGGCGACCTGATCGGCGTAGATGAGGCCGAGCAGATCGAGATCCGCCACGCGCCGGTGGAGTCCAGCATCACGGTGCTGCAGCTGGTGCCCACCGACATTGAGGACGAGGGCTTTACCTACTACGACACCGCCGTCCAGCAGCGGGTCCGCGCCATGCTGGACCGGGGGCAGCAGATCTCCGGCCGGCAGGTGCAGTGGACCGCCGAAACGCCGATGGCTTTCCTCGACCCGTTCGGCACCGGGGCCAACGGCCTGTACCTCTATTTTGAGACGGATTTCCCCACCCAGGTGGAGTACACCGTCCGGGTGGACGACGAGCGCATCCCCGACTACAGCGCCGTGGCCGCCGACAGCTCAGGCAAGGAGTATTCCACCACCCACGAATTCCAGCTGATCGGGCTGGTGCCCGGCGAAGTGAACGAAGTCACCATGAAGCTGCGGGGCAGCTGGGGCAACGTCCGCCAGACCGTCCGCTTCACCATCGAGATGCCCGAGACGCACTCGGGCTACGACACCATCCTGAACGTCACCGACGGCCCCAGCACCGAGCCGCTGGACGACGGGCTGTTCACCATGATGCGGACCAACGGCTATCTGGGCTACGGCTTTTTGTACGACAACAGCGGCGTCATGCGCTATGAAATGGTGCTGGAAGGCTTCGGGATGGACCGCATCCTGTTCTATGGGGACGAGATCGTCACCTGTGTTTCCTCCAACAAGCTGGCCCGGATCAACGGCCTGGGCGAGGTGGAGCAGGTCTACCCCCTGGGGGACTACGAGCTGCACCACGACATCGACTACGGCCGGGACGGCACGGTAGTGGCCCTGGCCGAAAAGGCCGGCGACACCAACGTCGAGGACCTGGTGCTGGAGATCGACCTCGACACCGGCGCAGTCACCGAGCTGCTGGACTTCAAGGACCTGATGGCGGGCTACTACGCCCAGACCCGGCCCATCCGCGCCACCGACCCCTTCTTCTGGCAGGTGGATGAACAGGACTGGATCCATCTGAACACCATCCAGTACCTGCCCGACACCGACAGCCTGGTGGTGTCCTCCCGCGAGACGTCCACCGCCATCAAGGTGGAAAACGTCCACGGCGAGGCCTCCATCGGCTGGTTCTGCGGCGACCCGGCTTTCTGGCAGGGCACCGGCTATGAGGAATACTGCCTGACCCCGGTGAACGACTTCACCTGGCAGTACGGCCAGCACAGCGTGGCCTGGGCCCCCGGCGAGGAAGAGGGCGTGTGCTATCTGCGGATGTTCAACAACAACTACTGGGCCCTGTCCTCCCGCGACGGCTACGACCCCGCCCTGCCCGAAGGGGTGAGCACCGACCTGTACGGCGGCGAAGGGGACTACAGCTATACATACGTCTACCGCATCGACGAGAACGCCGGCACGGTGGAACTGGTGGAATCCTTCCCGGTGCCCTATTCCAGCATCGTGTCCAACTCCACCCTGAACGAGGCGAGCGGCCACTGGGCCGTCAACAGCGGCATCGCCATGGTATTCGGCGAGTACGACGCCGGCGGCGCGCTGATCCGCCAGTACGACTACGAGTGCACCATGCAGGGCTACCGGACGTTCAAGTACGACTACAAAGGCTTCTGGTTCCAATAAAAGCGATAACAATACAAAACGCTCCCCGGACGTTCGCGTTCAGGGAGCGTTTTTTTGTGTTCGCAGCTTATCAGCACCCGCCGTTGCCGGCGCAGCCGTGGTGGCCGCAGGCGTGTCCGCCTTCGGCGTGGTGCTCGCCGTGATGGTCGCAGTGGACGGCGGGGTCGTAGGCCAGGCGGCCCGCGAGGAAGGCGTCCACAGCGGCGTCAGCCGGGCCGGATGCCCCGCCGTACAGCTGGATGCCGGCCGAAGCCAGCGCGGCCTGGGCGCCGCCGCCGATGCCGCCGCAGATCAGCACGTCGGCGTGCAGCTGCTGCAGGACGCCGGCCAGCGCGCCGTGGCCCTGGCCGTTGGTGCCCACCACCTCGCTGTGGACGACCTGGCCGTTTTCCACATCGTAGACCTTGAACTGTTCGGTGCGGCCGAAATGCTGGAAGATCTCGCCGCCGGCGTAAGTGACTGCAATTCTCATGGGATAGCTTCCTTTCTGTCTGGACCCTTTGGGGCCGGGTAGTTCCCCCTTATTGTAGCACGCCGCGGGGCGGAATGCCAGAGGCCGCAGGAAAACCGGGCGGCGGGCGGCGAGCCCATCATCACCGACGTTTACACCGATGTGATCTACGGCCGGGACGTGCTGACGGTGGCCCAGCAGTGCGTCCACAGCGATACCGTGGTGGCCTTTGACGTGTTCCCCGAAAACCTGGCGATCGACCTGGGCCAGGTGGAACTGCCCGAAGGGGCGTCCATCTTCCTGTGCGACGGGCGCCGGCAGGTGCTGTACGCCCGCACCGACCTGGACATGGACGACCCTGCTTTCCCCGCCTACATCGCCAGCCTGCAGGAGGGGGCCGCGGAGGGCCGTTTTGCGCGCTACGACGACTTTATTGATGACATCGACGGGGTGCGCCGCGGCGCTTACTGCACCTGGCTCACCAATGGGTGGCTGGTGCTCATCACTCTGCCGGTGGAGCGGATGCTGTCCCAGCTGCACCTGTTCACCCTGCTGTACGGGATCATTCTGGCGGCCTGGTGCGCGGGGTTTGCGGCCATCGTCTGGCGCAACGTGCGGCTGGACTCGATGGTGGAACGCAGCGTCGAGACGGTCAAGGTGCTGAGCAACTCGTATTACGGGCTGTTCCGCATCAACTACCGGGACGGCACCTACGAGATGATCAAAGGCTCCCCGTACGCCCGCAAAAACTTGCAGCCCAAGGGCCCCTACGAGGATTTTCTGCACGTGATCGGCGCGGTGATGGAGCCGGACACCATCGACGAGTTCCGCAAGAGCTTTTCCACCGACAGCCTGCGCAGTCTGGTGGACGGCCATGTCCGGGACTACGGCGGCGACTTTTTGGGCAAGTACGAGAGCGGCGAGCGCTGGATCAACGTGCGGGTCCTGTTTGACGAGACGCTGGAACCGGAGGAAGCGGTCCTCTGCTTCCGCGAGGTGGACCAGGAAAAGCGCCGCCAGATCCAGGAGCGCCGCCTGCTGGAAGAAACGTTGGCCACCGCCCGCAAGAGCGAAAAGGCCAAGCTGGCCTTCTTCAACAATATGTCCAACGATATGCGCACCCCCCTCAACGCCATTTTGGGCGTGGTGGACCTGCTGCGCCAGCACACCGGCGAGCCGGATAAAGTCCGGGAGTACGCCGAAAAGATCGCCTATTCCGGCCGGCAGCTGCTGGATCTGGTGAACGATATTCTGGATATGTCCCGGATGGAGCAGGGCAAGGTGGTGCTGAACAACGAAGCCTTTGACCTGGCGGCCTGCGTCAAAGCCTGCACCGACTCGTTCATCCCGCAGGCCCGGCGGGAAAACAAGGACTTTGCCGTCCACTGTGAGATCACCGACAGCTGCGTCATGGGGGACGCCACCCGCATCACCCAGATCTTGAACAACCTCTTGTCCAACGCGTTCAAGTTCACTTCCCCCGGCGAGCGCGTGGAGGTGACGGTGCGGCAGATGGGCGGCCCGCCCACCCCGCAGTACCAGTTCGTGGTCAAAGATACCGGCATCGGGATGTCGGAGGAGTTTTTGCCCCAGCTGTTCGAGCCCTACGCCCGGGAGACCCGTTTCTTCTCCCGGCAGGTGGTGGGCACCGGGCTGGGGATGCCCATCGTCAAGAGCCTTGTCACCCAGATGAGCGGCCAGATCTACGTGGACAGCGCCCTGGGCAAGGGGACCACCTTTACCCTTACGGTGCCCTTCATCACGGCCCAGGCCGAGGCCGAGAGCCGCCAGACCAGGGAGGACCTGAAGACCGGCAAGGCGGGGGAGGCGTTCTCCCTCGCGGGCAGGAAGATCCTGCTGGCCGAGGACAACCTGCTGAACATGGAGATCGCCAACGAGATCCTGACCATGAACGGGCTGGAAGTGCTCCAGGCCTGGAACGGGCAGGAAGCGGTGGAGCTGTTCCAGAACGCGGCGCCCTATGAGATCGACGCCATCCTGATGGATATGCAGATGCCCCAGATGGACGGCTGCGAAGCGGCCCGGACCATCCGCGCGATGGAGCGCCCCGACGCCCGGACGGTGCCCATCATCGCGGTGACGGCCAACGCCTTTGCCGAGGACATCGCGGCCACCACCGCCGCCGGGATGAACGCGCACATCTCCAAGCCTATCGACTTCCGCGCCCTGTGCGCTACGCTGGAAAAGCTGCTGGGGCAGGACGCCAGCACGTAAAAGAATTCAGCGTGTCGAAAAACGACACGCTTTAGGGGGAACCCATTTCTGCGCGCAGTCGCGCGACAGAAATTCCTTCCCCCTAATATTCCCCTGGGGACAAAATTTGCCGCTGAACCATGCACTCGGCCTGGCGGCCTCGCACACTCTCAGCGGCAAATTTCCCTGTATGTGTCCCGCCCGTACGCACATGTCGTCCGGGCGGGACTTTTTTGACAGTCTGAAAGAATTGTGAAAGCTGTTTTTCCGCCTCCTGTTTTGTGATACAATGGTTGGGGGAGGCTCCCTCCCCGCAAATTTGACCATCCGGGAGGATCGCAGAATGCTCAAACGAATGCGGGCTGCGCACCCGTTCCTCTATTGTATGTTGGCCGTCGTGCTGTTTCTGGCAGTGATGCGGGCGGGCACCACTCTGTTCGTCCTGGTGCTGACGTTGCTGGGGCCTGCCGTCTACTGGCCCTTTGCCCAGGAGGATTTTCTGCTGCAAAGCGTGAACGAGCTGTTCGGTGTGCTGGCGGGGGTGTTCCTGCTCGGGCGCACCGGGCGGCTGTGGGTCTACCGCCAGCGGGGCCGCGGCTTTCTGGACGGCCTTCTGGTGGGGATGGTACCCTTTGTCATGGTCAGCCTGGCCTTCAGCGTCAACCTGCAGCCGGGGCCGGAGGCGGTGTTCAAACCGGCGTGGCAGATCGCGGTGTTTTTCCTGTGTATGTTCCTCATCAGCCTGGCGGAGGAGACGTTGTTCCGGGGCGTCATCGCCGAAACGCTGCTGGAGCATTTCGGCCCCAGCCGCGCCGGCGTCTGGAAAGCCTGCCTGCTCTCAGGGCTGCTGTTCGGGTCAGGGCACCTGGTCAACCTGCTGTCCAGCGCGCCGGTGGGAGTGCTGGTCCAGTGCGGCATGACCGCCGCGCTGGGGACCCTGTACGCGGCCATCTATTTCCGCGGGGGCAACCTCTGGGTGCTGGTGTTCCTGCACACGATGCAGGACGTGGCCGCCCTGATCGGTTCGGGCCTGTACGAGAGCACGGCCTCCATCAGCGAGGTGGTCAGCAGCTATGACCCCAGTATGCTGACCGGCGCGCTGATCTACCTGATCCCCACCGTATTCCTGCTGCGCAAGCGCCGCAACCCTGAAGTTGCGGCCTTCTGGCCCCGGCTGGAACCGCCCCGGCCCGCCGGCAATACCGAAACGGTGCAATAAAAACCAAAAACCTGCCCATCTGCGTAAGAACAGACGGACAGGTTTTTTGCTGTGCGGCCGGCGCAAAGGCCGGTTTCAGATGTAGTCGATGGGCAGGGTGGGCAGGCCGTTCAGGTCAAGGCCGGCGGTGTGGCCGGCCATGTACTCGTAATAGCCCTGGCTGGCGATCATGGCGCCGTTGTCCCCGCAGAATTTGAGCTGGGGCAGAAAGACCTGCGCGCCCAGCTTCTGGGCCCCGTCGTTGACCAGCTGGCGCAGCCGGCCATTGGCGGCCACGCCTCCGGCGAGACAGACCTGGACCGCGCCGGTGTCGGCCGCGGCGGCCAGCAGCTTTTCGGCCAGGATGCCGTCGATCCGCTCCTGAAAGGAGGCGGCCAGGTCGGGCACGTTCACCGGCAGGCCCTTCATATGGGCCTGGTTGACCTCGTTCAGGACGGCGGTTTTCAGCCCCGAGAAGCTGACGTTGTATTTGCCCTCCACATGGGGCACCGGCAGGCGGTAGGCTTTGGGGTCGCCGGTTTTGGCGGCGGCCGCGATGCTGGGCCCGCCGGGATAGGGCAGGCCCAGGGTGCGGGCCACCTTGTCAAAGGCTTCGCCGGCGGCGTCGTCCACCGTCCGGCCCAGCACCCGGAACCGGGTGTAGTCCTCCACCTGCACGATGTGGCTGTGCCCGCCCGAGGCCACCAGACAGAGGAACGGGGGCTTCAATTCAGGGTGGGTCAGATAGAGGGCCGCGATGTGCCCCCGCAGGTGGTGGACCGGCACCAGCGGCTTGCCGGCCGCGTAGGCCAGCCCCTTGGCAAAGTTGACCCCCACCAGCACCGCCCCGATCAGGCCGGGGGCAAAGGTGACGGCGACCGCGTCCACCTCGTCGATGGTGCGGCCGGCGTCGGCCAGGGCCTTGCCCACCGTGGCGCTGATGTATTCGCAGTGGCGGCGGCTGGCGATCTCGGGCACCACCCCGCCGTAAAGGGCCTGTTCTTTGACGCTGGTGGCGATGACGTTGCTGTGCAGGACGCGCCCGTCCTCGACCAGGGCGGCCGCCGTCTCGTCACAGGTGGATTCGATTCCCAGAATGATCATGGTTGCTCTCGTTCCTTTGCAGATTGACAATCAGACAGATGTTTGGGTTTACTCTGGACAAAACGTGTCTCAGTGCGCTTCCAGCCACGACTTGCCCTGGCGGACGTCGGTGTCCAGAGGCACGGCGAAGTGGACGCAGCCCTCCATCTCCTCTTTCAGGATGCGGGCGGCGGTCTCGGCTTCGGCCTCGGGGGCCTCGACGATCAGTTCGTCGTGGACGGTGAGGATCAGCCGGCTTTCCAGCCCTTCGGCCCGGATGCGCCGCCAGACCCGCACCATGGCCAGCTTGATGACGTCGGCCGCCGTGCCCTGGATGGGGGTGTTGCGGGCCATCCGCTCGCCGCTGGCCCGGACGTTCACGTTGGAGCTGGCCAGCTCCGGCAGGGCCCGCCGCCGCCCGAACAGGGTGCTGACGTAGCCCTTCTCCTTGGCGTCGGCGATGGTCTGCTGCATATAGCTGTCCACTTTGGGGAAGCTGGCCAGGTAGTTCTTGAGGAAAACGCCGGCTTCCCGCACCGAGACCCCCAGGTCCTCCGAGAGGCTGAAGGCCCCCTTGCCGTACATGATGCCGAAGTTGATGGCCTTGGCCGCCGTGCGCAGCCGGGGAGTGACTTCCGACAGGGGGATGCCGTAGATCTTGGCGGCGGTGCTGCGGTGGATGTCCTCCCCGTTGCGGAAGGCCGCCTGCATATGCTCGTCCCCGGTGATGTGGGCCAGGATGCGCAGCTCGATCTGGCTGTAGTCGGCGTCCACAAAGACACACCCCGGCTTTGCGATGAAGAAGCCCCGCAGCTGGCTGCCCAGCTCGGTGCGGATGGGGATGTTCTGCAGGTTGGGGTTGTCCGAGGAGAGGCGGCCGGTGCGGGCCTCGGTCTGGTTGAAGGTGGAGTGGATCCGCCCGTCGGGACCGATGACCTTCAGCAGCCCTTCGGCGTAGGTGGAGTACAGCTTGAGGTAGGAGCGGTACTGCAAAATATCGTCGATGAGGGGGCAGTCGGGCCGCAGCTTTTGCAGGGTGGCGTTGTCGGTGGACCAGCCCCGGCTGGTCTTGCGGCCGTGGGGCAGCTTCATCTTGACGAACAGCATTTCACCCAGCTGCTTGGGGCTGTTGGGGTTGAAGTCGGGGTCCTCCACCTGGCCGCGGATGTAGGCCAGCTTTTCCTCGATCTTTTCGTGCAGGCCGGCCCCGAACCGCTCGATGCCGGCTTTGTCCACCAGGACGCCGGTGCGGGTCATGTCGGCCAGCACCTGCGCCAGGGGGAACTCGATCTCGTTGTAGAGGAAGTCCTCCCCCAGGGCGGTGATCTCGGCCTTCATTTTGGCAAACAGGCCGGCCAGGCAGGGCGCGTCGGGCCAGTCCTCGCAGGCGAAGGCGGGCTTGATCTTATACGCCTCGGCCAGGGCCGCGATGCTGTACTTGGCCGCCGAGGCGTCCAGCAGGTAGGCGGCCAGCTTGCCATCCCAGGTGATGGAGCTGCCCCAGCCGCCGGCCTGCATGGCCGCGGCATAGAGGGGGGCGGCATCGAACACTTCCAGCTGCAGGGCGGGGTCGTCCAGCAGGCGGGGCAGGGCGCTGTCCTCCAGAGGGCAGACCTTGTCATCCTGGACGGCGTACCAGTGGGCAGGCCGGTCGATGACGATCCGGTTGCCCTGCTTGCCGTAGACGGGGGGCCGGGCCGCCAGAAGCCACAGCCCGGCGGGGTGCTCGGGCAGGGGGCCCACCTGGGCCGTGGGCAGAGGCTGTTCGGCCTCCGGCTCGGGCTGGTCGTCAGCCGGCAGGACGTGTTCCAGCCCCAGCCGGGGGATGAGGGCCCGGATCTCGAGGTCCAGCATCAGGCGGACGGCGGCGGGCTTGTCCCCCTCGCCGGGGCGGTAGGCGCCGGCGGCCGTCTCGACCGGCGCGTCGGTGCGGATGGTCCCGAGGGTATAGCTGAGCTCGGCGTCCGCTTTGTAGGCTTCCAGGTTGGCCCGCTGGCGGGGCCTGATGGAAGGGTCGTCCAGATGTTCATAGACGCCGGCCAGGCTGCCAAACTGCTGGATCAGGGCCAGAGCGGTCTTTTCCCCGATGCCCTTGACGCCGGGGATGTTGTCGGAGGCGTCTCCCTGCAGGCTCTTGACGTCGATCAGCTGCCTGGGGGCCAGGCCGTACTTTTCCCGCACGGCGGCCTCGTCCATCACCCGCGTCTCGCTGTGCCCGCGCGAAGTGGTGGCCAGCAGGACGGTGGTGGTGGGGCTGACCAGCTGCAGGTTGTCCCGGTCGCCGGTGGCGAGGTAGCAGGTCTCGCCGCGCTTGTCGCAGGCGGCGGCCAGGGTGCCGAGGATATCGTCGGCCTCCCACCCCTCGGCAGTGACCAGCTTGTAGCCGAGGAGGGTCAAAAGCTGCCGCAGCAGCGGCATCTGGGCAGCAAGTTCATCCGGCATGCCGTGCCGGTTGGCTTTGTAGCCATCGTACATTTTGTGGCGGAACGTAGGGGCAGGCAGGTCAAAGGCAATGGCGACCTCATCCGGCTGATAGTTCTGCGTCAGGGACAGAAGGATGTTCATAAAGCCATAGATGGCGTTGGTGTACTGTCCTTCTTTGGTGGTCAGAACCTTGATACCGAAAAAGGCCCGATTGGCGATGCTGTTGCCGTCAACGACCAGTAAAGACATTGCGTGATTCCTCCCTGTATGTGCAGCCCCTGTGCAGAAGGGCTGTGCGTCTGCCGCACCATTACCGTTTAGTATAGCACAAAAAGGCCCATGGGGACAAGCCGCAGGGCAAAAAACGGCCCCGTCCGGCTTTTCCGGGCGGGGCGGGGGCGCTTACTGGACGGTGCTGATGGCGCCTACCGGGCAGGCTTCGGCGGCGGCGACGGCCTGGGGCACGTCCTCGCCGGGGATGTCGCCGGGGATGGCCACGGCCAGCGTCCCGTCCATCGAAAAGACTTCGGGGCACAGGCCGGCGCACTGGGTGCAGCCGATGCAGAGATTGGGATCGACGATCGCTTTCATGGCATTGCCTCCTTTGGGTCGTACTGCACAAGAGTATGCCCGCCCGGGGGCCGGTCTATTCCAAAGCTGTCCCCCTTGGAGCACGCCGAAAGACGCGCTGGTCTATACTTTCGGCCGGCGGTATGGTACAATAGCCGGGACAAAACCGGAAAGGACGGCAAACGCATGAATATCCAGATCTTCGGCACCAGCAAGAGCTTCGACACCAAAAAGGCCCAGCGCTATTTTAAGGAGCGGGGCATCCGCTTCCAGATGGTGGACCTGAAAGAAAAGGGGATGAGCCGCGGGGAGTTCGACAACGTTGCCCGGGCGGTGGGCGGCTGGCAGAACCTGGTGGACCCGAACGCGAAGGACAAGCAGACCCTGGCCCTGCTGGACGCACTGGTCGATTGGCAGAAAGAGGACAAGCTGTTTGAAAACCAGCAGCTGCTCAAACAGCCCATCGTGCGCAACGGGCGTCAGGCGACGGTGGGCTACCAGCCGGAAGTTTGGGCCGCCTGGCAGTAAAAAAGCCCCCGCCCGGGCGGAGAGCGCAGGGGCGGGGCTACGGTCAGGACAGGGCTTTGAGGGCGGCCAGGAAGGCGTCCACGTTGGCCTCGGGGGTGGCCCAGCTGGTCACAAGGCGGATGCAGGTGTGGGCCGCGTCGGGCTTAGCCGAAAACTCGAACCCAAAGTCCGGGGCCAGCGCCTTGACCACCTCGTCGGGGAAGATGGGGAACTGCTGGTTGGTGACGCTGTCGCAGGAGAAGGGATAGCCCAGCGCCGCGATGCCGGCTTTCAGCTTCAGGGCCATCTCGTTGGCATGGGCGGCCAGCGAGGTGTAGAAAGCGCCGGTGCCGTCCCGGAACAGCGTCTCGAACTGGATGCCCAGCAGCCAGCCCTTGGCCAGCATCCCGCCGCGCTGCTTGATGTTGTAGCGGAAGTCGGGCTTCAGGGCGTCGTTCAGGAGCACCAGTGCCTCACCGAACAATGCGCCGTTCTTGGTGCCGCCGATGTAAAAGGCGTCACACAGGCGGGCCAGCTCGGGCAGGGAGGGCCCGCCGGCGGCCAGGCCCGCGGCCAGCCGCGCGCCGTCCAGGTACAGCAGCAGGCCCAGCTCGTCGCAGACGGCCCGCAGGGCTTCCACCTCGGCCAGGGTGTACAGGGTGCCAATCTCGGTGGTCTGGCTGATGTAGACCATCCGGGGCTTGACCATGTGCTCGTCGGGGTGGGCGGCCACGGCGGCGCGGACCGCGCCGGGGGTCAGCTTGCCGTCCTGGGCGGGGCAGGCGATGCACTTGTGGCCGGTGGCCTCGATGGCGCCGGTTTCGTGGACGCAGATATGGCCGCTGACGGCGGCGATCACCGCCTCGTAAGGCCGCAGGAAAGCGGCGATGGCGGTGGCGTTGGTCTGGGTGCCGCCCACCAGGATGTGGACGTCGGCGTCAGGCCGGCCGATGGCGGCCCGGATCAGCTCGTGGGCGCGGGCCGAGTGGGGGTCGGTGGAATAGCCGGGGTTGCCCTCGGTGTTGGTGGCGGCCATGGCTTCCAGAATGGAAGGATGGCACCCCTCGCTGTAATCGTTGGTAAAACGGATCATTTTGCAGGACTCCTTTCCGTATGAGGATAGTATAAACGTGTCCGCCTTTCCAGACAAGAGCCAATTTGCGCCGGGCAGGGGCGCTTTTCACAAAATTACCATAGCCTATCTTTTGCGCATGGCGGCGGGTTGTGCTATACTATACGGAGATATCCGTGCGGCACAGCCCGTGCAAACGATCTTGACAAACTAGGAGACAGTGCAAATCATGAAAACCTATGTGACCCCGGAGGAACACGCACGCATCCACCGCCGCCGCCGCCGTCAGGCGCTGGGGCTGGCCATCGTGGTGCTGATGGTCATCGGGATTTTTACCGTGCTGGGGGCCGGCGTCCAGCTGGTGGCCAGCCTGTTCGACAACACCGAACAGATGCAGGAATACGAGGATAAGCTGGAGGGGCTGGTCCTGTTCGACCCGCTGCCCTTTGACGGCATCGAGAACATCGACGACCTGACTTTGCGGGAAGCCGCCGTCTGGGGCTGCATCTACAACATCCAGGAGACCCAGGGCAACTTTGACAACTACGCCCATGACCCTGTGACCGAACAGCTGCTGCTGCCCGCGGTGGAGGTGGACGCCTATCTGGCCCGGCTGCTGGGGCCCTCGTTCCACCTGACCCACCGCAGCTTTGAGATGGACGACATGACCATCGTTTTCGATGAGGCTACCCAGTGCTACAGCATCCCCATCACCGGCGGCGTGGGCTATTACCGGGCCGAGGTCACCGCCATGTTCAAGCAGGAAGGCAAGCTGCACGTGACGGTGGGCTATATCCCCATGAGCACCACCGGCGATCTGATCGGCACCCAGTCCGACACCCCCACCAAATATATGGACTACCTGTTCGCGCGCACCAGCGGCAGCTGGTACCTGACCGGCCTGACCGAGAGCGCCACCAAGCCCGAGCAGACCGCCTCCTCCCAGGCGGCCAACTCGGTGGTGATGATGGACCCCGAAGAACTGCAGGAGGCCATCCTCCAGGGGGTGAACCCCGACGCGGTGGCCAGCAGTGAGGCCGCGTCCGACAGCGCCAGCAGCGCGGCGTCCGGCGAGGCTGCTTCCAGCGCCGAAAGCGGCGCGGAGGGTGACGCCGGGGACGGCGGCGCTTCCCGGGGCGAAGAACCCGCCGGAGAAGGGGACGCTTCCAGCGAGGCGGCCTGAGACGCCGGCTTTGTAAAAATTTTTTATAAAAATATTTTTCCCGTCAGGGCCCGCAAAAGGAAAAGCGGCAGCCCTGGCGGGTTTTTGTTTGGGCTGTCCGTGCCCGGTTTGATTTTGGACGCAAAAGCCGGGAGGGGAAAAGAGTTTCGTGTTTTTTGCCAAAACCCCCTTGACAAATGACAGCAATCTGCTAAAATACTCGTACAATTATTTTTTCTAAATAATTTTAGATAAAATAATCTGTCACAAAATTTGAATCAATTCTACAACAAACACAAGGTTGAAAAGGAGAAATCATCATGGACTTCGAGAAGGTTAAGGAAATTATCGTTGAGACTCTGAGCTGCGACGCCGACAAGGTCACCATGGAGGCCACCCTGGCCGAGGACCTGGAGGCCGATTCCCTGTCCGCCGTCGAGCTGTCGATGGCTCTGGAGGAGGCTTTCGGCATCGCCATTGCCGACGAGGACCTGCCCAACATGAAGACGGTCGGCGACATCTACAACTACCTGCAGGAGCACGCCGGCGAGGCTGAGAAGGCTGAGTAAACCTTTCCCTGCCAGAGATTTTGTACATTGCTTCTGGACCGAAAGGAGCCTTCTATGACCAATCAGGAAATTCTGGAGCTGATGGCCCGGTTTGACGCCAGCAGCCTCACTTCTTTTAAGCTGCACTCCAAGGATGCCGACCTGGAGATGGGCAAGGGCATCCCCGCTGCACCGGCTGCCCCCGCCGCGCCCGCGGCCGTCCCGGCTGCGCCGGCAGCCCCTGCCGCCGCCCCCGCCTCTGCGGAGGAGGGCAAGTGCATCACCGCCCCTGTGGTGGGCACCTTTTACATTGCGCCTGCGCCCGATCAGCCGCCCTTTGTGCAGGTCGGCGACAAGGTGCAGAAGGGTCAGACCGTCTGCCTCATGGAGGCAATGAAGATGATGAGCGAGGTCAAGGCTCCGTGCGACTGCGTCATTGAAGCGATCCTGCAGGAAGACGGCGCGCTGGTGTCCTTTGGGGACAGCCTGATCCGCTACCGGGAAGGGTAAGGCCATGTTCAAGCGTGTTTTGATTGCGAACCGCGGCGAGATCGCCCTGCGCATCCAGCGGGCCTGCCGTGAACTGGAGATCGAGCCGGTGGTGGTCTACTCCGCCGCCGACGCCGAGGCCATCCACGTTCAGCTGGCCGAGGAAGCCTACTGCATCGGCCCCGCCCGGGCAGCGGACAGCTACCTGAATATGAACGCCATCCTGACGGTGGCCAAGGCCGCCCACTGCGACGCCATCCACCCCGGCTACGGCTTTTTGAGCGAGAACGACCAGTTTGCCGACGCCTGCGCCGAGGCTGGCATCGCGTTCATCGGGCCTTCCGGGGATGTCATCCGCGCCATGGGCAACAAGGCGGCCGCCCGCAAGCTGATGCAGTCCGCCGGCGTGCCGGTGGTGCCCGGCTCGGACGGGGCGGTGGCCACCGCAGAGGAGGCCAAGGCCCTGGCCGATTCCATCGGCTACCCGGTCCTGATCAAGGCGTCGGCCGGCGGCGGCGGGCGCGGTATGCGCCGCGTTTTTGAGCCCGACCAGCTGATCCCCCTCTTTGAGGAGGCCCGCAGCGAGTCGGTCGCCTGCTTCGGCAGCGGCGAGATGTACCTCGAAAAGCTGATTTTGAACCCCAAGCACATCGAGTTCCAGATCATGGCCGACAAGATGGGCCATGTCATCCAGCTGGGGGAGCGCGACTGCTCCATCCAGCGGCGCAACCAGAAGATGCTGGAGGAGTCTCCCTCCCGCGCCCTGACCCCCGAGCTGCGGGAGAAGATGGGCGCGGCCGCCGTGGCCGCCGCCAAGGCCGCCCACTATGAGAACGCCGGCACCATCGAGTTTGTGCTGGACCCCGACGGCAACTTCTACTTCATCGAGATGAACACCCGGATCCAGGTCGAGCACCCGGTCACCGAGTTTGTCACCGGGATGGACCTGGTGCGGGAGCAGATCCGCATTGCGGCGGGCCTGCCCTTGTCCCACACCCAGGAGGAGATCTCCCTCCGGGGCCACGCCATCGAGTGCCGCATCAACGCCGAGGACCCCGCTCACAACTTCCAGCCCTGCCCGGGCAAGATCGACTTTGTCCATCTGCCGGGCGGCTGCGGCGTCCGGGTGGACACCGGCCTGTACAGCGGCTACACCCTGCCGCCCTACTACGACTCCCTGATGGCCAAGCTGATCGTCTGGGCGCCCACCCGGCTGGAGGCCATCCGCCGGATGCGCCGCGTGCTGGAGGAACTGGTGATCGACGGGCCGGCCAACAACGCCGACCTGCTGCACCAGATCCTGTACCACCCTGACTTTGTGCGGGGCACCTGCACCACCGCTTTCCTGGACGAGAACCTGGACACCCTGCTCAAGTGGAGCAACGCCGGGGATGAGGAGGCCAAGGCATGAGCAACGTGTTTGTCCGCCGGCGGCATAAGCTGCTGAGCCTGAAAGCGCTGCGGGATTCGGGCGCGGTGCTGCCCGGCAACGCCGAGGAGAACTGCCCCCACTGCGGGCAGCCGGTGCTGCGGCGGGAGCTGGTCAAAAACCAGTATGTCTGCCCCCAGTGCGGCTATCATCACCCCATCGGCGCGTATTACCGCCTGAGCCTTATCCTGGACGAGGGCTCGTTCAAGGAGCTGGACGAGGATGTCGTCTCGAACAACCCCCTCGATTTCCCCGGCTATGAGGCCAAGCTGGACGGCACCCGCCGCCGCACCGGCCTGGGCGAGGGCGTCGTCACCGCCGTGGGCCGCATCGACGGCCAGAAGGTGGCGGCCGGCGTCCTGGACAGCCGGTTCTTCATGGGCAGCATGAGCGCCGCCCTGGGCGAGAAAGTCGCCCGCCTGATCGAGTACGCCGACAAGAACAAGCTGCCGCTGATCCTGTTTTCGGCCAGCGGCGGCGCGCGGATGCAGGAGGGCATCCTCTCCCTGATGCAGATGGCCAAGACCTCCGCCGCCATCGAGCGCTTCTCGGAGCACGGCGGGCTGTATATCTCGATCTTCACCCACCCCACCACCGGCGGCGTCACCGCCAGCTTTGCCAGCCTGGGCGACATCATGCTGGCCGAGCCCGGCGCGCTGATCGGCTTTGCGGGGCCCCGGGTCATTGAGCAGACCATCGGCGAAAAACTGCCCGAAGGTTTCCAGACGGCAGAGTACCTGCTGGAGCACGGCTTTGTGGACGCCATCGTCCCCCGGGCCCGGCTGCGCAGCACCCTGATCCGCCTGCTCAAACTGCATGGAAAAGGAGGGGACAGCCGTGGCAAATGAGTTGAAGCCCGCCCAGCGGGTGGCCCTGGCCCGCAATCCTGAGCGGCCGGGCACCGCGGAGTTCGTCTCCGCCCTGTTTACCGATTTCTTTGAGCAGCGGGGCGACCGCTGCTGCATGGATGACGGCGCCATCTACGGCGGCGTGGGTCTGTTCCACGGCAAGCCGGTGACCGTCATCGGCCACCGCAAGGGCCACACCCTGGAAGAACACGTGGCCTACCACTTCGGGATGCCCTCCCCCGAGGGCTACCGCAAGGCCCAGCGGCTGATGCTGCAGGCCGAAAAGTTCCGCCGGCCCATCGTCACCTTCATCGACACGGCGGGCGCTTACCCCGGCCTGGAGGCCGAGGCCCACGGTCAGGGCGAGGCCATCGCCTCGACCCTGGCGCTGTCCTCCCGCCTGACGGTGCCGGTCATTTCGATCGTCACCGGCGAGGGCGGCAGCGGCGGCGCGCTGGCGCTGGGCGTGGGCAACCGCGTCTTTATGCTGGAGAACGCCGTCTACTCGGTGCTTTCCCCGGAAGGCTTTGCCGCCATCCTGTGGAAGGACGCCTCCCGCTCGGCTGAGGCCTGCGACGTCATGAAGCTGACCGCCGCCGACCTGCTGGAACTGAAGGTGATCGACGGCGTCATCCCTGAGCCGGAAGGCGGGGCCCACACCGACCCCCAGGCCGTTTACCGCGCGCTGGACGAGCTGCTGGCCAAAGAGCTGGCTGCCCTGTCCAAGATGAGCGGCTCGGCCCTGGCTGCGGCCCGGTATAAAAAATTCCGCATGATGGGCGCCAACGCCCTGAGAAAGGAGCGCGTATGAGTGGCATCAAGCTCATCAGCACCGGTTCGGCCCTGCCTGTGCAGGAAGTGACCAATTTCGACCTGGAAAAACGGGTCGATACCAGCGACGAGTGGATCGCGACCCGCACCGGCATCCGGAGCCGCCATTACTGCAGCGAGGGCGAGACCCATCTGGGCCTGTGCATGGCTGCGGCGCGGCAGGCGCTGGAACGCTCGGGCCTTGCGCCCAGCCAGATCGGCGTCTGCCTGGTGGCGACCCTGACCCAGGACACTATGACCCCCTCGGCGGCCTGCGTGCTGCAGAAGGAGCTGGGCCTTGCCGAGGACACCGTCTGCTTTGACCTGAACGCGGCCTGCGCCGGCTTCGTCTACGGCCTGCACACCGCCGAGTGCCTGCTGGCCGCCAGCGAGCGCAAGTACGGCCTCGTGATCGGGTGCGAGGTGCTGAGCCGCATCACCGACTTTACTGACCGTTCCACCTGCGTGCTGTTCGGCGACGGCGCAGGCGCGGCCGTCGTGCAGTGGGGAGAGGATTACCCCTCCCTGTGCGCTGTGATGGGCAGCCGCGGCAACAGCGAAGTGCTGTATATCCCCGGCGTCAACACCGGCGCCCCCAGTTATATCCACATGGACGGCAAGGAAGTGTTCCGCTTTGCGGTGGAAGTGCTGCCCCGCTGCGCCAAAGAGGTGGCGGCCAAGGCCGGCATCTCCCTGGACGAGGTGGACCGCTTTGCGTTCCACCAGGCCAACCAGCGCATCCTGGACCACGCCATCAAAAAGCTGAAGCTGGACCCCGCCAAATGCGCCGGCAACATTGCCCACACCGGCAATACCTCGGCTGCCAGCGTCCCCATTTTGCTGGACGAGCTGGTCAGCTCGGGCCAGCTGCGCAGCGGCCAGCGGGTGCTGTGCGCCGGATTCGGCGGCGGCCTGACCTGGGCCGGCGCCCTGCTGCAGCTTGCCTAACGGCCTGTACGCCCGTAGTTTTAGAAGGAGTTTAACATGAAAATCAATGAGCTTCTGGGGACTGAGTTCCCGATCATCCAGGGCGGCATGGCCAACATCGCCACCGGCGCCTTTGCTGCCGCCGTTTCCAACGCCGGCGCGCTGGGCCTGATCGGTTCCGGCGGCATGGACGCCGAGACCCTCCGCAAGGAGATCCGCACCGCCAAGGCTTCCACCGGCAAGCCCTTCGGCGTCAACCTGATGCTGATGAACCCCCACATCGACGAGCTGGCCAAGGTCGTGCTGGAAGAAGGGGTCAAGGTGGTCACCACCGGCGCAGGCAACCCCGGCAAGTATGTCCCGGCCTGGAAAGAGGCCGGCATCAAGGTGTTCCCCGTGGTGGCTGCCCCCATCCTGGCCAAGCGCCTCGAGCGCTACCATGTGGACGGCTTCATCGCTGAGGGCACCGAGAGCGGCGGCCATGTGGGCGAGATGACCACCATGGCCCTGGTGCCCCAGGTGGTGGACGCGGTCAGCGCCCCCGTCATCGCTGCCGGCGGCATCGCCGACGGCCGCCAGATGGCAGCCGCCTACGCCCTGGGCGCCTGCGGCGTCCAGGTGGGCACCTGCCTGCTGGTCAGCGAGGAGTGCCCCATCCATCCCAACTATAAGCAGGCCCTGATCAAGGCCGGCGCCAACGACACCGTCGTCACCGGCCGCACCACCGGCGCGCCCGTCCGCGTGCTGAAGAACAAGATGGCCCGCCAGTATCTGGAGATGGAAAAGGAGAATATGCCCCTGGCCGAGCGCGAGAAGCTGACCCTGGGCTCCCTGCGCCGCGCCGTCTTTGACGGCGACCTGGACACCGGCAGCTTTATGTCCGGCCAGGTGGCAGGTATGCTGCACGAGGTCAAGCCCCTGCGCAAGATCTTTGAGGAAATGATGGCTGGCTGTGAGGCTACGCTGAAAGGACTCGAAGCATGAAAATAGCATTTTTGTATGCGGGTCAGGGCAGCCAGCACCCCGGCATGGGCGCCGACCTGTACGAGGCATACCCCGAGTTCCGGGCCGTGCTGGACAGCGCCGAGGCCGGCTTTGACCTCAAGACGGTTTCCTTTACCGATCCCGACGGCGTGCTGAACCAGACCGAGTACACCCAGCCCTGCATGGTGGCCTTTGCCGCCGGCATGACCGCCATCCTGTACAACAAGGGCATCCGCCCCGATTACGCCGCCGGGCTGAGCCTGGGTGAGTATTCGGCCCTGTGCGCCGCCGGCGTCTTTACCGCCAAGCAGGCGGTGGAGCTGGCAGCGTTCCGCGGCAAGGCCATGGCGGCAGCCGCCGCCGGCGTGCCCTGCGGCATGACCGCTGTGCTGGGCCTGGACCGCGATAAGCTGCGGGCCGCGTGCGAAGCCGCCGCGCCGGAAGGCGTGGTGGAGATCGCCAACTACAACTGCCCCGGCCAGCTGGTCATCGGCGGGCAGAAGGCTGCGGTGGACGCAGCCGCCGCCAAGGCCAAGGAGCTGGGCGCCAAGCGGTGCCTGCCCCTGAAGGTGAGCGGGCCGTTCCACACCTCGCTGCTGGCCCCGGCCGGCGACGCCCTGCGGGAGCGCTTTAAGACCGAGCCTTTCGGCGAGATGCAGTTCCCCGTCCTGTTCAACTGCCTGGGCCATGAAATGGGCGAGGGGGACACCGTCCCCGCCCTGCTGGAGCGCCAGGTGCAGTCCTCGGTCTACATGGAGGACACCATCCGCCGGATGGCCGAGCTGGGCGTGGAGATGATCGTGGAGATCGGCCCCGGCAAAGTCCTCAGCGGCTTTGTGAAAAAGACCGTGCCCGCCATCAAGACCTGCGCAGTGGAGACCTGCGCCGACATCGACGCCCTGTGCGAGGCGCTGAAAGGAGAGTAACATGGGCAGCATGAGTGGAAAGACCGCCGTCGTCACCGGCGGCTCCCGCGGCATCGGCCGGGCCATCTGCCTGGAGCTGGCACGCCGCGGTGCGAACGTGGTATTCTCCTATGCGGGCAACACCGCCGCCGCGGAAAAGACCCTGGAAGAGCTCAAGGCCCTGGGCGTGGAGGCCCGGGCCGTCCAGGGCAACGTGGCCGACCCCGCCGCCGCCAAGACCCTGATCGACACCGCGGTCAAGGAGCTGGGCGGCATCCACATCCTGGTCAACAACGCGGGCATCACCCGCGACGGCCTGGCCATGGCCATGAAGGAGGAAGATTTCGACGCTGTGATCGAAACCAACCTCAAGGGCGCGTTCCTGTGCATGAAGGCGGCCATCCGCCCCATGATGAAGGCGCGCTACGGCCGCATCGTGAACATGAGCTCGGTGGTGGCCCTGCGCGGCAACCCCGGCCAGGTGAACTACTGCGCCAGCAAGGCCGGCCTGATCGGCATGACCAAGTCCCTGGCCAAGGAGATGGGCGCCCGCGGCATCACCGTCAACGCGGTGGCCCCCGGCTACATCTCCACCGATATGACCGCGGCCCTGCCTGACGCCGCCCGGCAGGCCATGCTGTCCACCATCCCGGTGGGCCGCGCTGGCAACCCCGAGGACGTGGCCGCCGCAGTGGCCTTCCTGGCCTCGGAGGAGGCCGGGTACATCACCGGCCAGGTCCTCAGCGTGGACGGCGGCATGGGAATGTGAGGAGGAACGCATAAGATGGAAAAACGCAGAGTTGTTATCACCGGCATGGGCACCGTCAACCCTCTGGGCCACAATATCGCCGAGAGCTGGCAGGCTGTCCGTGACGGGGTGTGCGGCATCGCGCCCATCACCCAGTACGATTCGTCCGCACAGAAGGTCCACCTGGCCGGCGAGGTCAAGGACTGGGACCCCACCACTGTCATCGACAAGCGGGAAGTGCGGCACATGGCCCGCTACAGCCAGTTTGCCCTGGCCTCCGCCAAGGAAGCCATGGCCGACAGCGGCCTGGACCTGGAAGCCGTCGATCATGAGCGCTGCGGCGTCATCGTCTCCAGCGGCATCGGCGGCATCTCCACCACCGAGAGCGAGCAGACCCGCTGCCTGCAGAAGGGTTTCGACAAGGCTTCGCCCTTCTACATCCCCTCCAGCATCGCCAACATGGCCGCCGGCCAGATCGCCATCGCCTTTGGCTTCAAGGGGATGTGCACCTGCCCTGTGACCGCCTGCGCCGGCGGCTCCAACGCCGTGGGCGACGCGTTCCGCCACATCCGCGACGGCTACGCCGAAGTGATGCTGTGCGGCGGCGCAGAGGCCTGCGTGACCCCGCTGTCCATCGGCGGCTTCACCTCCATGCGGGCGCTGCACGTGGGGGACGACCCCAACCGCGCCTCCATCCCCTTTGACGCCGAGCGCGACGGCTTTGTGCTGGGCGAGGGCGCCGGCATCCTGATGCTGGAGGAGTACGAGCACGCCAAGGCCCGCGGCGCCAAGATCTACGCCGAGGTGGTGGGCTACGGCGCTACCTGCGACGCTTACCACATCACCGCGCCGGCCCCCGGCGGCGAGGGCGGCGCCCGCGCCATGCAGCAGGCGCTGGACGACGCCGGCGTTACCGCCGATCAGGTGGATTACATCAACGCCCACGGCACGTCCACCCCGCTGAACGACTCCAGCGAGACCGCCGCCATCAAGACGGTGTTCGGCCAGCACGCCTATGAGCTGGCTGTCAGCTCGACCAAGTCGATGACCGGGCATATGCTGGGCGCTGCCGGCGGCGTGGAGGCCATCTTCACCGCCCTGGCCCTGAAGGACGGCTACCTGCCGGCCACCATCAACTACAAGGTGCCCGACCCGGCCTGCGATCTGGACTATGTGCCCAACACCGGCCGCAATGCCGAGCTGCGCTATGCGCTGTCCAACTCGCTGGGCTTTGGCGGCCACAACGCCTGCGTCCTGTTCAAGAAGTGGGAGGGCTGAGAGATGATGAAGTACAATTCCGACGAGATCGCCAAGATCCTGCCCCACCGCTACCCCTTCGCCCTGGTGGACCGCATCGTGGACGGGGAGGAAGGCAAGTGGGCCAAGGGCATCAAGTGCGTCACCGTCAACGAGCCCTTTTTCCAGGGCCATTTTCCCCAGTACCATGTGATGCCGGGCGTCCTCATCGTTGAGGCCATGGCTCAGGTGGGCGGGGTGGCCCTGCTGTCCATGCCGGAGAACAAGGGCAAGCTGGCCCTGTTCGGCGGCATCAAGAACGCCCGCTTCCGCCGCCAGGTGACCCCCGGCGACGTGCTGGAGATCGAGTGCACCCTGACCAAGCAGAAGGGCCCCGTGGGCATCGGCGAGGCCAAGGCGACTGTGGACGGCCAGGTGGCCGCCACCGCCGAACTGACCTTTGCCCTGGTCAACGCCCCCGAGGGATCTGTGTGAACCTGACGGGAACGGTGGCGCACCGTCGGCCCTGTGGGAGGAACAATATGCTGGAACAGATCGTAAAAACGGCGTACAAGGAGTTTACCCTCCGCTTTTACCACGAGCTGTTCGCGCGCTTCCAGGATCAGGAGACCGGCCTGACCGCGGCGGAGATCTTCGCCGCGGAGGCCATCCGGGCCCTGGGCAGCCCCACGGTCAACGAGTTCGCCGACTTTATGCACGTCTCGACCCCCAACGCGGCCTACAAGATCAACAGCCTTGTGCGCAAGGGGTACGTCGAAAAGACCCGTTCGGCCCAGGACAAGCGGGAGTACCTGCTCCACGTCACCCAGAAATACGAGACTTACTGCGGCGCGGGCGACCGCGTGCAGAGCGCCGTGGCCCGCATCCGGGAGCGCTTTTCCCCGGAGGAGTGCGCCAAATTCGGTGAAATGCTCTCGGTTATCAGCGAGGAGCTGCTGCCTTTCGACGGCGAGCAGCCCGCCGGCCCGGACCGCCCGGCGCAGAACAGACAGTAAGCCGCCCCGATAAGACGCAGATAAAAACGGACCAGTTGCAAAACTGGTCCGTTTTTTGTATGTTGGCTAAGGTTTCTTTCGGGGCTTGTCAAAGTAGGAGTTCCAGCTGCGCTTTGAGGGCTTGGACTTTGCGGCAAGCCCATAGATCAGCAAGGCTAGACAGAGCAAGGCAAGAACGCCCAGCACCGCGCCGCCGGCCCAGTGCCGGGCCAGGAACAGGATGGCCGTGCAGCCGCCCAAAAAGGCCAGGAACAGCAGCATGAGGACGGTCCAGACAACGCGGTGCGCGTCATGGAGCCAGTTCATACATTCTCGCAGGATGAGATCAAGCAGGCCCATCGTAGAATCTCCTTTCTGCGCCGTTTGACGCGGCGCGCATTTGCGCGCAGAAATGGGTTCCCCCTAAAGCGTGGCGCTTTTATTATACCACGCCGGGCCGGGCTTGCAAAGGCAGGGGAGCGCACGGCCGGTTTTTGTGCTGGATGCTATCGAAAAAATCGTTCGATATTGTTTTATTGATTTACTTTACAAAAGTATCCGCCTGTGTTATAGTGTATCACGACACTGAAGTGCCGCGCCCCCGCCCGGGGCGGCCGGCCGGATTTTTGAGGAGAAAGTGTGAGGTTTGATCTTATGCAGGCCATACAGGCGGTCATTGAAGCGATCTATCATTTTTTGTGGGGGGACCTTGTCCGCATCCCCCTGCCGGGAGGTAGCACCCTGGGGCTGTCCCTGCTGGTGCTGATTTTGGTGCCGGCGGGCGTGTATTTCACAGTGCGGACGCGGTTTTTGCCCTTCCGGCTGTTCCCCGAGATGATGCGGGTCACGCTGGAAAACAACAAGCAGAGCGACAGCGAGGGCCATATCTCGGGGGTGCAGGCGCTGATCGTCTCCACGGCCTGCCGGGTGGGCATGGGCAACCTGGTGGGCGTGGTGGCGGCCATTTCGGCCGGCGGCGCGGGCGCGGTGTTCTGGATGTGGATCATGGCGCTGCTGGGCTCGGCCACTGCCTTCATCGAGGCCACCCTGGCCCAGATCTACAAAGAAAAAGACCCCCTCTACGGGGGCTACCGGGGCGGCCCGGCCTACTACCTGCACCACTTGTTCGTCAAGGAGGGCAGCGGCCGCCGCCGCTCGGTGATCGCCTCCCTGTTTGCGCTGTCGGGCCTGGTCTGCTGGTGCGGCATCAGCCAGGTGACGGCCAATTCCATCTCGTCCTCGTTTGAGAACGCCTTCCACATCCCGCCCCTCTGGTCCACCGTGGCGCTGGTGGCACTGGCGGCGGTGATCGTCCTGCGCAAGCACGCCACCGTCAAGGTGCTGGACCGGATGGTGCCGGTCATGGCGGCCTGCTACTTTTTCATCACCCTGTTCATCATCGTGCGCAACGCCGGGCAGCTGCCCGGGGTGTTCGGCCGCATTTTTGCCGAGGCCTTCGGGCTGCGGCAGGCGGTGGCCGGCGGCATCGGCGCAGTCATCATGAACGGCGCCAAGCGTGGGCTGTTCTCCAACGAGGCGGGGTCGGGCTCGGCCCCCTGCGCGGCGGCCGCCGCCGACATCGACCATCCCGCCAAGGAGGGCCTGCTGCAGGCGCTGGGCGTGTTCATCGACACGCTGGTCATCTGCAGCTGCTCGGCCATGATTATGCTGCTGACCCCCGAGAGCCTGACCGCCGGCCTGGAAGGGATGGACCTTCTGCAGGCCGCCATGCGGTACCATCTGGGCGAGTTCGGCGTGGTGTTCATCGCGGTGATTTTGTGGCTGTTCAGCTTTTCCACCTTCCTGGGCATCCTGTTCTATGCCCGGCCCAACGTCGCCTACCTGTTTGGCGACAACTGGCTGAGCCAGACTTTGTATAAAGTGCTTGCCCTGGTCATGCTGTTCGTGGGCGGCCTGGCGGCCTACCAGTTCGTCTGGGACCTGGGCGACGTGGGCGTGGGCCTGATGACGGTGTTCAACATGGTGGCCCTGTTCCCGCTGGCCCCCAAGGCGCTGGACGCCCTGCGGGACTATGAGGAAAACCACCTCAAGCGCTGACCGCCCCACCAAAATTTTCCTGGATATAAAAACTGCTCCTTTCTCCACGCTGTGAACTGCCCCAGAATTAGTAGACATGAATAAAAAGACCCTCGTGTAGTGGG
>DSTMR04002__coassemble_977_pt1 | contig 25508 bp, 24 predicted proteins | sample DSTMR04002__metabat2_low_PE_045 | metagenome-assembled genome bin DSTMR04002 | reverse complement strand
GCTTTTTTCACCCTTGCTGCCGCTTTGATCGCTTTTCGGTTTTGTTAGGTGTTCTAAGCAAAACCGAAGCCGTGTTCCATTTTATCAGACCATTCAGGACGAGGACAGCGAAGAAACCGGCGAGGATGTCAGCCGAGATAACCACTGGGACTATGCGGAGATTCTCTGGAACGGTATCCGGGCTGAAGCTGTCCGAGAAGCGTTTGAAAAGCTGAATTACCGGGAGCAGACCCTTTTGGAAAAACGCAACGCTATCTGTATGACCTGTGGGCGGGTCAGCCCCATCAGCACCCGAAAGACCTTTGAAGAACTGGCGGTTCTCTTTGAGGGTAGCACGGCCAGCGGCGCAGAACGAGCCTACCGCAGAGCAGTGGACAGGCTGACGGAACTTCTGGTTGCCGAAGGCGCAATCCATGTCATCCGGCTGAAACAGAAATCCAAAACCAAGCGCAAAAAGAAAATCGCCGCCGCAATCTACGAATACCAGGCAGACTGCGACGGCGAATGGGGCGAGATTTCATTTGATTTTGAGAACGGCACAGCGAAGATTATCCGGCTTGCCGATTGGGATACCATGAAAACAAACCGCTTTGCGAACAGAGCGATAACGTATCTTCTGAACTGCGAGGACGAAAAGCCATCAAAAGAAACGCTTATTGCATTTGAGTAGAGACCGCCGAAAATTCTGTGTAATCGACGTTCTACGACAGTATGAAAATCTTCGACTGAGTCAAGAATGAGATCAAACATTCAAGACGAAGGAGACGAAGATTATGCAGCCAGTACCGCAGGATTTGTTGAAGGAATATGTTCAGAGCCAGCACTTCACCAGCACGACGGAGATCATGGATGCCATGAAGGAAATGTTCCGGGACGTCATCCAGACCGTCATGGAAGTGGAGATGGACGAGGAGCTTGGTCGAGAGCGTTGCGAGCGCTCTGACGAGCCGGAGGGCACCCCCAGAAACTACCGCAACGGCTACACGAAGAAGACCGTCAAGACCCAACTGGGTGAGGTGGACATCAAGGTTCCCCGGGACCGGAATGGCTCCTTCGAACCCAAGATCATCGGCAAGTATGACCGAAACGCGGACGGAATGGAGGATAAGATCCTGGCGCTGTACGCCTGCGGCATGAGCCAACGGGATATCGCTGAGCAGATCAAGGAACTGTACGGCGTGGAGATCTCTCCGGAACTGGTAACGAAGATCAGCGAAAAGATCATGCCGGAGGTCACAGCCTGGCAGAATCGTCCTTTGGAGCCGGTGTATCCGTTTGTGTTCATGGACGCCATTCACTACAAGGTTCGGGAAGACCGGCGGTATGTGACGAAGGCAGCCTATGTGGTGCTGGGTGTCACCATGGATGGCAGGAAGGACATTCTGGGCGTCTGGATCGGAGAGCACGAAAACAGCAAATTCTGGCTGAACGTGCTCAATGACCTAAAAAGCAGGGGCGTTTTGGATGTATATCTGTTCTGCACAGACGGCCTGTGTGGGATGATGCAGGCTATCGAGGCTGTCTTCCCCAAAAGCAGGCTGCAGCGCTGCATCGTCCACCAGGTGCGCAGTTCCACCAGATATGTCAGTTACAAGGACATCAAGAAAGTCGTTGCGGATCTGAAGAAGATCTACGGTGCCGTCACACTGGAGGAAGCCGAGAAAAACTTGCAGACCTTCGCAGAGACCTGGCGTAAGCAGTACCCCTCCTGCGTGAAAAGCTGGGAGGAAAACTGGCCAGTTTTAAGCACGTTCTTTGAATACCCCGTTGAGATTCGGAAAATCATATACACGACGAACATCATCGAGGGCCTGAACCGCCAGTTCCGGCAGATCACAAAGAACAAACCTTCCTTCACGAACGACGATTCCCTGCGTCGGATGTTATATCTGGCCTCCCAGCGTATCGTGAAGCACTGGCACGCCAGATGTCAAAACTGGGATCTGGTGCTCAGTCAGCTGGAGATCATGTTCGCCGACCGAGCCGTTGGCTGACTCCCTTGTCCTAGTATGCCACAGCGGCCAGACCGGCATTCACGCCGGAGCGGCGCGCATACCGTTCTGACCGCTATGGTTTTCGGTTACCAAGGGATTCAGGCCAGAATCCGCCCTGCTTTCCTGCGCCATTCTTGATTTTTGTCGAAAAACGCTTACACAAAATTTTACGTCGGGCCTTTGAGTAATAACAATCAAAGAGATGCCGTGTTAGGATTTCTCCCGATGCGGCATCTCTTTTTCTCCCTTTAATTGTTTCCCATATTCCGTTTTCAGTTTTCGTATTTCCTCCAGACGGTCAACCGCAGTTGCCCCCATCTGCGCTGACAAAGCCAGTACCAGTGCATCCACAACTGCAATGGGGGTCGTCATGGAATGATACTCATTTTCTTCCCCTCGATATACAAACAAATTGATATCTGCCCGATGTTTTTCGTCGTGATAAGTTCGGCTTGTGAACAACAGCGTCTGATATCCGGCGCGTTTTTGGTGATTCAGAATGATACTGCCCTCCGCAGATACTTTGGAAAATCCAAAAAGGACCACCAGATCCTCCGCACTCATAAGCGCCAGGTTTTCCAGAAGCTCCGATCCGCTGGATGAAATACGACAAACATCAATCCCGATGCGCCGAAGCCGAAATTCCAAAAGCTGTGCAGGTGCCCGGGAAGCGTTCTTTGCGTAAATAAAAACTCTGCGTGCGCCACCGATGGCGTCAACCGCCCGGGAGAATTCCCCTTGGTCCAGTAGTTCCAACGTCTTTTGCAGGTAATACTGCTGCTGTTCTATCCAGTCGTTCAGAAGATTGTCAGCACTCGTTTGCAGCGTATTTTTCAGCTTTTGAGCCGGACCTTTTTGCACGGTTTGCTCCATGATGATCCGTTTCAAGTGTTTGAAATCGCAGCAGCCAACATGGCGGGCAAACCGGGAGATCGTGGCCTCAGATAGATTCAGTTCGTCAGACAGCTGTCCAATGGTCATACAGAGAAACTCATCTCTGTGCCCGGTGATGTACTCAATGATCAGCTGTTCTGCTGCAGTTAACTTGTCTGGTGTCAGAGGAAATGAAAAATACATGGTGCTCCTTCATATCAAAAACCGCAAGTCGGCGTGAATATGGCCATTTGATGCCATTATATCACTTCGATCCGCATACAGGAAGGGGGCGGACCCGCAAAAATCGGTCAATTTCCCGCCTGCCTCTTCCAAAATCAATTTTCCTGCGGCAAAATCCCACGGTCTGAGGCCGTGCTCCAGGTATCCGTCCAGGCGACCGCTGGCCACATAGCACAGTTCTATGGACGCAGCACCGATGCGGCGGATGTCGTGGCAATGGTCGTAGACCGCCCGCATCCGCCGAAAGGCGGCATCTGCTTGCTCCCTGCTTCCGGGATTTGTCCCTACAGAACAAAGGCTGTCCGAAAGTGTCTGCACATCGCTAACATGGATCGGTTTGTGGTTGCAAAATGCTCCATGACCACGTTGTGCGGTAAACAATTCCTCCGAAAACGGATCATAAACGACGCCAAACAGCACCTGTTCCCCTTCAGCCATCGCCAGAGAAATGGCGCTGTGACGGAAACCGTGAATCAGATTGGTCGTACCATCCACCGGATCCAAGATCCAGGTAAGCCGATCGGGTTCTATAGAAGAGTTGTCTTGCTCCTCTCCCATGAATTGGATGGAACTGTTCAGTTTTTGAAGGCGCTCTCGGATAAAGTACTGAACGGCAGTATCTACGGCAGTCACAAAATCTGTTTTCCCTTTTTCCTGAATACTGGAAGAGCACACGCGATCATGCAGCAGCTTTCCGGCTTCACGAACAATAGGGATAGCCTGTTCTAAGCAGTTGGATAACACATCTGCGTTCATTCCATCTGCCCCTTTGCTTTCAGCACAGCAGGAGACTCCCCGTTTTGGCGCAGCAATACAGAGACATAATCTCCCCCCAGCGCATGGATTTCCTTCAACGAGCGCTTCAAAAGGCCTGCGGTTTTTACCTTAAAGGCCGCTTCCGGATGCACACAGATGGTATAGCGCCCGGCCTCCATTTCTTGCCGCAACTCCGAAATCGTATCAAATTCTTTTTCAAATCGGGTACGAATGCAGCCGTACTGAACCGCCTGATGGGTGTCGCTTCCGGCAACCACGGGCCTATGAAGTCGCTCCCCCAGAGCATAGGTCAGCTTCTCCGTCCGCTGCCGGTCAAGGGCAATGTCCTTGCCGTTCATGTCAAGAAAATCAAAACGCTTCAACACTTTGGGCGGCAACTCCGGGATATGCCCTTCTTCCCGGAAAGGATGTCCTGCCCCAACTAACACGGGATACTCCGCGAACAGTTCCATCAGCTCTTCTGCGGGAAGGAAGGCGCCCTTGGCTTTATACGGCTCCAGACGATGATTCAGCTCCAGAATAGCCTCCATGGGTCCGATGCTCAACACATGGCCTCCCTCGGCGATGTCAGTCTCCATACCGGGAAATATTTTTAGTCCGTCAAACACATACGCATCTCCCTGGCAGGTTCCCTGTGTGGCAATATAGCGGTAAAGCAATTCAAATTGCTGCGTGTTGAAATGCTCTGTCAGACAGATGGCATCCAGCCCCGCGCATTTTGCTTCGTTCAGAAGCCAGTCGGTATATTCCGTGGAAAAGGGCAGATACTTTGCCAGCTTTCCATGGGTGTGAAAATCAACATACATAGCGCATGCTCCAATCGTCAAATCAATGTGGAAATCAGGACGGTAACCGCAATCCAAAGGAAAGAAGCAGACAGGAAGAGAAGATCATTATTTGACACGCACAAAGATGACAATTTGATTTTCTTTACTTCCTTATTGACTGCGGCATAGCGGTAACCCTTGATTTCCAAAACTTCTACTGTCGTCCGGGATCGCTTGGCGGTGTTGAGCATCAGCGGGTAAAAGGAATGAATGATGACCTTGATCTGATAGATCAGATATTTTATTTTCCCGACCAGGTGTTCATGCTCCGGCGGATTGCCCCGCAGGCGATAGGAGAGCAGAATATTTTGAAATTCCTCCATCAGGATGGGCAGCATCCGGTAGGCATAGGAAATGGAGAAGGACAGCCGCTCCGGGCATCCATACCACATCAGCCCGTTGGCAAGCTTGTCCGGATCCATCCCGGAGAAAACAGTAATGGAGGCCAGGGAAACCGTGGCGACCTTCAGCGTCAGCACCAGCAGCGGCGCAATGGCGGAAGCGTCACCACCGAACAGCAGCGTGACAATCAGCAAATACCCGGTTTGCGAAAATACGCCCAATCCGAAAAGAAACAGGACGAGTCCCGCCACCTTCGCCATCATCGTCGTGACTGCTACCAGAAGAAAGCAGCCAATCAGGAAAGGCAGGTCGTTTACAAACCAGGGAACCAGACCAAAAAACAGATACCACACTAGCAGAATCCTGGGATCCATCCCGGCAATCACCGTGTCATTATTGCCATAGGCGTTCTTCAGCACCTGATTGCGCAGAAAATCGATGGACAGTTTATCTAAAATATTTTCAGACAGTTTCTCAACTGTTTTCATTGTTCGGGAACCTCCCTTCAAATGAATTCAGAAATGCGTCAATGGTATAGCACAGGGCATCTGGATCAATTGCCTGACCCAGGGAGAATATCTCCGGAGGGCGGATGCCGACTTTTTCCACAATATCACGATTTCCGAATATTTCATTCCGGCTTCCGTCTGCCACTACCCGCCCGTTCCACAGAACAATGATTCGTTCTGCCCACTCGCAGACAAGCTGCATATCGTGGGTAGCAATCACCACGGTTTCTGTGATTGCTTTCATATCCTCCAAGGTGCGCATGATCTCTTTTCGTGTGGCGATATCCAGATTTGCGGTTGGCTCATCCAGAAGCAAAATACCGGGATTCAACGCAACACCAATGGCAAGGCTTGCCCGGCGCATCTGGCCGCCGGAAAGAAGGCGCCCGTCCCGGTTTTTCAGCTCCTTCAGCCGGAAGCGCTCCAGCAGCTCGTCTGTGCGCTTTGCACTGTCGGGCACGCGGCGCACCTCCATGGCATAGGCAATATCTCCGCCAATGGAGTCCTTGATAAACATATCCTCCGGATTCTGGTAAACCATCGAGATTTGCCGCGACAGCGCTTCCGGCTTCAAATCCCGAATGCTTTTTTCGTTCAGAAGGATATCGCCGGAGGAAGGTTTCAGCAGGCCCACCAGAAGCTTCATCATCGTAGATTTTCCCGCACCGTTAGAGCCAATCAGCGCTACCTTGTCTCCTTTGTGGATCTCCAGATTCAACCTCGAAAACACCGTGTGAGGCTCACCCTTGACGCTCCGATAGGAAACCGACACATTCTGGAATGCGGCGACCGTTTCTCCTTTTGGGGAGGGGGAAGCGGCTTTCTCCTCAGCGGGAAGGCCTTTTGGAGCAAAGATTGCTTTTCCTTCTTCCACTGTGATCGGAAGCGCAATGGTTCCGGGGAGCCCTCCGGCTTGTTGCATCCGATGGGCTGCAATGGTCACCTGCGGAGGAAAGATATTGCAGCCTTGCAGTTCCTCCACCCGCTGGAGGGCTTCGCCTGTAGGCAGTACCCATTGCACCATACCGTCCTTCATCAGCATCACATGTTTGCAGAAGTCTGCAATATATTCGGTGTGATGCTCGATGACGATGATGGTCTTGCCGTAGTTCTCGTTCAGTTCCCGTAGAACCGCATAGATTTGATCCGCGTGCTTGGGGTCCAGTTGAGCAATCGGCTCATCCAGAATCAGAACTTCCGGCTGCAGAGAAACCGCACCGGCCAATGCCAGCAGATGGGTTTGCCCACCAGACAGCTGCCAGATAAAATCATCCTGTTTTCCCTTCAGTCCGCACTGCTCCAATGCCTGCAGACCACGTTCCCGGTAGTCTGGCATAGCGTAGTTCAGGCAGGCATACGAAGCGTCATCCAAAACCGTGGGGCGAATGATTTGATTTTCAAAATCCTGATAGACATACCCGACCTTCCGAGCCAGTGTGCCTACATCCGTTTCCCGGGTATCCAAATCGCAGGCACGAACGCTTCCCTGAAAGTCACCGCTGATAAACTGTGGGATCAGCCCGTTGAGGGTTTTACAAAAAGTGGATTTCCCGCAGCCGTTGTTGCCAACGATTGCGAGAAAGTCCCCTTTTTTGATCTTGACAGTGATGCCTTTCAACGTAGGTTGCTCAGCGCCCGGATAGGAATAGGTCAGATGATCTATTTCTATCACATTCATCATGCTTACACACCTTTTTCCACGGAGCTTTTTTCAGAGCGGGCTCTCATAATCAGCACAACTGCAACAGCGAGGACAGCAGCGACTACCATTCCGATGGCCATTGCCGTGGAGCTTTCCGCCCAGTCCGCTTCCCAATCGATGAGGCTCAAGCCGCTTTCCGCCATGAACTCAGCACCAATGGCGACAGCGAAGGCCACAGCACAGCCAATAACCGCTTTCAAACCGATCGGGTCCAGAGCTGTATTTTTCGTTCTGGGCTGCATACCCAGCAGGGGTTCGATCTTACCGTAGAGCTTGGGCACCAGGAACAGAGTGGGCAGCAGGCAGAACAGAATGCCGGAGAACAGCAGATCATTCACGAATGCGAAGCCTTCGGTGGCGAAAACGCTTTCGGGCAGACCTGCCACAGACTCAAAGTCTTCAATGGCAAACTGCACCTTGAGGATATCCACGATCGTTCCCAGCAGCAGCTGAATCGCAGTACCGCCAAATGCCGCGATGCCAACCAGCTTTCTGTTCTGAGGATCGGAAACCAGGCGGCCTGCAATGTAGACACCAATGGTGACGGTAATGAACTTCTCCAGTTCTCCCAAACCACCAAACTGTCCCAGCATGATCTCACTGAACACCAATTCGCCGGTAGCAGCACCCAGAGCGGCGGACATGGGGTCAAACAGCATGGCGAGGGTCAACGGGATGAACAGGAAGTACTCAACAGAGAATTCCACGATTCCAACCTGGAATTTGGGGATCAGTTCGGTGAAAAGAGTTGCAAGGCCGTACAGGGCCATGGTCAGCACGAACACCATCAGCTTCTGGGACTGATTAGCGGACTGCTTGTTGATTGTTGACATAGTATTACCTCCTCGGTTTGCTAATTCATTTTTCCTTTTGGACAGTTATAATTTTACATACAGAGCGTAAAGTCCTCGACCATCATTCGGTATAATGTTTGTAAAATTTTCTTTATCCTATTTCAATGAAATTATATTTTGACGGAGGATATAAAGAATCCCGTCTGACTTCCTTCTGGAAATCAGACGGGATTTGTCCGTATGCACCCCGGAAACCGTCAGCTAACAGTTGATAGGTGATTAGTTCCTTATCACTGTTAAGCCAAAGGACAGCGGGGCTTTTTGTGCGTTTGGGGTTGTTTGGGCAGGGCAGGCGGCGGGCTTTTACTTGACCTGCAGCTCCTGCTCGCAGTAGATGCAGCGGTACTTGCCGCCCGCGCCCAGCTCAAAGATCTGGTCGCACTCCTCCTCGACGGTGGAGATGCAGCGGGGGTTGCGGCAGCGGACGATGTTCACCAGCCGGCGGGGGGGCTGGGGCTTTTCCTTTTTGACGGCCTTGCCGTCGTGGATGGTGGTGACGGTGATGTTGGGGTCTAAGTAGGCCAGCACGTCCAGATTGAGCCAGGAGGCGTCCCCCTCCACCTTAATGATGTCCTTGCGGCCGGTGGGGGACTTGGCCGAGCGGGCGTTCTGGATCAGGGCCACGCTGGCCGTCCGGTTGGACTTGATGCCCAGCAGGTCCATCAGGCCGACGGCGGTGCCGGCCTTGATGTGGTCGATGACGATGCCGTTCTGGATCTCGTCGATGTTCAGCATATCAGGCTTCCTCCTTGGGGGCTTTGGGGTCGGGCAGGCCCAGCAGGGTCATAATGAGGGCCATGCGGACGTAGACGCCGTTCTGCACCTGCTCGAAGTAGGCGGCGCGGGGGTCGTCGTCTACGTCCAGCGCGATCTCGTTGACGCGGGGCAGGGGATGCAGCACCGCCATGTCGGGCTTGGCCAGGGCCATCTTTTCGCGGGTGAGGATGTAGCTGTTTTTCAACCGGATGTAATCCTCCTCGTTGAAAAAGCGCTCCCGCTGGACGCGGGTCATATACAAAATGTCCAGCCCGGGCATGGATTCTTCCAGGCTGCGGGTCTCGGCGTAGGGGATGTCGCTGCCCTCGAGCACATCGGTGATGATGTAGTCGGGCACGCGCAGTTCCTCGGGGCTGATGAGGACAAAGCGCACCCCCTTGTAGCGCACCATGGTCTTGATGAGGGAGTGGACGGTGCGGCCGAACTTGAGGTCGCCGCACAGGCCGATGGTCAGCCCTTCCAGGGTGCCCTTGCGGGTGCGGATGGTCATCAGGTCGGTCAGGGTCTGGGTGGGGTGCTGGTGGCCGCCGTCGCCGGCGTTGATGACCGGGATGCGGCTGTACCGGCTGGCCCGCAGGGGCGCGCCCTCCTTGGGGTGGCGGATGGCGGCGATGTCCGCATAGCAGGACACCACCCGGATGGTGTCGGCCACGCTCTCGCCTTTGGAGGCGCTGGACACGTTGTCGCTGGGGAAGCCCAGCACCTGCCCGCCCAGGTTGAGCATGGCGGCCTCAAAGGAGAGGCGGGTGCGGGTGGAAGGCTCGTAAAAGAGGGTGGCCAGCCGCTTGCGGGCTGCGGCGTCCCGGTAGGCGGCGGGGTCCTGCCGGATGCGGCAGGCCAGGTCCAGCAGGGCGTCGGTCTCCTCGCGGGTAAAATCCAGGGGGTCGATCAGATGGCGCATGAAAAGCCTCCTTCATGGCTGCGCGGGGCCGGGCCCTCACAGCAGCTTGCGCAAGATGGAAAAATCGAAAAAGTTGGTGTAATAGCTCAGCGCGCGCAGCACCGGCCGGCACAGGCGGGTGTAGCACACCTCGTCCAAAAGCAGCATGGCTTCGCCGGGGGCCAGGCGCATGGCGGCCCGGATGGCGGCGTCCCCGCAGCTGGCCTTGATGTGGGCCACGGTGGAGGACACCTGCTGCCCGCAGTCCTGTTCCAGCACCTCGAACACCGAGCCGGTCAGATCCAGCTTGGCGTAGTCCTTGCCGCCCAGCAGGGCCCGGGGCAGGTAGTTGACCGAGTAGATGACCGGGGTGGAGTCGGCCAGCACCCGCTTGCGGATGCACAGCAGCTCGGCGCCCGTCTCCAGCCCCAGGCTTTGGGCAAGCTCGGCGCTGGCCCGCAGGGGCTGCACCTGGATGCCGTCGGCGTGGGGGTAGCTGCCGAACGAGCGGATCAGGGGGTAATATTCCAGCTTCTGGTCCAGGCGGCTGCGCAGGGCCAGCACCGCCCGGTTGACCACGGTGCCGATGCCCCGCACCCGCTCGACGTAGCCGGCCCGCTCGAGGGTGCTCAAAGCGTCCCGGATGACGGTGCGGCTGACCCCCAGCTCGTCGGCCAGGTCCAGCTCGGCGGGCAGGCGGTCGGCCCCGGCCCAGCGGCCGGTGCGCATTTCCTGCAGCAGTTGGGCGACCACCCGGTCGCTGATGATCTTTCCGCCCAGGTGGACGGTACTGTCAGGGGTGGGATTCGTCATGGGAATGCCTTCCTTTCCCCGCTCGGGGCCGAACGGGTACGCATAGTTTGCAAGGGGTATGCCTCTCAGCCGGCCGCTTTATGGCCCTCTCCGGCCCTGCGGGCCACCTCCCCCGTAAACGTGGGAGGCCGGACCTATAGGTTACGTCAACCTCCCACGCGTGCGGGGGAGGTGGCATGGCGCGAAGCGGCATGACGGAGAGGGCCGAGGGGCACAGGGGGGCGAGAGGTGGGGTACGCATAGTTTGCACTCAGTATACCATATTCCGGGCGGATTGTGTAGACAGGAAAGGGTCAGTTGGCTTTGGCGTACAGCGCGACGATGTTCAGCACCACTTCGGCGGCCTTGTCCATCCGCTCGGCGGTGGTGCACTCGAGCACGCCGTGGAAGTTGAACCCGCCGGTGCCGAGGTTGGGGCAGGGCAGGCCCTTCCAGCTCAGGACAGCGCCGTCGGTGCCGCCCCGGACGGGCACTTCCTCCGGTTCCAGCCCGGCGGCCCGGATGGCGGCACGGGCCGTCTCCACCAGGTGGAAGTGGGGGCGGATCTTCTCGATCATGTTGCGGTAGCCGTCTTTCAGTTCCACCGTGACGGTGCCGGGGCCGTACTTGCCGTTGAGCCAGGCGGCGGTCTGCAGCAGCTCGTCCTTTTTGTATTCCAGCTTGGCGGCGTCGTGGTCCCGCAGGATGTAGCCAAGCTTTGCTTCGTTCACGTCGCCCACCATCTGGCACAGGTGGTAAAAGCCTTCCCGGCCCTCGGTGGTCTCGGGGCGGGCCATGCGGGGCAGGGAGAGATGGAACTCCATGGCCACGTTGGCGGCGTTGACCATGGTGTTTTTGGCGCTGCCGGTGTGGACCGACAGCCCCCGCACGGTGACGGTGGCGGAGGCGGCGTTGAAGTTCTCGTACTCGATGCCGCCCACGTCCCCGCCGTCTACGGTGTAGGCGAAGTCGGCCCCGAAGCGCTCGAGGTCGAACAGGCTGGCCCCCTCGCCGATCTCCTCGTCGGGGGTGAAGGCGATGCACAGCTTGCCGTGGGGCGCGCCGGTCTGCTGCAGCGTCTCGACGGCGGTCATGATCTCGGCCACGCCGGCCTTGTCGTCGGCGCCCAGCAGGGTGGCGCCGTCGGTGGTGATGAGGGTCTCGCCCTTGAGAGAGGCCAGGAAGGGGAAGTCCGCCACTTTCATCACGGCGCCGGTGGCGGGCAGGGTGACGTCGCGGCCGTCGTAGTGCTCGTGCAGGACGGGCTGGACGTTCTCGCCGGGGGCGTCGGGCGCGGTGTCCATGTGGGCGATCAGGCCCAGGGCGGGCCGCTCCTCGCAGCCGGGGGTGGCGGGCAAAGAGCCGTATACATAGCAGTGCTCGTCCACCATGGCGTCCGCCACACCAAGGGCGTGGAGCTCGTCCACCAGCATCCGGGCCAGGTCGAACTGGCGCTGGGTGGACGGATGGGTCCCCGACGTGGGGTCGGAGGTAGTGTACACTTTGACGTATTGCAGAAGGCGTTCGTATGCGCGCATGGCAAAGCTCCTTTCGATGATGGTTTCCCTTGCCTACTAGGATACTCCATTTTGCGCGGGTTTACAAGGGCGTGCGCGCCGAAAAGCGCGGGCGGGCCAAACACAAACAGCGCCCTCTCCGGGGCGGGAGGGGGCGGGGAACGTTTAAGCCAGGCTGACGTCGTGGCGGGTGGGTTCGCCTTTGGCGAAGGCGGCGGCGCTCTCAAAGACGCCGCGGACCATGCTCTCCACGTCCTCGTCGGTGTAGAAAGCCGTGTGGCAGGTCAGCAGCACGTTGGGGAAGCTGCGCAGCAGCGCCAGTTCGGGGTTGGCGATGGGGTCGCCCGAACGGTTATAATAGTAAAGGCCGTTCTCGTTTTCCAGCACGTCCAGGGCGGCCGCGCCCACATGGCCGCTCTCCAAAGCGGCGATCAGCGCGCCGCTGTCGATCAGGCTGCCGCGGGCGGTGTTGACGATCACCACGCCGTCCTTCATCTTAGCCAGCGCCGCCGCGTCGATCAGGTGGTGGTTCTGGGCGGTGGCGTTGGTGTGCAGGGTGATGACGTCGCTCTCGGCGCACAGGGTGTCGAAATCGACGTACCGGGCGTACTTCGCGGCCTCCTCGTTGGGGTAAAGGTCGTAGGCCAGCAGCTTGCACCCGAAGCCGGACAGGTGCTGCAGCACCGTGCGGCCGATGTGCCCGGTGCCGATGACGCCCACCGTGCAGCCGGACAGGTCGCGGCCGATCTTGCCCTGCAAAGAGTAGTCCTGCACCTCGCCCCGCTTGAGGATGTGGCCCACACGGCGCAGGCTCATCATCATCAGCATGATGGCGAAGTTGGCCACCCCGCGGGGCGGGTAGTCCACGTTGGACACCCGCATCCCCAGGTCGCGGGCGGTCTGCCGGTCCACGTGGTCGTAGCCGATGGAGCGGCAGCAGAGGTATTTCACCCCGAGCTCGTGGAACCGCCGGACCATGTCCGGGCCCATATCGCAGGGGGTCATCGAGACGGCGTCGCACCCGGCGGCCAGGGCGGCGTTTTCAAGGTCGGGGTACGCCTCGCAGCCGTCGAATTTGATGCCGGTGGCGGCGGCCAGGCGCTCGGCGCAGGGGCGCTCGTCCCACGGCCGGAGGGTATAAAAGAAGATCTTCACAAAGACTGCTCCTTTCCGGTATTTCGATGCCTTTATGATAGCACGTTTCGGCCCCGCCGGAGGTGAATCTTTCTCATCTTGCGGGTGAGGGGAGTGCGGGCGGGTTTGGGCTTCTCGGGCGAGACTGAGAGGGCAACAAAACGAAGCGCCTAAAAGGCCATCAAAAAAGCCTCCATCTTTCGGACGGAGGCTCTTGCCATTGACTGGCGGTTATGGTATCCTTGAGTCGGGTGTTGTCGATAAACGGCAAGCGGTATGCCCCTCTGGTCCGACTTTGTGCGGTCAGGGGTGCTTCTTTGGCTCTCCCGACCGTCAGGAAAGGGGGGGCTTGGCTATGGTTACATACTCTGATCTGATCCAGACAGGTATTCTAATCGTCGCTATTATTGACGTAGTCCTCCGACTGATCGAAGCCGAGAGGAACCGTAAACAATAAAAAGAAGTAACCGCCTTGTCTAGCCCACTCGTGCGGTTACTTCTTTGACCGAACCAGGGGGACTACCGTTTGTCCGGCAGCACCCTTTTCTATGTTTAGTATACAGCACCCGGGCGGGAAAGTCAAGCCGCCCGTACGTTACGAACCTTACGATTTCTACAAAATGAACACCCCCTCCGGGGCATCCAAGCGTCCAGAGGGGGTATCAAAACTGTAGAGATTGTAGCTTTTGTAGGGGTGCAGGGGTTGCCGGGGCGTCACTTGGAGAACATGGCGGCGAATGACTCAAGGAAAAAGAACTTTTTCACGGGATGGTATTCCAGATCGGGCGTCTCGAAGGTGTAGCGTTCGGTGGCGTTGATGACGGTGGTCTCGCCGCGCTGGCAGACGCGGGGCAGTTTGCAGTCGTAGGACAGGTGGATGTGCCCGTGGACGAACCACTGGGGCTGCCACTCGTCCAGGAAGGTGTTGAAGCACTCGAACCCGCGGTGGGGCAGGTCGTCGCCGTCGTTCAGGCCGCGGGCGGGGGCGTGGGTCAGCAGGACGTCCACCCCGCCCATCCGCCGGATCTTGGGCCGCAGTTTGGCGATGCGGCGGCGCATGGCGCCCTCGGTGTACTGGTAGGGGCTCTCGCGGTTGTAGCGCAGCGAGCCGCCCAGGCCCACCACGCGCAGGCCGTGCCAGATGTAGACGCCGTCGTCCACACAGATGCAGCCGCCCGGCTCCTGCTGGGCGTATTCCTTATCGTGGTTGCCGTGCACATACAGGATGGGCGCGGCGGTGAAATTGGTCAGAAATTCCAGATAGGCGCGGGGCAGGTCCCCACAGGAAAGGATCAGTTCGACCCCTTCCAGCCGCTCGCGGCACTGGGAACACCACAGCGCCTTTGAGGCCACGTCAGAAATAGCGAGTATCTTCACGTTCCTTCATGCTCCGTTCTATTTTGATTCCGCATTGCCATTTGCTCTGCCTGGCAGACTGATGCTGCACGCTCAGGCATCGTTCCTTGTCCACGCCGGGGCGTTCCGGCTGCCGGTAGGCTTGCGATGGCGCTCCGCTGGGCTTTTGTCCTCCCAGTCCCGCCTGCCGGTTGCCCTCTCAGCTTGTTGCCCTCTCCGGCGCAGTCCGCTTGTAGCCCTCTCCGTCATGTCGCTTCGCTCCATGCCACCTCTCCCGCACGCGGGAGAGGCTAACGTAACCTGTAGGTTTCGGCCTCCCACGTTTACGGGGGAGGTGGCCCGCAGGGCCGGAGAGGGCTCATGCTTGCGGGCTAAATCACGTCCAGCGGACGAGACAGCCGAAGCAGCGCCGCGCCGGCGAGGGCTGTAAGCCGCCTGAGGGGAGCCTCTTACTTCAACCCAGGTTTGACCGGCGCGCCGGGCTGGGAGGGCTCTCCCTTGATGACGTCCAGGCCGCAGATGTCGGCCAGGGCGCGGGTCTTGACGTCCAGCTGGTCGTAGCCGGGCAGCTGGCCTTCCACGCACTCGTCCAGCCAGTCCATCAGCATCAGCTCTTTGGGGGTGTACACCACCTTCTGGGGGGTGTGCAGCAGGTGCCGCTGGCCGTACACCTGGGCGGGGAAGATGGTCAAAAGCCCGCTGTGCAGCTGGGTCTCCATCAGGCCCAGCAGCTGCAGCGACCCGCCGGGCAGGCCGTGACTGTAGCGGATGCCGACCGCGCCGCTCTTCATGCCCCACCAGTAGTTGATGGCCTTGCCGGTGTCGGCGGCGTCCCAGCTGCCGTTCAGGATCGAGCGGATGATCTCGGTGTAGAACACGTCCCAGCGCCATTCGGGCAGGCCCAGAGGCCGGATGACCCCATTGGGCAGCCGCTGGCACAGGCCGTAATCCCGGTGGGAATCGGAGGCCTCCCGGTTGTCGCGGGCGTAGTAGAGGGTGACGTCCTCCCGGTCGGCAAAGTTGAGCGGATGGTCCGGGTCGGGCATACAGGCCCACCGCAGCACCACCCGGCCCTCAGGCCGGACCGCCCGCAGGCCCTGGGCGTAGGCGTTGATGGCGGCCGGGATGCCGTAGACGGGGTTGGGGGCCACATAGCCCACCACGTTGGTGGGGGACAGGATGCCCGCCAGCATACCCAGGATATACGTTGCCTCGTAGGTGCGGGGGTAGTAGGTGCGCACCAGAGGGTGGGGCGCGTTCAGCGAGCAGTTCAAAAACTTGGTCTTGGGGTGCTGGGCGGCCACCTTCAGGCAGGCGGTGTGCATCCGCACGCTGGTGGTGAACACCACGTCCGCCCCGTCGTGGGCCACTTCTTCCAGCACCTGCTCGGCGTCCACTTCGGGGTCCACGTTCTCGCGGGAGGAGAGGATCACCCGGTCGCCGAAGGTGTTGGCCAGGGCGTCCCGGCCCTTTTCATGGGCGCGGACCCAGGCGCTGGCCTCCTCGCTGTACTCGTGGATGAAGCTCACCCGCAGCTCGCTGGGCCGGGTGAAAATGTTCAGCTTGGAGAGCCCCGACAGCGGCTTTGCCAGGGGGCTGGCGGCCTCGGTCTGGGGCTCCAGCACCACTTCCACCGCCTGCTCCTTGGTCAGCACGGTGATCTCGTCCCACATCTTGGACAGGTTTTCCTTGATCTGGGCGGGGGTGGCGTCGCAGGCGTCGGTGTAGCGGTAGACCGACAGATACACCAACAGCGCGTCGCCCACCGTCAGGGGCAGCCGCGCGCCGCCCAGCGCCCGGAACTGCTGGCGGAACTTGGTGTGCAGGGCGTTGAAGTTCTTGCGGTCGTCGTCGGTCCACTTCTCGCCCGAAGCCTTGCACACCAGCTTTTGCAGCTTGGCGTAGCTGCCCAGCCGCGAGAACTGGACGATGTTCACCTTGCTCAGCTTGTAAAAGTCCAAAAACTCGTAGTAGATGCGGTTTTCCAGGCTGTCGCTGCGGGCGGGGATCAGCCGGGTGACGGTGCCGGGGATGCTGGCCGAGTCAAAGTGCTTGAGCACCGAGACGCGCTTGTTGCCCTCCTCGATGTAGAACTGGTTCAAAAACTCGTAGGCGGTCACCGGGTTGCGGATGCCCTCCTCGAGGTGGGCGTCGCACAGCACCGACCACTTGGTGGCGAACTCGGTGTCCTCCTCCAGCAGCGGCATGAAGTTGGGGGCGAACGCGGTGTGGCGGCCGCTGGTCTTGGTGCCCACGATGCTCTCGCTGGGCATATTCACCAGGCCCAGCGGCTCGGTGGCCACGATGTTCACATTGACCAGGATGTCGTCCAGCACCGGCAGGTAAGGGTTCTGGCCGCGGGCCACATGGGCGCGGTAGTCCTTCTGGCCTGCCTTGTGGGCGGCTCTGTATTCTTCCATAGACATAGGCATACACTCCTCTCTGTGCGGCAAAGCGCACGTGCGGGGGACTCATCCCGTCCAGCCCGGGCGGGATCCAAACAAACCTTTCTCTTATGCCAAACGGCGCAGACCCTTCCTTGTCCGGTCTGCCAAACGCTGCACATCCTTCTCTATCCGGGCGGCACGCCGCCGCCCAAACCACAGTATACCACACTTTTTGCGTTTTGTCTCTACCATCGCCGCCATCCGCCTGGGATACATGATCGCCCGGCCCGCACCGCAAAAAGCGGCTAAGCGCAAGAGGAATCAGCGAACGAAGCAAGGCTGAACCAACAAAACGAGCCTCCGTCCATTTGGACAGAGGCTCTTGTCATTTGCCTTTAGGTATGGTATTCTTTTGTTGGGTGTTGTCGATAAACGGCAAGCGGTATGCCCCTCTGGTCCGACTTTGTGCGGTCAGGGGCACGAACAGCGACCGCTGCCAGTGGCAGAAACAGGGAGCTGTGAGTGGCGCAGCGCTCCGGTTTTTGCAAGCGCCCGCCGTGGCGCGCCGCAAAAAGCGGCTAAGCGCAAGAGGCCCGGCAATGGTTACATACTCTGATCTGATCCAGACAGGTATCTTAATCGTCGCTATTATTGACGTAGTCCTCCGACTAATTGAAGCCGAGAGGAACCGTAAACAATAAAAAGAAGTAACCGCCCTGCCTCCCATAGCGTGCGGTTACTTCTCTAACCGGACCAGGGGGACTACCGTTTGTCCGGCAGCACCCTTTCTATGTTTAGTATACAGCAGCCGGGCGGGAATGTCAAGCGCCCCTGCAATCCCTACAAAAGCTACAATTTCTACAGTTTTACTGCCCCCTCTGGACGCTTGGATGCCCCGGAGGGGGTGTTCATTTTGTAGGAATTGTAGGGATTGTAGCAGGTGGAGGGTACAGGCGGCTGCATCCTCTTGCGCTTAGCCGCTTTTTGCGGCGCGGGGCGGTGCCCGCTTGCAAAAACCGGAGCGCTGCTCCGGGTTGCGGTGCCCTGCTTTTGCTTCGGGCGTCGCAGCGCCCTCGCAAAAGACAGACCGCGGCCCCTGCTCTGCTTCGGCTGTTTCGTCCACTGGACGCGCCTCAGCTGCGCAGCCAGCGGCGGCTCCCTGCTTCGTCCACTGGACGCGGTCGCCGCCGCTGCCCCGGAGGGGGTGTTCATTTTGTAGGAATTGTAGGGATTGTAGCGTTTGGGCCGGTCAAGCGGGCCAGGGCGCGCACATACCCAGAGCGCCGAGGGCGAAGCCCAGCGCGGCGCCGGCCAGGACGTCGGCCGGGGTGTGCACGCCCGCCAGCACCCGCGCCGCGCAAAGCGCCAGGGCCAGCACGGCCAAAACGGCGCACGCCGCCGGGCTGACCGGCAGCCAGGCCGCCGCGATCACCGCAGCGCTGAGGGCGTGCCGGGACGGGAAGCTGCGGCCCAGCGTCTCTTTGGGCAGCAAAGGCACAAAGCCGGGCTGCTGGTAGGGCCGGGGCCGGTCCAGAACGGCCCGCAGCACGCTGCCGCCCCCAAAGACCGCGCCCGGCACCAAGACGGCGCGGGCCAGCAGGCCCATATCGCCTGCACCGGCAGCCAGACGCACGGCCAGCAAGGCCAGCAAAAGGGCGTAGGCCCCCGCGCTGGCAAGGGGCAGCCAGCGGTTGGCCAGCCGCAGCGCCGTCAGGGCCGCAGGGCGGGCGGCGAACCAGCGGTAGATCACAGCATACCGGTCGGGGCGCATGGGCCGCCTCCTTTCCGCTCAAAAGCAGGTGTCGAGGTAGTGTTCCACGTCGAAGGGCTCGGGCACCGCGTCCTTGCGCAGATACAGCGGGTGGTGGGGGTGCCCCGCCTTGCTCCGCTTGCCGAAAGTGACCCAGGGGGTCCCCTTTTCGCGGGTGAGGGCCACCATCTCCCGCATCAGGCCCGGCAGATAGGGCCGCTTTTCGATCAGGGTGCCCCAGGCCGCCCACATGGTGGGGTCGGTCTGGTCCAGCACTGCCGCCAGCCACCGCAGGTTCTCGTCGCACAGGGCGCGGTCAGGCACAGCGTCCATATCGTTGGGGTCGGTGGCCCGCTGGGGGTAGACGTTGAACATGATCCAGCTGTCAAAGCCGTTCGACGCCGCCAGCCGCTCCACGCTCTTGACGGTGGGGTCCAGCGCGCCGGGCTGGGCGGTGCTGGGGTTGATGCCGATGCACACCAGCGGCCGCGCCCCCGGCCGGCCCAGCACATACCGGTAGGGCATATAGACATGGGGCTCGTAGTACCACAGGCCCCCGGCGTATTCCCCCGCCTCGAGGGTGGGGAGGGTTTTGGTTTCCATCTTGGTCGGTTCCCTTCGTTTTTCTTTTATGGTACCTGAAAACCGGACAACTTGCAAGAGCCGCCCGGCACAAACGCTACAATCCCTACAATTCCTACAAAATGAACACCCCCTCCGGGGCAGCGGCGGCGACCGCGTCCAGTGGACGAAGCAGGGAGCCGCCGCTGGCGCAGCGCTCCGGTTTTTGCAAGCGGGCACCGCCCCGCGCTGCAAAAAGCGGCTAAGCGCAAGAGGATGCAGCTGCCTGCACCCTCCACCTGCTACAATCCCTACAATTCCTACAAAATGAACACCCCCTCCAGCGTCCAGAGGGGGTATCAAAACTGTAGAAATTGTAGCTTTCGTAGAGTTTGCAGGGGGCGGCCGAATGCTTGACATTCCCGCCCGGCTGCTGTATACTAAACATAGAAAGGGTGCTGCCGGACAAACGGTAGTCCCCCTGGTCCGGTCAAAGAAGTAACCGCACGCCTTGGGAAGCTAGAGCGGTTACTTCTTTTTATTGTTTACGGTTCCTCTCGGCTTCGATCAGTCGGAGGACTACGTCAATAATAGCGACGATTAGAATACCTGTCTGGATCAGATCAGAGTATGTAACCATAGCCAAGCCTCTTGCGCTTAGCCGATTTTTGCGGCGCGCCACGGCGGGCGCTTGCAAAAACCGGAGCGCTGCGCCACTCACAGCTCCCTGTTTCTGCCACTGGCAGCGGTCGCTGTTCGTGCCCCTGACCGCACAAAGTCGGACCAGAGGGGCATACCGCTTGCCGTTTATCGACAACACCCGACTAAAAGATACCATAACCGCCAGTCAATGGCAAGAGCCTCCGTCCAAATGGACGGAGGCTCGTTTTGTTGTGGCTTTCCTTTCAGGCTCGCCAGCCGGTTGCCCTCTCCGTCACAGTCCGCTTACGCGTCCTGTGCCACCTCTCCCACGGGGCGAGGCAAGTGCACGCCCGTGGGTGGCGGTCAGGCGGTGGTAAGACAAACTTGCTCCCGCCTTCGCCTTACCACTCTGTTTGCCGGGATTGACGGTGGTACACTTGGCTCCCCCCCGCGGGGGCACGAACAGCGACCGCGTCCAGTGGACGAAGCAGGGAGCTGTGAGTGGCGCAGCGCTCCGGTTTTTGCAAGCGGGCACCGCCCCGCGCCGCAAAAAGCGGCTAAGCGCAAGAGGAGCTGGCGCGAAGCGCCTGAGAGGGGAGCACAGGCAACCGCCAGGCAAGCCTAACCGGAGAGGGCTACAATCCCTACAATTCTTACAAAATGAACACCCCCTCCGGGGCCATTGAAGCGTCCAGAGGGGGCAGTGAAACTGTAGAAATTGTAGTTTTTGTAGGGTTTGTAGGTTTCGGCCGGGGCGGCTCAGCCGCTGGCGGCCTGGTCCGCGTCCCCGCCGGGGCCGAACAGGCGGTCGTACGCGCCGGTAAAGGCGCGTTCGGGCAGGGCGGCGGTCAGGGCCAGGGCGGCGGCCAGGCACTCGGCGCCGGTCAGGCTGACGCCCGGCTCCACCGGCGGGAAGTGCTCCAGCACGCGCTGCACCTGCTGCTGGACCCGCCGCGCCACGAATACCCCGCGGTCGGTCAGGTAGACCTTGCCATAATGGGCCTTGACGATCATCCCGCGGTCCATCAGCTGGTCGAGGGCCCGCGCCACCGACGGCCTTGTCACACCCAGGCGCTCGGCGATGGTGCGGGAACAGATGTCCCGCTGGGTGGCGGCCGTCTCGTAGATGGCCAGCAGATAGCGCAGGTGGGCGGCGGAAAGTTCCATAAAAAGGCATCCTCCCTTGTTGTGGGTATCGCAAAAGCGCGGGCCGTCCGGTGAGGCAGCCCGCGCCGTTGTGTGTCAGCGGGTCAGGGCCCGGTGTGATGGCAGCCGCACTGGCCGCTGCATCCGCCCGGGCAGCCCTTGCACCCGGCGCACTTGCCGCTTTTCAGGCCCCGGATGGTGGCCCGCAGCGACAGGCCCACCAGGCCGAACACGGCAGCCCCCACCACGATGGTGGACAAATTGGCAGCTAAAAACGACAGCATGGCAGGCCCTCCTTTCAGGGTCAGGCGCGCACCGTCCGCTTGCGGTCGATGCGCACGCCGCTGGCGGTCTCATAGGGGTTCTTGCGCACCAGCAGGTAGAGCAGGGCGGCCAGCAGCGCCGCCGCCACGATGGTGAACAGGTTGAAGCTCACCTCGCCGGTGACGAGCCCGCCCAGCTGGTAGACGATGAGCGCGATGACATACGCGAACACGCACATATAGCCGATGGCAAAGGCGGTCCAGCGGGGGTTGTTCATCTCACGCTTGATGGCGCCCATGGCGGCAAAGCAGGGGGCGCACAGCAGGTTGAAGATCATAAAGCTGTAGGCCGACAGCGCGGTGAAGTTGGCGGCGATCAGCCCCCAGATCTCCTCGCCGTTTTCCGCCACTTCGCCCACGCCAAAGGTCACGGCCAGGGTGGAGACGACGTTCTCCTTGGCGATCAGGCCGCCCACGCAGGCGGTGGTGGCGCGCCAGTTGCCAAAGCCCAGCGGCGCGAAGATGGGCGCGACTGCCCCGGCGATGACGGCCAGCAGAGAGGTGTTGGCGTCCTCCACCGCGCCGAACGCGCCATCGGTGAAGCCGTAGCCCTGCAAGAACCACAGCACCACGGTGGACGTCAAAATGACGGTGCCGGCCCGCTTGACGTAGGAAGCGCCGCGCTCCCAGGTGGAACGCAGGACGTTGCCCCAGGCGGGCACATGGTAGGCGGGCAGCTCCATGACGAAGGGGGCGGGGTTGCCGGCAAAGGCCTTGGTCTTTTTCAGGATGATGCCGCTGATGACCACGGCCGCGATGCCGATGAAGTAGGCGCTGACGGCCACCAGGCTGCTGCCGCCGAAGATGGCGCCGGCCAGCAGGCCGATGATGGGCATTTTAGCGCTGCAGGGGATGAAGCAGGTGGTCATGATGGTCAGCTTGCGGTCGCGGTCCTGCTCGATGGTGCGGGACGCCATGACGCCGGGGATGCCGCAGCCCGAGGCCACCAGCAGGGGGATGAAGCTCTTGCCCGACAGCCCGAACCGGCGGAAGATGCGGTCCATCACAAAGGCGATGCGGGCCATGTAGCCGATGTCCTCCAAAATGGCCAGCAGAAAGCTCAGCACCAGGATCTGGGGCACAAAGCCCAGCGCCGCGCCCACGCCGGCCACGATGCCGTCGTTGATGAGGCCCACCAGCCAGTCGGCGCAGCCGATGGACACGAGGAAGCCCTCCACCGCCGGCGGCACGATCTCGGTGAACAGCACGTCGTTCACCCAGTCGGTGCCCATGGTGCCGAAGGAGACGGGAGTGCCGCCCATCGCGATGGTGTACACCCCCAGCATGACCAGGGCGAAGATGGGCAATGCCAGCACCCGGTTGGTGACGACCCGGTCGATCCGGTCGGAGACGGTCAGGTTGTCCTTGCGGGCCTTGCGGGTGCAGGCTTTCTGCACCACCGTGTGCAGGAAGGTGTAGCGCTGGTTGGTGACGATGCTCTCGGCGTCGTCGTCCAGCTCCTGTTCGCAGGCGGCCACGGCCTGCTCGATCTGGGCCGCGGCGGCGGCGTCCAGCTTCACTTCGGCCACCACCTTTTCGTCCCGCTCAAACAGCTTGACGGCGTACCAGCGGACAAAGCGGTTTTCCACCTTGCCCTGAAGCAGCCCCTCGATGCGCTCGATGGCCTGCTCCACGCAGCCGGTGAACACTTTGGGCAGCTTGGCGGTCCGGCCGGCCTGGGCGGCCGCTACGGCGGCCTTGGCAGCGGCGTCGCAGCCGTCCCCCTTCAGGGCGCTCATCTCCACAGCCTTGCAGCCCAGCGCCTCGCCCAGTTTGTCCAGGTCGATCCGGTCGCCGTTTTTGCGCACCAGGTCGATCATGTTCACGGCGATGACCACCGGGATGCCCAGTTCGAGCAGCTGGGTGGTCAGGTAGAGGTTGCGCTCGATGTTGGTGCCGTCCACGATGTTCAGGATGGCGTCGGGCTTCTCGTTCACCAGGTAGTTGCGGGCCACCACTTCCTCCAGCGTATAGGGGGACAGGGAGTAAATGCCCGGCAGGTCCTGGATGATGACGTCCTTGTTGTCTTTGAGCTTGCCGTCCTTCTTTTCGACGGTGACGCCGGGCCAGTTGCCGACGTACTGGTTTGCGCCGGTCAGGGCGTTGAACAGGGTGGTCTTGCCGCAGTTCGGGTTGCCTGCCAGTGCGATCTTCCATTGTGCCATGTACAGTTCTCCTTTCTCGGCCGCGGGGTCAGTTGATCTCGACCATTTCCGCGTCGGCCTTGCGCACGCTCAGCTCGTAGCCGCGGACGTTCAGCTCCATGGGGTCGCCCAGCGGCGCGACCTTGCGCACATAGATCTGGACGCCCTTGGTGATGCCCATATCCATGATGCGGCGCTTGACCGGGCCCGCGCCGTTCAGGCGGGCGACGGTCACGGTCTGGCCGACCTTGGCGTCTTTCAGCGTTCTCATAGCTTGTTTCCTCCCACTGATTTGCAATCTACAAAACCGTCAGGGCGGCAGCCCCGGCCGTTTTACCAAAAGGAAAGGCCCGTCAGTACAGGATGCGGCTCGCCATCTGGCTGTCCAGGGCGATGCGGCCGTCCTTCACCTGCAGAATCAGGCTGCCGGCGATCTCGTTGACCACCGTCACCGGGCTGTCCACCACAAAGCCGAGCTCGGCCAGGTGCTGGCGCACCTCGTCCCGCCCGGTGATCCGCCGGATGGTGACAGTCTCACCCGGCCTTGCCATCGTCAAAGGCATCATACACGCTCACTCCCATCTATGCGCGATGCGGTTCGTTCATACAAACTTCACGGTTGTAAGTTTACGCTTACTAACCGAAAAAGTCAATCGCTTTTGGCCTCCCCAAAGCAAGTTTGTGAATCCTAACAATCTTCCTGCCCGCTTATTGTTACTTTTTTGGCAAGTTTGCAGAAGCAAACGGGGAGGGGCAGACTGCCTCAGCCCGCAAGGATAGCCCTCTCCGGCCCTGCGGGCCACGGTTGCGGTGCCCTGTTTTTGCTGCGCCCGTCGCTGCGGGCTTGCAAAAAACAGACCGCTGCCCCTGCTCTGCTTCGGCTGTCTCGTCCGCTGGACGCGCCTCAGCTTCGCAGTCCCGTAAACGTGGGAGGCCGGACCTATAGGTTACGTTAACCTCCCACGCGTGCGGGGGAGGTGGCATGGAGCGAAGCGACATGACGGAGAGGGCTTCTTTCACCTACGCAGCAACTGTGAGTTTAAGCACCGGCGTCCCGCTGTGGAACAGCCGCAGGTAGACCGCGGTGCACTTGTCCAGCTGGGCAAAGTGCCGGCGGGCGGCGTCGGGGTCGCCGTAGCTTTTCCAGCAGCCGCAGCAGGTAAAGTTCTGCCCCCGGTTGGCGATAAAGCCCTCCACATCCCCCAGGGGATACCCCAGGAACACCCCGATCTCGTGCGGGAACTCCCCCTCGCAGCAAAGCCGCCCGGCCAGCTGGTCCAGCAGGGCCGCGCAGCCCGCGGGAGCGGCGGGGTCAGGGGGCAGGGCATAGCCCTCCCGCCGGAGGAAGGCCGCCACATCGGGGCTGGCCAGCGCCGCGCCCAGCCGGGCCGGCCGGTAGAGGTAAACCAGATACCAGTGGCCGTGGGCGCACTCTTTCAGCACCCGCAGCCGGATGCCTTTGGGGGCCAGTCTGGCATCCCAGGCGGCCGCGGTGGCGTAGAAAGCCGCCCGGTCCCGGCTCTCGTGCCGGAACAGGTTGGCCGGCTTCAGCCCCGCCAGCACGGGGGCGCACTGCTCGATCATGACGGTCTCGAAGTTCCTCTCCATAAGCGCACCTCTTTGCAGTAAAGTGTCGGTTTCAGTATCCCGAAAGGGGACGGCGGATATACATAGTAAGTTTGGACTAACCTCAGAGGCAAAAAGAAACGCGCCGGAGCACGCCTCTGCGAGTTAGCTTATTCTAACGCAGCTATCTTACCATATCTCCGCCGGCTTTGTCAAGTGTCCCCGGCCGGACACACAAAAAAAGAAGCACCCGCAAAAGCGGATGCTTCCTGGTGGGGTGCCCAGAGGGACTCGAACCCTCGATCTCCAGATCCACAATCTGGCGCGTTAACCGACTACGCTATGGGCACCACAGCAATGCGCCCGAAGGGACTCGAACCCCCGGCCCACTGCTTAGAAGGCAGTTGCTCTA
>DSTMR04002__coassemble_943_pt1 | contig 26531 bp, 20 predicted proteins | sample DSTMR04002__metabat2_low_PE_045 | metagenome-assembled genome bin DSTMR04002 | reverse complement strand
ATCCTACACGGGGAGGTTTTTTGTCTATTGTCTACTTTTTACGGACCTGTTCAGGAAGCGGCGGCTTTGCTGTTTGTTTTTACTTGGCGTACTCGACGGCACGGCTCTCGCGGATGACATTGACCTTGATCTGGCCGGGGTAATCCAGGCTTTCCTCGATCTTGCGGGCAATGGTCCGGGCCAGCAGGATGACCTGGTCGTCCCCGATGACGTCGGGCTTGACCATGATCCGCACCTCGCGGCCGGCCTGGACGGCGAACGCCTGCTCCACGCCCTCAAAGCCGGAGGCGATCTCCTCCAGGTTTTCCAGGCGGCGGACGTAGCTCTCCACGTTTTCGCGGCGGGCGCCGGGGCGGGCCGCGCTGATGGCGTCGGCGGCCTGCACGATAAAGGCCAGGGGGGTCTTGGGCTCCACATCGCCGTGGTGGGCCTCGACGGCGTGGATGACCTGACTGTTCTCCTTGTACTTGCGGCAGATGTCCACGCCGATCTGGACGTGGCTGCCCTCGATCTCGTGGTCGAGGGCCTTGCCGATGTCATGCAGCAAACCGGCGCGGCGGGCCATGGTGACGTTGACGCCCAGCTCGCTGGCCAGCAGCCCGGCCAGCCAGGCCACCTCCATGCTGTGGGTCAGGGCGTTCTGCCCAAAGCTGGTGCGGTACTTCAGCCGGCCGATCAGCTTGACCAGGTCGGGGTGCAGGCCGTGGATGCCCAGCTCCATGACCGCCCGCTCGCCTTCCCGCTTCATCTGCAGTTCCAGCTCGCGGCGGCACTTTTCCACCGTCTCCTCGATGCGGGCGGGATGGATGCGGCCGTCGCCGATCAGGCGTTCCAGGGTCATCCGGGCCACCTCGCGGCGTGTCTGGTCGAAGGAGGACAGGGTGATGGCCTCGGGGGTATCGTCGATGATGAGGTCCACGCCGGTGGCGGTCTCCAGCGCGCGGATGTTGCGGCCTTCGCGGCCGATGATGCGGCCCTTCATCTCATCGTTGGGCAGGGGCACCACCGTGACGGTGGTCTCGCTGGAATGGTCGGCGGCGCACCGGCTGATAGCCTGGGCGATCATGTTCCGGGCAATGTTCTCGCAGTCGTCCTTCAGGTCGGACTCATAGGTGGCCACCCGCAGGGCTTTCTCGTGGGTCAGCTCCTCGTCCACCTTGTTCAGCAGCACTTCGCGGGCGTCGGCCTGGCTCAGGCCGGCCAGCATTTCCAGCCGCTCCATCTGCTTGGCCCGCAGCTCGTCGGCTTCGGCCAGGTGGGCGTCGGCCTCGGCCAGGCGCTTCTTGACCTCTTCCTCCCGCTTTTCCAGGGCCTCGGTCTTTTTGTCCAGGGCGTTTTCTTTCTGGTCGATCCGGTTCTCCTGCCGGCTGATCTCGGCGCGGCGCTGCTTGATCTCCCGGTCTGCCTCGGCCTTCTGGGCGTCCACTTCGGCCTTCATCTGGAAGACCTCGTCCTTGGCCTCGAGGATCGCCTCTTTTTTCTTCTGGGTCGCGGTCTTGATCGCCTCATTGACCAGGCGGGTCGCCTCGGCCTCTGCACTGCCGATCTGGGCTTCTGCGGTCTTTTTGCGGTAGTTGAAACCGACAAAAAAGCCCGCGGCAATGCCAGCAGCCAGTGCAACGACCGCGACCACGACTGCGATCACGATGGTGGTTGCATTCATTGTTTTGTCTCCTCAAATTCAAAATGTTTGTGGAGATGCTGCGGCAGAACGCGGGTGATAAACCGAATTGTATCTATAAGTGAGCTTTTGAACCAAAGACAACAAAACCGCGCACGGGAACAAGGCCGGCGCGCAGGTCGGCGGCTTCCAATTTTCAGTTTCAAGCTTATAAATATAAACGAGCGCAGTCGCTCGGTTCATGTTTGGGCGTCGGCCCTGCAAGCAGCATCCGGCAAGGGCAGCGCCGCGGCCGCCGCCGCACGGCGGTGGGACACGCTGAACGCCGCCCATCCAAAGGGGCGCCCAGCCCGCCTGTGCAGCCTGGAAACCCCGTTGTTTGTACTCCTTATTAGTTTACGAAACATCGGACCGATTGTCAAGGGCAACGGGCCCAAACCCGGAAGGATTTTTTTGCCGGGGCCGCCCCCATTGCAAAAAAAGCGCAAAACGTGTATATTGGTAGCATCTTACAATCACATCAGGGAGACACACCGATGGATAAAACAAGCGCACTGTACCAAACTTACTTACAGATCCTGAAAGAGGAGCTGATCCCCGCGATGGGCTGCACCGAACCCATCGCCATCGCCTACGCCGCTGCCAAGGCCCGGGAGGTGCTGGGCCAGCTGCCCGGCTCGGTCTGGCTGGGGGTCAGCAACAACATCATCAAGAACGTCAAGAGCGTCATCGTCCCCAACACGGGCGGCATGAAGGGCATCGAGGCCGCGGCCGCCGCCGGCATCGTGGCGGGCCAGGCCGGCAAGGCGCTGGAAGTCATCTCGGAAGTGACCGAAGCCCAAAAGGCCGAGATGCGCCGCTTTTTAACGGATACCTCCATCCGTGTCGAAGCGGTGGACAACGGCCAGATCTTTGACATCATCGTCCGGCTGGCCGCCGGGGAACATACGGCCAGCGTCCGCATCGCCCAGTACCACACCAACATCGTCCACGTCGAAAAGGACGGCCAGATCCTGCTGGACGTCCCCGTCGAGGCGAACGCGGCCGCCTGCGGCCACGAGGGCAACGCCCCCACCGAGGACGGCCTGGCCGGCCGGGACCTGCTGACCATCGCGGACATCCTGGACTTTGCCGACACCTGCGACCTGGCCGACATCCGCCCCGTGCTGGACACCCAGATCCAGTACAACACCCAGATTTCCGAGGAGGGCCTGCTGGGCGACTACGGGGCCAACATCGGCTCCACCATGCTCAAATTCTACGGCGGCGACGTCCGCAACCGGGCCATCGCCAAAGCGGCCGCCGGTTCCGACGCCCGGATGAGCGGCTGCGAGCTGCCGGTGGTCATCAACTCGGGCAGCGGCAACCAGGGCATCACAGTGTCGGTCCCCGTCATCGAGTACGCCAAGGCGCTGGCCGTCCCCAAGGAACGGCTGTACCGGGCGCTGGCAGTGTCCAACCTCATCGCCATCCACGAAAAGAGCGGCATTGGACGCCTGTCGGCCTACTGCGGCGCGGTCAGCGCCGGGTGCGCCGCCGGATGCGGCATCGCCTACCTGCAGGGGGCGGACTACGAGGCCATCGCCCATACGCTGGTCAACTCGCTGGCCATCGTCTCGGGCATCATCTGCGACGGCGCCAAGCCCAGCTGCGCCGCCAAGATCGCTTCCAGCGTCGAGGCCGGCATCATGGGCTACCATATGTACCTGAACGGCCAGCAGTTCCGTGCCGGGGACGGCATCGTCACCAAGGGCGTTGAGAACACCATCCGCAACGTCAGCCAGCTGGGCCGCGAGGGGATGCGCGAGACCGACAAAGAGATCGTCAAGATCATGATGCAGGACTGAGGGAGGAAATCATATGTTGATCCGCACCGCGACCCCCGCCGACCTGGACGCTGTGGCCGCCATTGAGGCAGAGTGCTTCCCTGCCGCCGAAGCCGCCGGCCGGGCCAGCCTGGCCGGGCGCCTGGCCGTTTATCCCAACCATTTCTGGCTGCTGCAGGACGGAGAGCAGATCATCGGCTTTGTCAACGGGATGTGCACCGACGCCCCCGACCTGGCCGACGAGATGTACGACGACCCCGCCCTTCACCGTGAATCCGGCGCCTGGCAGATGATCTTCGGGGTGGACACCCTGCCCGCCTACCGCCGCCAGGGCTGCGCCGCCCGCCTGCTGGAACACGTCATCGCCGAGGCCAGGGCCCAGGGCCGCAAAGGGCTCGTTCTGACCTGCAAAGACCGCCTGGTCCACTATTACGCCAAATTCGGCTTTGTCAGCGAGGGCGTATCCCAATCCACCCATGGGGACGTGACCTGGTACCAGATGCGCATCACTTTTTAACCCCGCGCGGCCCCGATGCCAGGGCGCGCCCAAACACAAGGAGCAACACTATGTGGACTGAACTGAACCGCCGCTGCGACACCGACATGGGCGACCACGAGGACGTGGAACTGAACCCCTGCCAGATCGACACCTTTGTGGCCGAGCTGGTCGGCCAGGAGGACGGGCGCACCCTCTACTGCACCGCCTGCTGGACCCCTTTCATGCCGCAGATCTATTCCTTTTCCGTGACCGATGAGTCCATCTACGGCTGGATCGTGGACTACGAGCGGGAGGATAACGGCCAGCTGGCCGCCATCCGCGCCCGCGGCCCGGTGAACTGCGAAGCCGACGAGGACTACGACGGCCCCTACGCCGAGCAGTTCCGCCAGCTGCTGCAGATGCTGTCCGCGGCCGCCGCCAAGAGCGGCTACCGCACCGAGAGCTACGACGCCTCGGACGACCTGGACAGCCTGTAAAGGCCGCCTCTCACGCAGGCGGCAGGCTGTCTCCTGCCGGAAAATACTATCAAGGCAAAGACACGCGCCCTTGCAAAATGTGGGCGCGTGTCTTTTTTGGTGCACGATTCCACGCCGCCAAAGTATGCAAATCCAATTTGTAAAAACACCCCTTAATGAGCACGACAAGTGACGCCAACTGTGTTTGACGTCACTTATATTTTTGCTTACATCCCGTTCTCATCAACGAACCATGTCCTCCGGTCAAATTTCCAAATCGACTATTCCCATCATGGAACAGTCATAGTATAATTGAAATAATAAAATCCAATCGTTGACCTGAGAAAAAGGGAGGGTATGAAAATGCCGTTTTTCAAATACGTTGATCGCTCCATTTTTTATGAAGAATATGGAACCGGTAAGCCTCTTGTTTTTCTGCATGGCAACACAGCTTCGTCTAAAATGTTTGAACTCCTTATGCCGTTGTATGCAGAAAATTTCAGGTGCATTCTGATTGATTTCTTAGGGAACGGCCAGTCCGACCGAGTAGAACATTTTTCATCTGATATATGGTATGACGAAGCGTTGCAGGCCATCGCGCTTGCCGAACATTTGCAGTGCGGAAAGGTCAGTCTCGTCGGAACAAGCGGCGGTGCATGGGCAGCTGTCAACGCGGCTCTGGAACGCCCTGACTTGTTTTATAAAGTGATAGTAGACAGCTTTGACGGCCGCACCCTTAACAGTAATTTTTCCAATAACCTTCTGTCTGAAAGAAAAACGGCAAAAGCGAATGTACAGTCAAGGCAATTCTATGCATGGTGCCAAGGCCCGGATTGGGAAACAGTCGTTGATTTGGATACAGAAGCCTTATTAAACTGCGCAAAAGAAAATCGGCCCTTATTCCATAGACCTTTAGAGGAAATGAAAATCCCCGTTCTATTCATGGGGAGCAAAGAAGACGAAATGTGCAGGAAAGACCTTGAGCAGGAATACAAAGAAATGGCAGCCGTCATTCCAGATGCGGCAATTCGGCTATTCGAGCATGGAGGGCATCCCGCAATCGTTTCAAATGCCAAACAGGCCGCGAAAAGCATTTACGATTTTATTTTAGCAGGAATATAATATCGGTTTGTACGCCTTCCAGTCAGCCTGGACTTTCAAACCTGGAGGCAAGACCCTATTTGCGGTCTGCCCAAAAAGCCACCGTCCTTGAAAATTTCCGCCGTGCAGAAACCGTGCAAAGACCGTGAACTCCCCGCCTTTGGGCGGGTACATAAAAAGAAAAAGCGTCAAATCTTACGATTCAACGCTTTTCTTTGGTGCGCTCGCGGGAACTCGAATCCCGGGCCCTCTGATTAAAAGGACTTTCCAGGCAACATTCGTCAAATCAACAATTCTCGAAATATCATTATTTTCGATTTATTATCGTAATTTTATTTTTGTTTCTCTTTGCATTGTTTGCATTCCATGTATCGCTTTGCATCCATAATACAGGCATTCTGATGTGCAAAATGTGTGCAAAAATGTGCAGAGAGGCTATATGGACAAATCGTTCACTGGTTCTTCGGCAGAGGTCAAGTCACACAGAACGGCCGCCCATCACGCTACATGGCGTGGCAGGCGGCCGCTGTTTTATTTTTTGATGAACCGGTAAACGCTATACTCAGGGGATTCTACCACGCCCAGCTTACGGAGCTTTCGCAGCGCTGCCGTAGCTGCAGCCGACTTGACCCCAAAAATATCAGCCACATTGCTTGAATGGAAGGTGTACCCATAGCCATAGCGCCGGAACAGTTCTGCCACCTTGTCCCTGGTGGCATTGGAGATCGGCAAATCTTTCAGCATCGCATTGAACGCTTCCCGCTCCGCCTCTTTCACGGTCATCGGCTGTGCAGTCGCTAAATCTTCAGGGGAGGTTGCTAAACTCGGGCCCGAGGTTGCTAAATTTTCAGGGTCAGTCGCTAAATCTTGGGCCGAAGTTGCTACACTTCCACCGGAGGTTGCACCATCTCCCAATGCTGTCTGCGCCGGGCTTGCCACACTCCGGTTGGGCAGGGTGACAAGGAAAATGTCAGAATCCGAGTAGAACGAAGGCTTTTGGGCGACCTCAGCGTAGGAGTTGAGGATCCGGTCGATGCCGCTGCCCCGGCGCTCCATCAGGTCCAATCGTGAAAATACGTCGGAGATCACCTGATTACGCCGCATAGAAGGGATGTGATGCAGGTCCATATCCTGGATGCGCTGACCATTCATCATGCCGCCCGGTGAAAAGATTTCCAGCCGGTCATCGAAGATGTCCACATGGATCTCCGAACCCAAAATCTGGTAGTCTCGGTGGATCAATGCATTGACCAGCACCTCACGGACCGCCTTGTAGGGGTAGTCGCTGCACTCTTCCCGCCGCATTCCCCGGATACTCCAGGGGTTTTTGCTGTTGTTGCGGATAAAGTCCTCCGCATTTTGCAGCAGCGTGATGAGGCTCGCCCCCTGGAACTCCTTATCATCCAGCGCATCCTCGTCGATGTTGCCCTTGCAGTTCCCCTTCCAGCGAGTGCAGAACACCCGGGACTGCCTCAGCACTCCCTGGTCGCAGAGCAACAGGCCGCCATTGGTCACCTGGCCGTCCAGCGTCACCAGCCCGGCCGATGGCAGCTCTTTGGCGAGGTCGAACTCCTCGTGCCTGAGGTTTTTGAAGGTCGCCGCCAGCAGCGTGAAGCTGACATCTCCCACCCGGTAGGGGCTGGGCAGCGCGTCAAAGGTCTGATTCATCCCCTTCAGGATCAGTTCATTCAGTTCCCGCGCGGTTGCCTCCACCGACTGGTCACCGTGTCGCACGTAGACAACACGGACTCCATCTGCCGCATAATAGTACGGGTAGGCCGGGCCGTTCTGAACCTCCAGGTCCACACAGGCTTTGCCTTCGATCTCGACCACCTGCACTATATAGCGGGGTGCCGGGTCGATGCGTGCCTTGATCAATTCGGTCGCCTTACTAATGACGGCCTGCGGGTCCGCAAGACCTGCTACAGTCCGCGGCTCATTCTTGACGCCAAAGATCAAATGCCCGCCGTGGGTATTGGCAAAGGCAGAGACCGATTTCAGCCAACTGCGCGGCTTCTTTTCTTCCAGCTGCTCTTTGTAGTCCGCCTTGGAGGCTTCAATGTAGAGGATGTTTTGAGAGGTCATTGAATCACCTGCCTTGTTTTATTGCAATCATGCTTATCGTCATTTTTACGCCACCATATGATCCGTCCACAGCTCGCACTGGCCGATCACTGTATCGATCGCGGTGTCATAATCCTCGGGCGGGTAGCGGTGTTTTTTCAGCAGGCGCTTGACCATTTTGCGCATGGCGGCGCGGGCAGAAACCTTCTTCTGCCAGTCGATGGTGCGGTTTTTGCGCAGTATCTCGGTCAGCTCCCGGGTCAGGTCGATCAGCTCGTTGTTCTGGTAGAAGTCCTGGATGTGCTCGGGCTTGGTGAGGGCGTCGTAAAAGGCCAGCTCCTCCTGGGTGAGACCCAGCTTTTCGCCGTTGTTGTGCTGCTCGGCGATTTCCTGGGCCGTTTTCAGCAGTTCCTGGATGACCTCCTCGTTGGTGATGAGGCCATTGTAATAGGAGTTCATCAGCTTGGTGATCTTTTCCGAGAACTTCTGCGACTGCACCAGGTTGGTCCGCTTATAAACCGACACCTGCTCCGCCATCAGCTTTTTCAGGATCTCCACCGCGATGTTCTTTTCCTTCATGTGGGCGATCTCGTCCAGTACAGCGGGATCAAAGAGGCTGACGCTCTTGTCCTCCTCTTTGCTGTCGAACAGGCTGATGACCCCCTGGCTCTGGATGCTGGCCTTGAGCAGCTCATTGATCTGGGCGTTGATCTCCCGGAGGGACAGGGTCTTGCCGCCGGCACCGCCATAGGTGATTTTGACGCAGGTGGTCCGCACTGCCTCCATATAGGCGGCCTCGTGCATCTCCTGGTCGGTGGTCATGCTGGCGCAGAGGGAATGCGCCTGCTTCAGCAGCAGCGCTTCCTTCAGGAAGAGGTCTTTCCGTTTGGACTGGCGCGCATCCAGTACAAAATCTGCGCCGCCGGTCACCAGGCGGGCCATTTCCAGCGGCGTGCCGCCCGCAAACCTGCTGAAATCGAAGCCGTGCAGCAGGTCCTTGCAGACCTGCAGCTTTTCCTGGAACCTGGGGTAAGCCACCTTGGCGATGTCCATGTCGCCATAGTTGGACTGATCCCGCTTGGTGTATTCCTTCATGGCGGCCTTGAGGGCCGAGGCGATGCCCACATAGTCCACAATCAGGCCGCCCTCTTTGTCCTGAAAGACCCGGTTGACCCGGGCGATGGCCTGCATCAGGTTATAGCCGTGCATCGGCTTGTAGATGTACATGGTGGCCAGGGAGGGCACGTCAAAGCCGGTCAGCCACATATCCACCACGATGGCGATCTTCATGGGGTCGCTGTTGTCCTTGAACTTGCGGGCCAGCTCCTCCTTGTGGGCTTTGGTGCCGATGATCTCCTTCCAGTCCTCGGGGTCGCTGTTGCCGCTGGTCATGACCACACCCACCTTCTCCTGCCAGGCGGGGCGCAGCTGTAGTATCTTGCGGTAGATCTTCATGGCGATGGGCCGTGAATAGGCCACGATCATGGCCTTGCCGGTGAGGAGGCCCGCCCGGTATTTTTCGTAGTGCTCCACGATGTCCTCACACAGGGACTGGATGGTGGAGTCCGCCCCCAGCACGCTCTCCATCTGGCCAAGCATCCGCTTGCTTTTCTCGATGGTCTCGGGGTCCGACTGCTGTTCCAGCGCGTCGTAGGTCTCGTCGATCCGGGCCAGGGTCTCCTGGTCCAGGTGCAGCTTGATGACCCGGCTCTCGTAGTAGACCGGGCGGGTGGCCCCGTCCTCCACCGCCTGGGTCATGTCGTAGATGTCGATGTAATCGCCGAACACTTCCCGGGTGTTCCGGTCCCTGGCCGAGATGGGGGTGCCGGTAAAGCCCACATAGGTGGCATTGGGCAGCGCCTCCCGGATGATGCGGGCGTTGCCCACCACGGTGCGGGCCTCCTTTTCGCCCTGGGCGTTCTCCTGCAGCACCAGTTTTTCCTCAAAGCCGTACTGGCCGCGGTGGGCCTCGTCTGCCATCACCACGATGTTCCGCCGTTCGGACAACGGCTTTTCGCCCCGCTCAAACTTGAACATGGTGGTGAAAATAATGCCGTTGGCCTGTCGGCCGTCCAGCAGCTTTTTCAGGTGCTCCTTGCTCTCGGCCTGCACCGGGGTCTGGCGCAGAAATTCCGCGCAGCGGGCAAACTGGGTGTAGAGCTGGTCGTCCAGGTCGATGCGGTCGGTCATCACCACGATGGTGGGGCTGTCCAGCGCAGTCTGCAGCAGATGGGCGTAGAACACCATGGACAGCGACTTGCCGCTGCCCTGGGTATGCCAGAACACGCCGCCCTTGCCGTCGGTGCGGGCGGCCTGCCGGGCCCGCTCCACAGCCTTGCGCACCGCGAAATACTGGTGATACCCCGCCAGTATCTTGGCCGGCTTCTGGCTGTCCCCCGAAAAGAGGATGAAGTTTTGCAAAATGTCCAGCAACCGCTCTTTCTGGAACATCCCCTCGTAAAAGGTCTCGAACTGCACCACGGCGGTGTCCTCGGCCTGGTCGGCGCTTTTCCGTTTCCACTGCATGAAACGGTCCAGCCCCGAGGTGATGGTGCCGGCCATGTTGGTGGACAGGTCGCTGATGACGCAGATGGCATTGTAATAGAACAGCGAGGGGATGTCCTGCATGTAGTTGCGGATCTGCCGGTAGGCGTTTTCGGTGCCGGCCCCCTCCTGGGAGGGGCTTTTCAGCTCCATCAGCACGAGCGGCAGCCCGTTGATGAACAAGATCACATCCGGCCGGCGGGTGTTGCCGTTTTCCACGAAGGTATACTGGTTCACCACCAAAAACTCGTTGTTCTCCGGCCGGTCATAGTCCACCAGCCGCACGATGCCCGACTGCTCTTCCCCGCCCTGCACATACTTCACCGTAACGCCGTTTTGCAGCCAGTCGGTAAAGACCCGGTTCTTCTGCAAAAGGCTCCCGCTGTCCAGGTCGTTCAGCTTGCCCACCGCCTCGTCGATGGCCGCCCCCGGCATCCCCCGGTTGACCCGCACAAGGCTGTCCCGCAGGTGCTCATCCAGCAGCGGGCGGGTATAGTCGGTGCGGTTCAAATCAGGCGCATAGACGTGGGTGTAGCCCATATTCTCGAATAACTCTATGATGGCCTGTTCAAAGGTGGATTCGGTAAAGATGGCGGGCATGGTGGTCACCTCTATACTTTCATTGACTGATTTAATATCGTTCTCATTTTTTCTTCTAGCTCTGCGTATTTTTCACATATTTGTTTATGCAATAAATCCGTGTCATTTTTATGACATTCTAGGGAGACAATCTGTTTTTCATTTACATATTTTGCGGGATTACCTTCTTTTCGAAGTCGAATTTCTTGATCGATTTGTTCGGTGAATCTTTTATATAATTCTTGACATACATTTCCGTGACCTCTGGTTTCCCATCCTATAATATGAAATACTAATGCAAACTCCCATATCTTATCCCACCGTTCATCGCACAATTTGGCAATTTCACAATACAGTTGATAAATTTCTTCTGAATAAACAATCTTTAGAGTGATAGGAACAGTATCAGAAAATGCTTGGTCGTCAGCAATCTTATTATATAATTCCAATCTTTTTTCATATAATTGTAAATCTATTGCTTGTTTAACACTACGCTGTGTCAATTCAATAGTTTTGTGGTTATACCATAAAACTGCAATCGTGCCAATTGCTCCAACCCATGCAGCTACGCCCGAAATCGCATTCCAATTATTATCTAACTCTGGTGCATAAACTATACGAACTCCACACCGATATGCTAATCCCAATAATACAATGAAAACAATAGCAATGACTATCTTGGTTTTTGTTTTTAAGTGTTTCATAATTCCATTTTCAACCAAATAATTCTTTAATCTTTAACGCCAGCTTTTCCTTTAACAAGCCATCAAGAAACACCATGCAATTTCTCGCGTTTTGTTCAAGTGTTTGAGGCATCTGGAGATTCACGGCATTATAAGCTAGTTTTTCCAATAGATGCTTGCTACTAACTTCTTGAAGGTGTTGCTGCAATTCCTCTTGTTTGTTTTCTTTTAACAGACGCTCTGTTTTTTGATACTCATCACGTATGTCACGCAGTTCTTTTGTATCCTGGATGAGTTTCTCAATTTCATATTGATTCATAGGTGTGCTCCTTTCACGAGGTAATTTTGCATAGTTCAAATGTCAATTTCTCCAGCCATCAACTTTGGAAGCAGCATGTCCCGTAATGCAGCAAGTTTTCTATTCTCAATCCGATTAGCAATAATCAAATCAATCATTGGCCGCAAAGCGGCACCAATTTCCTGATAATCTTGACTTGATGGGATTATCACCTCAGCTTTTGAAAGTTCTTCCCGCTTGATGTGCCCCATGGTTGTTGCTTTATCTGCTGCAATCGCAACAAATCGGTCAAGGTAATATTTCGTCCAAAGGTAATAAAACCATTTGTCATACTTTGCAGATGTTACTTTGAACAAATGTTGATTTAATCCACAGGTTCCCCCACACCATAAATCAACCAAAAGACTACCAGACCACGAAAAAACGACATCTCCATCACAGACAATATAGTCTGTATTGATATTAGGCGAACACAATTCACTCATTGCATCACAATTTCCTTGCCGCAATTCTTTGATTTTGAGAACCGGCAACCCCACTTCACCGGTTGCAGGTCTATATTTTTGCATAGCAAGACCATTTCGGTAATCTGCAATATCAAGAAGGCACCCAACAGACCACCCGTCTGGTATTTTGTCAATATCAATAAAGTATCTATAGAATATTGCTTGCGCCTGCCGCTCCAAATTCTCGTTTATCTTGTTGTTGAGGGCGATTTTTTCATCCAACGACTTCAATATGCCTGCTATATGAACCTGTATTTTAAAATCAAAATATGGAACTTCAAAGTCCATAATAGCAGTTTTATCCCCCCGTGGCATCTTTGTACCTTTGGCAGTTGCTGTTGCATAATCAAAAAACGAATCACTCGCTAAAGCATAATATAAGAAATCAATATAGCAATCATCCTTTGTTCTCAGTACCAGAACATCATTTGAACATCCACCATCGTATTCGGCCTTCCAAATTTTTTTAAAGTATGGACGAATATTTGAAATCAAAATATCTCCTGCTTGATATTTTGATGTATACTCTGTGGACGGCAAACTTGAAGCCAAAGTAATGCCGCCTTTGTTGGGCAACATATTTTCTGTTGATATGTAATTTTTCTTATCTAGTGTTTCTGTTTTAACTTTTTCTTTTACATATGAGCATAATGCGCCCAATTTACATTTCATACCCAATCGCCCCCAGTTGTTTTTTGATCTCGTCCTCCAGTTGGTGCGACTTTGCAAACAAATCGGACAGCTCCGAGGTGAGCCGGGCCATCTTTTCCTCGAAGGGTTCGCCGTCGTCGGCCTGCTCCTCGATGCCCACATACCGCCCCGGGGTGAGGATGTAGTCTTGCTGGGCGATCTCCTCGGTGGAGGCCACCGCGCAGAAGCCCTTGACGTCCTCCAGCGTACCGGCTGCAAAAGCCTGATAGGTGACGGCAATCTTCTGGATATCGGTATCGGTCAGCTCGCGGAGCTTGCGGGTGACCATAGTGCCCATCTTGCGGGCGTCGATGAAAAGGGTCTTGCCCGGCTGCTTTTTGTTTTTGGTGATGAACCAGAGGGATACCGGGATGGGAGTTGTATAGAACAGCTGCCCCGGCAGGGCGACGATGCAGTCCACCAGGTCGGCGTCCACGATGTTTTTGCGGATGTCGCCCTCGCCGCCCGACTGAGAGGAGAGGGAGCCATTGGCCAGCACAATGCCCATCCGGCCGCCGGAGGCCAGGTGGTAGATCATGTGCTGGATCCAGGCAAAGTTGGCGTTGCCGGCCGGCGGCATCCCGTACTGCCAGCGGACGTCGTCCTTGAGCTGGTCCGCGCCCCAGCCCGAGAGGTTGAAGGGCGGATTGGCTATGATGTAATCGGCCCGCAGGGTGGGGTGGAGGTCGTTCAGGAAGGTGTCGGCGGCGTACTTGCCCAGGTCCGGCTCGATGCCGCGGATGGCAAGGTTCATCTGGGCCAGCTTCCAGGTGGTGGGGTTGGCGTCCTGGCCATAGACCGAGATATCCTGAATATTGCCGCTGTGGTTCTCGATGAATTTGGCCGACTGGACAAACATACCGCCCGAGCCGCAGCAGGGGTCGTACACCCGCCCGCGGAAGGGCTGGAGCACCTCCACCAGAGTCCGAACCACGCAAGACGGCGTGAAGAACTCGCCGCCCCGCTTGCCCTCCTGCTCGGCAAACATGGACAGACAGTATTCATAGGTGCGGCCCAAAATATCCTTCTCGCTGCCGCTGTCGATCATCTTGATGTTGGTGAACAGGTCCACTACATCCCCCAGGCGGCGCTTGTCCAGCTCGGGCCTGGCAAAATTTTTCGGCAGGATGTCCTTCAGGCGAGGATTCTCCTTCTCGATGGCCCGCATGGCGTTGTCGATCACCAAGCCGATTTCGGGGCTGTGGGCCTTGGCGGCGATCTCCTCCCACCGTGCCCCCTGCGGGACGTAGAATATCCCCTCGGCAAGGTACTCGTCCTGGTCATTTTCGAAGCCGTCGCCCTCAGCTACCAGCTGCTTGTACTTATCCTCAAAGCGGTCCGAGATGTATTTCAGAAAAATCAGCCCCAGGACCACGCTCTTGTATTCCGATGCGTCCAGGTTGCCGCGCAAAACGCAGGCGGCGTCCCAGATCTGCTTTTCAAACCCAATATCGGCGGTGTTTTTCTCTGCCATGGTGTAAACCTCCGTCTTTTTCGATCACAATCCATTTTATAGTATAACACGCCGCGGGCGGCTTGTCAGGGGGCGTTTCACTTTTGTGTGATTCAACAAACCAAGCGCAGTATGTTCGTGAAAGCGTCCAAAATTCAAGGCAAGCGATTGACACTTTGCCCCTCTCATGGTATTCTCTAACCCATATCAACCACTTTACTGTGATAAACCGCCGCTCCGCAGCCACACCGAACCATTTTGCCGCCATTCACCTACGACAAAATCCTTTGGTCCCTTGCGGGGCGGTTTTCTTTATTTCCCGACAGAATTTGCAGCCGGGCGACCGGCCTGCAATTCTTCATACCCGAACCTTGAAAATTGCATGAGCCGTCTGGATCTGGATACCGCGCCATGACCTCGCAGAAATGTGGGCGAGCCGAATAACGCCGCTGCAACACAGGGGCAGGAACGCAGATTCGGTGCAAGCGGCGACTCCCGCAAATAGAAGATACTTCTATTGGCACCCGCACTCCCAGCTTTGGAAAACGAAATCCAGTTTGAAAACTGTATTTTCCATTTGGACGGAAAAAGCGATAAGCAAGTATCGACCTGTGGCCACAATTTCAAAAATTGAAATCGTGTCTCACATTCCGGTCGTACTTGTTGGGGAGTGCCTTCCCCAAACCCTGCTTTTATTTTGAACCGTTTGCGCTTGTTCGATTTATGTTCTGTGCGGCCTTTTTACAGTGCCGTTCAAAGGATTGGAGGCTGATACTCGCCAAGAACACCGAAAAAATTCTTCCGACCACTCACAATGACAATCCGAACAACCGCACTCACATCATCAAATTTCGCGTGACCGAAAAAGAAAAGCTCACCCTCGAACTCTGCTGCAAACGGCTCAACATTAGCATATCAACCCTCATTCGTCAATCTCTGCTGGAGAAACCTGTCCAGCACATCGTTCTTGTTGCTGGCGGTGGAGAGGACTCTCTGAATGTTCTCTCTGACCTGCTGGGACAATGCGGCAAGATCGGCGGCAACCTCAACCAGCTCGCCCGGCACTTCAACACCGGTGGCCGGGACACAGAGCAGCTTCGAGCTCAGCTTTTGACGGAGCTGTCTGCCCTCACTTCCTTTCGGCTGGACGCCGAAAAAACGATGGGAGAACTGTATGGCAACCATCAAGCATACAAGCTCGAAGAACTCTGACCTCTCGGCGGCGGAGCGGTATCTTATCTTCCAGCACAACGAATACACCGGTCTGCCTATTTTGGACAAGCACGGCCAGCCCAAGCTCCGTGAGGATTACTTGCTGGATACGCTGGAATGCGGCGGCAACACCTTCGCCATGGCCTGTCTGTTAGCAAACCGGAAGTACGGCAAGAATGGCAATCCCAGCGATGTAAAAACGCACCATTATATCATCAGCTTTGACCCCCGGGACGCAGCTGACAACGGCCTGACCCTGGAAAAGGCGCAAGCCCTCGGCCTGCAATTCTGCAAGGAGAACTTTCCGGGCCATCCGGCCATTGTCTGTGCTCACCCGGACGGCCACAATGGAGCTGGAAATATCCACGTTCACATTGTCATTGGCAGCCTGCGGATCCGCGAAGTCGAGCGCCAGCCCCATATGGAGAAACCCTGTGACTGGCAGGAGGGCTGCAAGCACCGCTGTACGGCGGCCATGCTGCGGCACCTCCGCGCCGAAGTCATGGAGCTTTGCCAGAATGCTGGCCTCTACCAAATCGACCTGTTGAAAGGTTCCGGCGACCGCATCACCGAACGAGAGTATTGGGCGCAGCGACGCGGCCAGCGCCGCCTCGACTACGCCAACGCCAAGGACACAGCTTCCGGCCTGCCCATCCGGCAAACCAAATACGAAACCGAGAAAGCCGTCCTGCGCAAAAATATCCGTTCCGTTCTGCGAAAGGCGCCCAGTCTTGAGGATTTCACGGCTCAACTCTTGCAGGAGCATGGCATCACTCTCACCGAGAGCCGCGGCCGTTTCAGTTACCGCACCCCCGGCCGGACAAAGCCCATCACCTCCCGCAAGCTGGGCGATGATTTTTCCAAAGAGAAAATTCTGGCTTTCCTTGCCGAAAATGCCGAGCACCAGAAAACCGCCGCTCTCCGCCGTACTGACCCGAGCCCTGATAAAGTCAGCCGCCTGATCGACATTCAGGCCAAGCTGGCCTCGGGTAAAGGTGCTGGTTACGAACGCTGGGCCAAGGTGTTCAACCTCAAGCAGCTGTCAAAGTCGGTGGCGCTTTTATCGGAGCACGGCGTAAGCACCGAGGCCGAGTTGGCGCAGCGTATCGACGAACTTCAATCCCAGTACAGCGAAGCGCTTGCGGTGGTCAAAGACTTGGAAACCCGCATCGACGAAAACCGGGAACGGAACCGCCACATTTCGGCCTACCTCCAAAACCGGAAGGTTGCCCAGCAGGCCAAGACAGCGAAAGCCCCGGAGGCTTTTCGGGAACAGCACCGCGCCGAGCTGACAGCTTATCAGGCGGCAGCCGCCTATTTTAAGGCCCACAACATCCAAAAACTGCCCAGCCTGAAACAGCTGAAAGCCGAGCGTGAGGATTTGATTTCTGAAAAGGCCCAGTTCTACCAAAAATACCGCGAAGCGCACAAAGTCTGGTTGGAGCTGAGCACTGCGCAGCAAAACCTGGAGGCCCTGCACCGCGCAGAGGGCCGCCGCGAGATGACGAGAGGAGGGTTGCATGAGCTGGACAAATGAGGATGTCCGCGATGAAATCTATGAGCAGGATGAGGAGGAAGACGAAGGTCCATCCTGGGTGGATGACAAAGGCAAAATTTTGGAGGCCGCCTTCTGCGAGTACTTCCTCGCAAAGCATCCCCTGATGTGCCTGAAACAGACCTTATTTGACCTGGACGGCGAAGTGGACGAGGATAAGCTCATCTACGAGATTCACCAGGAGATACGCTACCATGCCCGCAATGACGTTGCCAAAAAGGTCAAGCGTTTGGTAGAGGCCCTCAAAATTGAAGCGTACCGCGAAGAGTGGAAACCGCAGCTCGATCGTATCCACCTCAAGAACGGCACCTATTATTTGGAGGAGCGTGGTTTTGTTCCGGACAAGGAACTCTGCCTGAACCGGCTCCCGGTCGAATACCAGGCGGATGCCGCACCTCCCGTGCAATGGCTGAAATTTCTGGACGAGCTGTTGATTCCAGAGGACATTCAGACCTTGCAGGAATATATCGGCTACCTTCTCATCCCTTCCACCAAGGCGCAGAAGATGCTGATCTTGACCGGCAAGGGCGGCGAGGGCAAGTCCCGCATCGGGCTGCTCTTGAAGAAACTGCTCGGGCCGGCCGCCCACATGGAGGCCGTCCTCCGGCTGGAAACCAACCGTTTCGCCAGCGCCAATCTGGAACACAAACTGGTGATGATCGACGATGACCTGAATATGACTGCTCTCCCCGAGACACGGAATATCAAGTCCATCGTCACGGCCGAGGATCGCATCTGCGTGGAACGCAAGGGCAAGCAGGCCACCCAGGGCCTGCTCTATGCCCGGCTGCTCTGCTTCGGCAACGGCAATCTGGTTGCAGCCCACGACACCAGCGATGGCTTCTGGCGGCGGCAGATTTTGATCTCGGTCAAGGACAAGCCGGAAGGCCGGGCCGATGACCCTTACCTGATCGACAAGCTGTCAGAGGAACTGTCCGGTATCCTGCTCTGGGCGCTGGAGGGGCTGAAACGGCTGCTGGCGAATCAGTACCGCTTCACCCTCAGCGAACGTGCCAAACAGAACCTTGCCGCCGCTATGGAGGACGGCTGCCACCTCGACCAGTTCATGCAGGCTAGTTCGTATGTCCGCTTTGACCCGGAGAAGTCGGCCAGGTCTACCTACCTGTTCCGTGCCTACAACAAGTGGTGCGCCGACAACTTGGAAAAACCGGCGACGCAAAAGAAGTTCAGTCAGTATCTTTTCAAGAACGCAGACCGGTATGGTATCCGCTTTTCCAAGCACATCGAGGGCGGCTACCGGGGCTATCGGGGCGTGTATGTCCGCCCCGATTGCGCCCTCGAATAAAATTGGGGCGGGAAGTGAAAATTTCCCGCCCCACGCGCCCCCTCGCTTGACATCTCGAAAACATGACGATTATTCGTTCTATTTTTTGGATTCGATTTATTGCAAATCCGCCCCTCCTGCCCATGAACCCGCCCAAAAGGGCGCGTTCGGGGCGGGAGGGCGGATGGGGCGCGTATTTCTGTATTCCGCACAGAAAAAATTTAGAGGCCGGCTCTGGAGCAAAGCAGGGCCGGCCTCCCTCATTCCACACTTGGGGCTTTGCAAGCTGAATCCCCCCATGAGCCAGGCGGTGGACCGGAACAGGAGGTGCTTTTGAAAAACTTTCAAACCAGCGATTCTTCACCCTCCAAAGCCTTGCACAACACCCCCGAAACCGGTACAATAGAAGTGTCCAAAACCTCTGCCGCGGAACCTCAAGCCAGACCGCAGGCAGCCAGGCTCGAACCCCTTGTTTACCGGGTGGAGGAGATCGCCCAACTGCTGGCCATCTCCTCCCGTGCCGCCTACAATCTGTGCAACAGCACCAGAGATTTCCGGGTGCTGCGCATCGGCACCAGCATCCGGGTGAACAAGCAGAGTTTTGATGCCTGGTTTGCCGCGCTCTGAGAAGGGGTAAACCATGGCATCCATTATGAAACGCGGCAACGCGTATTCCGTCCGCTACACCTATACAGACCATCACGGCAAACCCTGCCAGGGTTGGGAGAGCTTTAAAACCAAAAAAGAGGCCCAGGAGCGCAAGATCACGGTGGAAAAGGAACTTCAGGATGGCACCTTTCTGATTCCAGATTCCACCACCGTGGCCGAATTGCTGGAAAAATGGGTTCCGATCCAATCCAGCAAGCACAAATGGGCACCTAAAACCTATACCCATACCACTGCTATGATCCAGAATCTGATCGTGCCGTATATTGGGCATTTGCCCATACAAAATGTACGCACATATGATCTGGAACAGTTTTATGCCACCCTGAGCCGCACCCCGAAAGGGCTCTATATTCAGGGCGAAAAGCAAAAGCTGAGCGCTGCACAGCAGAAGCGTTTTTTGACAGCGGCTTCCATCCGTGAAGTCCATGCGCTTCTCAAAACGGCGTTTTCCTATGCAGTAGAATGGGACCTCATTCACAAGTCTCCCGTCCCCCGGGATGCGCCCAAAGTCACCCCGGAAGAACGGGCCATCTGGGACGAGCACACCATGCTGGCGGCGCTCCAGACCATCGAGAACCCCGCCCTGCATCTGGCGGTACACCTGAGCATGATCCTTTCCCTGCGGGCCGGTGAGATCCTCGGCCTGCAGCCGGGAGATATCGACTTCGGTGCAGCCAATGGCCGCGGGACCATCTCGATCAACAAGACCTTGCAGCGCACCGATAAGGTAGCCCTGGAAAAGACCGACCCCAGCCAGGTGTATTATATCTTCCCGGACCAGCGGGAAGGCAGCACCTCTTCCTTGATTTTGAAAAAGCCCAAGACCAGGAAATCCAACCGCGTCCTATACCTGACGAAACCCTTGCGGGAAGAACTTCTGGCCTGGCTCGAAAAACTCAAGCGAGAGGAAGGCGACGCCGACGGGCGATACCGGAACTGCGGCCAGTTGTTCCGGCTGCCCAATGGGCTGCCAGTCGCCCCCGAGGCCCTTTCCAAGTGGTATCGGGAATGGCGCACCCAGCATCCGGAGTTTGAGAAGATCGTATTCCATGGACTGCGGCATTCCAGCGCGACCTACCAACTCTTGCAGTCCGGCGGCAACTTCAAAGCCGTCCAGGGTAACACCGGCCACGCCACCGCAGGTATGCTGATGGACACCTACGCCCACACCCAGGACAAGCCCCGGCTGGAGCTGGCTGAGAAGATCGAGGCCAACTTTTATAAAGACGCCTCCCCTCCGGCAGACCCTGTTCCTGCCGGAGGTGGAAACCTGACTGTGGACGGCCTTCTTGACCTGGTGCGCCAGATGGCTCCCGAGCAGCGGCGCGAATTCGCGCGGCTCCTGTTTGCATGATGCCCTTTTAATCAGATGGAGCAAACGCTCCAAATGCGCCCCCTGCAGCCTGTGCAGAGGATGCACGCCTTTCCCGCCGATGTGCAGAAAATGTGCAAAAATGTGCAGGCGACTTAAAACAGAAAAATCCCACGAGAAATCTTACGGTTTCTCGTGGGATTTTGGTGCGCTCGCGGGAACTCGAATCCCGGGCCCTCTGATTAAAAGCGCAGCCTGTGCACCAATCGTCCATGTTTGAATTGCCGTCTCATCGACAGTTAATGACGCACAAACGTATGATATTCAACTTTCGGCTTTGCATCGAAATGCTGATTTTGCACTTGTTGCAACCTGTGTACAACTCTGAAACCGTGCAAATTCCGTGCAAAAACCGTGCAGAGTGTTTTTAGAAACTCCGAAGCAATTCATACACAAATGACTTGACGGCATTGTTTTGGGTGGCCGCACGCTTCTTTGTGAAACCCATTGAAACCCCTGCGCCCCGCAGATTGCAAAATTTGAAAAATGAGCGGAGCTGCCATTTTGAGCCGCCCCGCTTTGTGCCTTTTGACGCTTGCGCGGGACGGGTGATATCCGTTACACTGGAAGCAAGACCCTGTTACCGGGAAAGGAGCGAGACTATGAACCAGGATTTACACAACCAGGCGCAGCGCATCGTTGCCGAGAGCATCGCCGCCGTGCTGCCCGACCAGGCGGTGCGCCGGGCGCTGACAACTTTCACGCCGGGCAAAGGGCAGACCCTGCTGGTGGCGGCGGGCAAAGCCGCCTGGCAGATGGCCCATGCCGCCGTGGAGACGCTGGGCCATGTGGACAGCGGGGTGGTGGTGACCAAGTACGGCCATGTCAAGGGGGAAATCGCCGGGGTGGTATGCCATGAGGCAGGGCACCCGGTGCCGGACGGCAACAGCTTTGCCGCCACCTCCCAGGCGCTGGAGCTGGTGCGCGGGCTGACGGCGGATGACACCGTGCTGTTCCTGCTGTCGGGCGGAGGCAGCGCGCTGTTTGAAAAGCCGCTGATCCCCGGGGATGAACTCCAGGACATCACCCGGCAGCTGTTGGCCTGCGGGGCGGACATTGTGGAAATGAACATCATCCGCAAGCGCCTTTCGGCTGTGAAGGGCGGGCGGTTTGCCCAGGCCTGTGCCCCGGCGCGGGTGTACAGCATCGTGCTGTCCGATATTCTGGGCGACCCTCTGGATATGATCGCCTCTGGCCCCGCCTGTCCTGATTCCTCCACCTGCGAACAGGCCAGGCAAGTCGCGGCAAAGTACGGCCTCCGGCTCTCTCCTGACGCCCGGCAGCTTTTGGACCGGGAGACGCCCAAAACCCTGGACAACGTCACCACCTGCATCACCGGCAGCGTGCGGGAGCTGTGCCGGGCCGCGGCGAATCAGTGCCGCGAACTGGGCTATGAGCCCGTGCTGCTCACCGACCGGCTGGACTGCGAGGCCCGGGAGGCCGGGCGGTTCCTGGCGTCGGTGCTGCGCACACATGCGGGGGCGGGACGCAAGCTGGCCTTCCTGGCCGGGGGCGAGACGGTGGTCCACCTGACCGGCAAGGGGCTGGGCGGCCGCAACCAGGAGCTGGCCCTGGCCGCAGCGCCGGGGATCGACGGGCTGCCCGGGGCGGCGGTGTTCAGCGTCGGCTCCGACGGCACCGACGGCCCCACCGACGCAGCCGGCGGCTACGTGGACGGCTCCACCATGGCGGAGCTGCGGGCCAAAGGGCTGGATGTCTTTACGGTGTTGCAGCAAAACGACGCCTACCATGCCCTGCAGGCGGTGGGCGGCCTGCTCATCACAGGCCCCACCGGCACCAACGTCAACGATGTGGCTGTCGCCCTGCTGGAAGGCTGAAGACACAACAAAACCGGGAGCGGTACAGCGTTCACTGTCACCGCTCCCGGTTTTTTCCGTTGTGGGGGTGAGATGTCAACCCTTGAGGTATTTGTCCAGGAAATCCAGGGCAATCTGCTGGGTCATGGGGGCGAAAAATTCCGGCGTGCCGTGCCCAGCGCCCTTCAGCAGGTAGAGGTCCGCCACATTGTGGGGCCCGGCGGCAAGGATCTTCTCGTAGAAATCCTCGCTCTGGCTGCAGGGCACCGCGGGGTCGGCGTCCCCGTGCATGATGAGGAAGGGCGGCATCCCGTCATGGACATGCAGTGCAGGGCTGGCCTCGGCCGCCCGGCGCAGCAGCTCCTCCCCGCTACCGCCCAGATAGGCCCCGGCGTGGGTCTGCTCCACGCAGGTCCAGCGGCTGGTGTCGGCGGTGCCGTTGGCATAAGCCTCCATGTCCTCTCCCACGCTCTTTTTCAGGTCGGCAGGCCCAAACATATCCCAGACCAGCTGCACCTCGGAGGAGTAGTCCTTCCACTCCTCCGAGATGTATTTGCCGTCGTTGAGGCCCAGCATCGAGACGATCTCGCCGCCGGCGCTGCGGCCCATGACGCCGATGCGGTCCGGGTCGATGCCGTACCGGCCGGCGTTGGCCCGCACACACCGCACGGCGGCCTTGGCGTCAACGATCTGGGCGGGGAAGTGGGCCTGGGCGCTGTTGCGGAAATCGGCGCAGAAGACGGCGTAGCCGTGCTCCGCCAGAAAGACCAAATCGCCGATCTGGGCGTTTTTGTCAATGCCGCGCCAGCCGTTGCCGTTGAACCAGATGATGGCCGGGCGCAGGCCCTGGCGGGCGCCGGGGTCGGTGGGTATCTCCTCAGGGATGCTGCGGCCCAAAGCGCGCTGCAGCTGGGGACGGTCCATCTGGCACAGCAGGGACAACTGCAGTTCCACCGGGTTGCCCGCCAGATCGGTGGTGTGGGAAAAGGTGATGTCGTCAAAGAAAAATACAGTGGGCCGGCTGGTACCGGGATCGATGGTCTGTTTCATGTGGCACTCCTCCTTGCTGGTGCATTTTTGTTTCCATTATAAAGGGTGCGGCGCCGCGCCGCCAAGAGCCAATCTGCCCAAAAAAGAGGGTGCGGATTGTCCGGGCCGCAAAAATTGCAATTTTTGAAACAAAACCGTTTCATTGCTGCACTCTTTGCTTCTTGTGGAACACATGAAATGATTTTCAGCAGAAGGAAACGAAATCATTTCAAATTCCGAAATACTCGCTCTTTTGTCAAAAAGCGAGGGGCTGTTTTCTCTTTTTTGCGAATTGTGCAACGGCGGGGCTTCCTGTATGATAAGCTCAAATGAAATTGGTGCGCGCCACGTTTCTGTTGTATTAGCAAACCAGGAGGGATTATCATGCAATTGTACATTGTCCTTGCACTTTTGGCATTCATGATCATCAGCTTTGTCATCCACAAAATACCCTTTGGCGTGACGGCTATGATCTGCTGCGTGATGCTGGTCGTCACCGGCTTTTATACACCCGTGGAGGCCTTCTCGGGCTTTTCCAACCAGAACATCATTTTGCTGGCGCCCATGTTCGCCCTGAGCGCGGCCTTCGGTAAAACCAGCCTGCTGAAAAAGATCCAGAACCAGATGACCATCCTGAAGGGCAAGCGCGGCTATCTGCTGCTGGCCGCCATGTTCGCCTTCCTGGCGGTCCTGGCCGCCTTCATCCCCACCACCGCCATGATGACCATCGCCCTGATGTTCATCACCGCCCTGGGCGACACCGGCGACATCACCCCCACCACCATCACCATCCCTGCACTGAGCGTCCTCAGCGTCTGGTGCGCAGTGCTTCCCGTCGGCCTGGGCTCCACCGTCTTTGCCCAGAACAACGTCCTGTATGAGGGCATCGTCACCAACGAAAACCAGCTGCTGCAGTTCCTGGACTACGCCAAAGTGGCGGTGATCCCCAGCCTCATCTGCACCATCTACGCGGTCTTTGCCTACAAGCTGATGCCCAAAAAGTCCAACTACAGCATGGGCGACATCCGTGAAGCCAAAGAGCAGGCCCCCATCTCCAAGCGGGACGAGACCATCATCTACGTCGTCTTTGTCATCGTCATGCTCTCTCTGTTCTTCGGCACCCAGATCGGCAACCTGATGTACGTCATGCCCGCCATCGGCGTCATCGTCCTGCTGGTCACCAAGGCGATGAGCGTCAAGGACACCGTCGGCGCAATGACCCAGGACGCCATCTGGATGGCAGCCGGCGTGCTGGTCATGGCCAACGCTTTGGGCGACTCCGGCGCCGGCGCGATCATCGGCAACTTCATCCTGACCATCCTGGGCGGCAACCCCAACAGCATCATGGTCCTCTTTGTCTTTGCCATCGTCACCACCGTCATGACCACCTTCATGTCCAACGCCGCCACCCGCAACGTGCTGATCCCCATCGCCGCCTCCACCTGCCTGGCAGCCGGTTGGGACCCCCGGGGCGTCGTCTGCATCGTTTTCTTCTGCTCCAACATCGCCGTCGCCTTCCCGTCCGGCTCTCCCGCCTGCGGCATCGCCTATGGTGTGGGCGGCTATAAGATCACCCAGACCTTCAAGTATACCCTGCCCTTCGTGATCCTGGCCATCATCGCCGTGGTCATCACCGCGAACCTCGCCTTCCCGGTTTACGGCTGACCGGTCCGCCACACATCGCGGGCCCAGCGCCCGCTTCCAGCAAAGGAGAAACCAACTATGTCTATGCGCCCTCAGATCCCTGTTCGCACCGTCGAGAGCGACCAGGCCCTTTCCTTCATCCGGCAAATGGGTGTCGAAAACGTCAGCCTGATGCTCAAGCCGGAAGAGCTCACCTATGACTGCATCGCCGCCCAGCAGGAGCGCCTGGCGGGCTTTGGCCTGACCGTCTCCGACGCGGCCTGCAACGAGCTGCAGAAAAACAAGAGCATCCACCTCAACCTGCCCGACCGCGACGAGCAGATCGAGCGGTTCAACAACATGCTGCGGGTCATGGGCCAGGCCAAGGTGCCCTTCACCTCGGTGGCCTGGCAGCCCAACGGCATCCTCCGCACCGACCACCGCGTGGGCAAGCACACCCGGGGCGGCGTCTCGGCCTTCTGCGACCAGAACGAGATCATGGCCCGCCCCAACGCCGAGGACCGCGCCTACACCGAACAGGAGATTTGGGACAACTTCCAGTATTTCCTGGACAAGGTCATCCCCGTGGCCGAGGAGACCGGCGTGCGGATGGCGCTGCACCCCAACGACCCGCCGCTGGCCTGCATGGCCGGCATCCCCAGCCTGATCTACAACACCGAGTGCTACCGCAAGGCCTTTGCCATGGCCCACGGCAGCAAGGCCCTGGGCATGAAGCTCTGCGTGGGCTGCTGGCTGGAGGGCGGCGACGCTTTTGGCGACCTGATGTCCGACATCAAGGAGTTCTGCGCCGACGGCCGCATCCTCTGCGTGCACTTCCGCAACGTGGACAGCACCCTGCCGGTGTTTGAGGAGACCCTGCCCGAGGACGGCTACGCCGATATGTACGCCATCATGAAGCAGCTGGTGGCCTGCGACTGCGACGCGGTCATTTCCATCGACCACGGCTTCAAGCCCATGGAGGGCTTCGGCGGCATGCCCGGGTCCTTCTGCTATCCCACCGGCTTTATGAAGGGCCTGATGTGGGCGGCTGAAAAGGAGCTGGGCCGGCGCTGATCAGCGCCGGCCGGAGGCTCCCCGCCGCCGCTCCTGTGGAGAGCGCCCCACAGGATGCAAACGCGCTCCTTTTTGCACCTGCTGCAATCGCCAGGCCCCGTAGGCAGGAGCTTGGCGATTGTCTTTTTTGCACTTTTTGCGCCCGGAAGCCGAAATATGAAATCCGCATTTCATTTCTTTTCAGCCTCCGTTTCAATTACCGCAAAACTGACACAGCATCCACCTTTCATTGTCTAGTTTTGTGGGGATTGCCAATTGTCCATAGAGATGGATTTGTGTACACTAAGAACAACGCTACAGTGAACAAAAAACGTGTGTGGCAGTCTTTGGCCACCGTTTTGCGCAACGGAAGAAAGGATGGATCGTATATGAAAGTTGGCATGATCGGCCTTGGCATCATGGGCAAGCCCATGGCAAAAAACCTGCTCAAGGCGGGCTATGACCTCACCGTCAGCAGCTTCAACAAGGCGGCGGACGAGCTGGCCGCCCTGGGGGCCAAAAAGGCGGCCAACGCCGAGATCGGCGCAAGCTGCGACGTGGTGCTGACCATGCTGCCCAACTCCCCCCAGGTCAAGC
>DSTMR04002__coassemble_928_pt1 | contig 27335 bp, 25 predicted proteins | sample DSTMR04002__metabat2_low_PE_045 | metagenome-assembled genome bin DSTMR04002 | reverse complement strand
TTGGTCTGTACGATTTCGCTATTTGTCAACAGCTCCAAAATGTCCAGCACCACTTCATTGAAGTAAATAAGACGGCTGAATTCGTTTTGAAACATCCACTTTATTCTTTTGAAGTAGGTGCGGACATTTTGTCCACGCCTACTTTAATCTTCTGAAGTGGTAGTTATCATGATAACCACCACTTTCTTTGTGTGAACTGGTCTGGGTCATTTTGAACCAGACCACTACGACCAAGTTAGAGCGCCTTGCGCCGCAAAGTAATAGATATATGTTGAAGTGGGGTGCGTTGCAGAATGAAGAACTGCAGCGCGCCCTTTTTTATGTTCCATTTTGCCGGCAAAGTTGAAAATCTGGCAGTGATTTGATAGAAAGAGGCACACCAAACCAGACCCCGGCGTGTTTTCCGGCGTCTTGTGTGGAAAATATTCTGTTTGTTCGGCTTACGCTGTCATTTTTTCAGACACACGGGTTTTGAGGCGGCCGTGTTCCCGCTTCATCCACAGCTTTTTCAGATCAAACGCGATCGCCAGCAGGAACAGCTCGGCACGAATGTTGGCCCGGCCGCGGGTGAGAAAACGGCGGAAGCCAAAGTCACTTTTGAGCAGAGCAAATGCGCCCTCCACCTAGATGGAGCGGCATAGGCGCAGATGGATCCCCCGTGCAGAGGTAATGCGCAGGTTCGTCTGCTCCCGTTTTTCCCAAAAGGTCTTTTGCAGGCGCAGCTCTTTGGGCTGCTGTGGGGCTTTGGCCCGGCAGCACTGACTGCGGCAGGGGCAGCCCGCGCAGCTTTCGCAGCGGTACCAGGCGGTGGAGACCAGCTGCCCGTCCTTTTGCTCGGTGCACTCCCGCCGCAGCGACAGTTTTCTGCCCTGGGTACAGGTAAAGCAGTCCTCCTGCGGGTCGTAGGTCATGTTCTCCACCCGGCCGATCTGTTTTGCGAATTTCCGGCTCTTTTTCTGGTCGTAGTTGGCGGGTTTGATAAAGCAGGTCTGGCCGTTTGATTCCAGGTAGAGGTAGTTGTCCAGGCTCTCATATCCGGCGTCCGCCGCTACTTCCTCATACCGGACCCCGTGGAACCTCTCCATACGCCGCATAAAGGGCCTGAGCGTCCGCACGTCGCTTCGGTCCGAAAAAGCCTCGATCCCGGTAATATACTCGCTGTTCACTGCGATCTGCACGTTGTAGCCCGGCTTGAGCTGCCCGTTGCGCATATGGTCCTCTTTCATGCGCATAAAGGTGGCGTCCGTATCTGTTTTGGCGTAGCTGTTGCGCCCCTCGCCCATGGTGGACAGCTGCATCTCATATTCCTGCCACCGTTCCAGCAGCCCATGCAGTCTTTCCCAATCTTTCTGCTCCGGGCTTTTCCGCTTCCCTTTGCCGTGAACGAACTGGATGCCCTGGACGGCCTCCTCCAGATAGGACGCCAACGCTACCAGGCCGGTCAAGCCTGTCTGCTGACGCACCTGTTCTTTCACCTTGGCCAGCTGCTTTTCCGCGCTCTTGCGCCAGACAAAAGTATACCGTCCTGCTCGACTCTCTAACTTGGTGCCGTCTACGAATACCGTCTGGTGGTCTGTCTCGCCCATGGCCTCAAGTTTCCCCACCAGCTGGTAAAACAGCCCTTCCAGCGCATCCCGGCACCGCCCTGTCCGAAACCGCGCCAGCGTGCTGTGGTCCGGCACTTTCCCGTCCCCCAAAAGCCACAGAAAGTCTACTCGATACCGGCACGCTTCCTCCAGTTTTCGGCTGGAATAGATCCCGCACAGATATCCATATACCAATACCGCGAACAACACCTGCGGATCGACTGCTGATTTTCTCCCTCTCGGAGAATATGCGCGGTACAATTCCCTGTAGTTCAACTCCTCCAACACCGCGCTTACCAGCCGCACAGGGGCGTTCTCCGGTATCCATGCTTCACAATTCAGTGAAAATACCAGTTGACCTTTTCGCTCATATACGGTACACTGGTTTTGCTTTATATCTTTTTGCACAAACTAAGATTAAAGCAAAAAGGCAGGCAGTGCAACCCCTTTAGGGTCACTGCCTGTCTTTTTTCGCGCGTTTTGCAACGAGTCCCAAAATCTAAAAGGAGGTCCCTGCTATGTCCGCCCACAACATGACCATTCAATTGCCAAGGAGGGCCGCCATTGAGTCAACCACAATACGCTATTATGCGCTTTGCCAAGTACAAGGGGCCGGAGATATCGAACATCGAGGCCCATAACGAGCGCACCAAAGAGAAGTACGCCAGCAACCCTGATATTGACCGCTCCCGCAGCAAATACAACTTCCATCTGATCGAGCCAGCCAGCGGGTATAGGACGGAGGCCGAGAGTCAAATCCAGGCTGCTGGCTGCCGCACCCGAACGGACAGCGTCCGGGTGGTGGAGGCCATGTTCACCGCCACGCCGGAATTCTTCAAGGGCAAGAAGCTGCCCGAAGTCCGACGCTACTTTGAAGAATCACTCCGCTTCTTTGAACAACACCAATCCAGAAAAACGATCATCTCCGCCGTGGTGCATATGGACGAGAAAACGCCCCATATGCACCTTTCGTTTGTCCCGCTGACCGCAGACGGTCGTCTGAGCGCCAAAGAGATCGTGGGCAACAAAAAGAAGCTGACCTGGTGGCAGGACAAGTTCTGGGAACACATGGTCATAAAATACCCCGACCTGGAGCGCGGCGAGAGCGCCAGCCAAACGGGCCGCGACCACATCCCGCCCCGCATTTTTAAGGAGATGTCCCGCCTCAACAAGCAACGCCAAAAGCTGGATGAACTGATTACCGGTATCGGACCCTTGAACAGCAAGAAACGGGCTGCTGAAATTTCCAAACTGCTGGACGGTTATATCCCGGCTGTGGAGAAGATGCAGACCCAACTCAAGAAGTACAACGTGGCCTTCACCGAGACGGCCACTGAAAACAAACGGCTGAAAAAGAAAGCCGCCGAGTTGGAACGATCCCTGGAAGCTACCACCAAGACCAGCGTCCTCAAGGAGCTGCGGGATGCGCAGCTCCGGCGCGACTATGAGGATGCGTTGGCACTGTTGGAACGTATTCCGCCGGAAGTTCTGAATGAATTCAGAAAACCCAAAGCCGCCCAGTGTACTGCCGAACTTTGAATCACGAAAAGGAGAATGCCAATGAAAAAAAACAACAACACACCCACAAATTTCACCCCGGAAACCTTGAAAACCACCCCCGAAACCGGTACAATGGAATCAGTCACCCAAAACAATGCCGTCAAGTCTCCGAACTCTGACCCGAAGCAGCCCGAACGGAAAGCCTGTGTCTACACGGTGGAGGAAGTAGCGCAGATGCTGGCCATCAGCCTGCGCTCTGCCTATAACCTGTGCAACAGCACCACCGAGTTTCGTGTCCTGCGGGTGGGCGGAAGCATCCGTGTCCCTAAGGACAGCTTTCACGCCTGGCTGTTCCGGGCAGCCTGACAAGGAGGCAGTTATGGCATATATCACAAAACGCGGCAGCTCTTATGGCGTCCGCTACACCTACCAGGACGAGCATGGCAAAAGCTGCGACAAATGGGAAAGTTTCTCCACCAAAGAGGAGGCGATCAACCGCAAAAAGCAGGTCGAGCACGAACTGGCCAGCGGCACCTTTCTGATTCCCTCAACGGTGACAGTCGGTGAGTTCCTGATGGACTGGCTGCCCAAACAGTGCAGCAAGCACAAATGGGCACCCAAGACTTACCAGTCCAATCTGTCCACCATCCAAAACCTTATTGTTCCGTATATTGGAAACATGGAGATGCAGAAGCTCAAGCCTTATCACTTGGAGAACCTGTACAGCACTCTGAGCAAGACGCCTTGCGGCCAGTATATCGAAGGCAAAAAGCAGAAGCTGACCCCCAAACAAAAGCAGCGGCTGCTTTCCGGTACCACCATCCATGAGGTCCACCGATTGCTGCACACCGCATTCCTCTATGCGGTGGAGTGGGGCATCCTTTTGAAAAGCCCCGTTCCCCTGGAAGGCCCCAAAAAGACTACCCAGGAGCGGAGCATCTGGAGCGTTGAGGAAATGCGGGCGGCCCTCGCCAGCATGGAGGACCCCATCCTTCACCTGGCGGTCCACCTGACCCTGGTTGGTGCGCTGCGGGAAGGCGAAGTGGCCGGACTTACCCCGGAGGACATCGACTTTGACGCCGCCGGTGGGGTCGGCACCTTTTCGGTCAACAAGTCGATGCAGCGGGTACAGAAAGAATCTCTAAGCCAAGTAGGCGACAGTTGCGTGTTAAAAGCCTTTGAGGACAAGCGGGAGGGCAGCAAGACCCTTCTGATTCTAAAAAGCACCAAAACAGATGCATCTCGCCGGATCATCTTCCTGACCGCCGCTCTCCGGGAGGAACTGAAATGCTGGCTGGAACAGTTAAAGACCGACGAGGCCCGTGCCCCAGAACGCTACCACGACAGCGGAATGCTTCTCCGACTGCCCAATGGTCAGGCCGTGGAGCCGGTCCTCATCCGCAAGAAGTTCCTCAAGTGGCAGGACGCGCACCCGGAATTTCCCCGCATCGTCTTTCATGGGCTGCGGCATTCCAGTGCCACCTACCAGCTGATGATCTCAGGCGGCGACGTGAAAGCCGTACAAGGCACGACGGGCCACGCCAGTGCGGATATGCTGGTCAATACCTATGCCCATATCCAGCAGACTTCCCGCAAAGAGCTGGGACAAAAGTTCGAGGAGAGCTTTTACAAGGAAGCCGGTAAGCCCGCTCAACCACCTGAGGCAGCTGGAGAGGCCGCCATCTCCATGTCCGCCCTTCTGGACCTGCTGAACAATGCCGACCCTGCGGTGAAGGCACAGCTCCGCTTGGCCCTCATGACCTGATGCAAATTCGGGCACAAACTGCAAAGGAATTCCACAGGATATAAAATCCTCCTGCGAAAAGCCTGACCGTGCAGAAACCGTGCACCGACCGTGCACTCCCCGCCTTTGGGCGGGTACATAAAAAGAAAAAGCGTCAAATCTTACGATTCAACGCTTTTCTTTGGTGCGCTCGCGGGAACTCGAATCCCGGGCCCTCTGATTAAAAGTCAGATGCTCTACCGACTGAGCTACGAGCGCATATCGTTCTGTTTAATTCGGTGCAATCGGAGATTGCCCGATTATTTTACCACACCCGGGCGCAAAATGCAAGTGCCGGCGTAAAAAAGTCTGCTTTCTGGCAAAACGGCCCTGGGAGGCGCGGCCTGCCGGGACATACAAAATGCACAACGCCAGGGCCTGTTTTGCGCGTCTCTGCGCCTTCTGCGGTCGAAAAAGGCCGGTTTGGCGGGGCGGGAACGCTGTCCGGGCGCCGGAATTTTGTGCAAAATCACATTCATGCGCAGGCTGCGCCCGGAAGGAACTTCCTCTTTACAAAGGGATACAAAATAGTTACAATGAAAGATACAGAATGTGCCTGTGCGCACAGACTATTTTTGGACGAATCATCGGGACAGCGTTCCCGTCCCATCCCATTGCAAAGGAGAGATGCTCTATGAAGATCACCCGCCGTCTGGTGCTGCGCTGCTCGGGCGCAGCCGCCGCGGCCCTGGCCCTGATGGGGGCCAGCGCCCAGGGCAGCCTGCTGGACTGGCTGCAAAAACTGTTCGGCCAGGAAGAAGCCGCTTCCTCGTCCAGTGCGGCGTCCTCTGCGCCGGCCGCCTCCTCCCAGGCGCCGGCGGCCAGCAGCAGCGCCCCTGCCCTGCCCCCCTACGACGCTGACCCCCTGACCGGCGAAGCCAAGCGCGGCCGCGGGCGGATCGTTGCAGTGATGGTCAACAATATCTGCAACAGCGCCCGCCAGAACGCGCGGCCCCAGCGGGGGCTGTCGGCGGCGTCGGTCCTGATCGAGTCCAAGGTGGAGGGCAGCATCAGCCGGCTGTGCGCCCTCTACAGCGACGTGGACGCCATCCCCGAGGTGGGGCCGCTGCGGTCGGGCCGGGACCAGTTCCTGCAGCTCGTCATGCCCTGGCAGGCCCTCTACTACCACGACGGCGAGAGCGTGTTCTGCACCCAGTACGTCAGCCAGTGGGATTATTCCGGCCTGAACATCGGCGGCAAGAGCTATTTCAACACCCCCACCCATCCCCAGGTAGCCCACCGGGACCCCCGCGGCGGGGTGGTGGCCTATGAGCACACCGAGTTCACCTCGGGCCCCGAGATCCGGCAGGCCGCCGGCAATTCCGGCATCAGCCTGACCTACGACTACGACGCCACCTTCTTCCCCTTCGCGGACTACCGCACCGGCGAGACCATCCTGCTGGAAGGCTGCCAGGGCGCCCGGGATGTGACGGTGCGCCATTCGGCGGGCTATCAGTCCGCCTTCCACTACAGCGATCCCGACAAGGTCTACCGGATGGAGATGTACAGCTCCCGCACCGGCCGTTTCGAGCCGGCGGTGGACGAGCTGAACAGCCAGCAGCTGGCCTTTGAGAACCTGCTGGTCTGTTTTGCCCCCATCGCGGCCTACCCCGGCGACTCGGGGGACGTCCAGCAGGTCCAGTACATCGCCGGCGGCGAAGCCTTCCTCTTTACCCGGGGACGGGTGCGGCCCTGCCAGTGGTCCAAGCTGGCCCCCGACCTGCCTCTGGAAGTGACCGACAACGGCCAGCCGGTGGCCTTCAACCGCGGCCGCACCTATCTGGCCATCGTGGACGAGGACGAACGGGATGCCTTCGCTTTTAACGCCTGACAAGGGAAGGATCACACCATGAAAAAGTTCACTCTGGCACTGACGGCCCTCTGCCTGGCGGCGGCCATGACCCTGACCGGCTGTCTCCCGCTAGGGACGCAGGCCGACGACGCCGTTTCGGCCCGGGAGGCCGCCGCCCTGGACCCCCTCACCGGCGAGCTTGCCCGCTGGCCCGGCCAGCGGCCCGCCTCGGTCTTTGTCTACAACGGGATGGACGCCGGGCGTCAGTGGGGCATCGGGGAGGCCTCGGTGGTGTTCGAGGCCCTCACCGAAGGGGAGAGCAGCACCAGCCTCTGCCTGGCTTATCCCTCGCTGGAGGCTGTGCCCAAAGTCGGCCCGGTGGCCCAGGCGCAGGACCTCTACCTGCAGCTTTTGATCTGCCAGCAGGCCATCCCGGTCCAGCGGGGGGCCAGCATCTACGCGGCCAACTTCCTGGACTGCTACCAGATCTCCCCCCTGGACGCCCTCAGTCTGGGGGTCAAGGGCTTCAATTACGAAGGGGTGTGGGGCCAGCCCGACCAGATCAGCTGGACCACCAGCGGCGCTTCCCTGACCCCGCTGGCGGCCAGCGCCGGCGTCTCGCTGGAACCCCAGGCCGCGGCTGCAGCCGCCTCTGCCGACAGCGAGACTGAGGCCGACGACGGCATCCGCCTGCCGCCCCTCCTCCCCTTTGGCGAGCCCGCCGGAGGCAAGGAAGGCGCGTCCTCGGTGGAAGTCATCTTCTCGGCGGACGCTTCCACCAGTTTCACCTATGACGCCGGCACCGGCCACTACCTGATGGCCCGCGCCGACGGCACTCCCCAGACCGACGCCAACACCGGCGCACAGGCCGGCTTCGACAACCTGCTCATCCTCTACAGCGCCCCCTCCCTCCGGGACGACGGCTATTCCTGGGGGTACGACCTGACCATGGGCGCGGGGGTCTACCTGAACGGCGGCTCGGTCTGGAGCATCCTCTGGATGCCGGGGGTCGATTCCACCCTGGCCATTTACAACTCGGACGGCACCGCCCTGGAGATCCGCCCCGGCACCAGCTACATCGCCCTGATGGGCAGCGTGGCCGGCCAGGAAGTGGTCCTGCGGGACAGCGCCGGCGCCGAGATCAGCGCCAACTGAGCGCCCCACAAATCGTCAAAAAAGTCCCGTCCAGCCGACATGTGCGGATGGACGGGACACATACAGGGAAATTTAGCGCTGAGAGTGTGCGAGCCGCTTTGCGGCGAGTGCGCGGTTCAGCGCTAAATTTTGTTCCCAGGAGGCAGCGGCGGCGAAGCGCGTCCAGTGGACGAAACAGCGAGCCGCCGCTGGCGCAGCGCTCCGGTTTTCGCAAGCGTTCGCGCGCCGCGAAAACCGGCTAAGCGCAAGAGGGTTAGGGGGAAGGAATTTCTGTCGCGCGACTGCGCGCAGAAATGGGTTCCCCCTAAAGTATTACTGATAGGCTTCGTTGTTCTCCGTCTCGGCCTGGCCCCGCAGGGTATCGGCGTAGCCGAAGGGGACGATGTCGATGGCCTCCACCATCTTGTCCCGCATCCACAGCTGGACGTCGGTCTGGACCGTGTAGCCGCAGCCGGGGTCCGCCATCCACTGTTCGGGCCGGCGGCTGGGCAGGGCGTGCTGGGCCAGCATGCTGACGATCACGCCGCCGTGGGTCACACAGGCGGCTTCGGTCACGTCCATCCGGATCATGTACTCGAACAGTTTGAGCAGCGACTCGCCGCAGCGGCGGTGGAAATCAGCGGTGGGCTCGGCCCCCTCGGGGGTGAAGCCGGACCCCGGCGTGATCCACTTGGAAAAGTCGGGGTCTTTGACCAGCTCCTTGACCGGGCGGTTCTCAAACGCGCCGAAATGCGCCTCCCGCAGGTCATGGACGGTGAACTGATGGGCCGCCCCGGGGAAAAGGATGTTCGCCGTCTCAACGGCCCGCAGCATCGGCGAGGAAAACACGGTGTCCACCACCGGGTAGTCGAACCGCGCCTGCAGCTCGGCCAGCTGGGCCCGGCCCTCGTCGCACAGGGGCAGGTCGGTGCCGCCGCCGACGTAGCGGCCCTCCAGGTTGCCGGCGGTCAGGCCGTGGCGGATCAGATGCAGCTTAAAGGTCTTCATGCAAAAACGCACCTCTTTCATCAAAAGCCCGAAATCTTTTTTCGGGCGCAAAACACAAAATAGCAGGAATTCTGCTCAAGTTTATCATATATCTGGTGGCAGGGCAAGTCTTTTGACAAAAACGACGAAAAATCAGGCAAAATCTCGTCAATTTTTTCCTTTACAAGTCGTTTTCCATTATGTATAATCAACGTGTTGTTGTATAATGGAAAGAAAGGGCTTTTCCGGCGGCCAGGCGGGGCGGCCGGGGGCCCGGGAGGACACTCATGGAATTCAACCGTATCATCAAGCTCCTGCGCACCGAGCGCGGCATCACCCAAAAGCAGGCCGCCGAGGACCTGCACATCTCCCAGGCGCTGCTGTCCCACTACGAAAAGGGCATCCGGGAGTGCGGCCTGGACTTCGTCGTCCGGGTCGCCGATTACTACGGCGTCTCCTGCGACTATCTGCTGGGCCGCAGCGCCGACCGCACCGGCGCGGTCCTGACGGCCGACGACATCCCCAACCCCGACAAGATGAAGGACAACGTCTACCACGGCAGCGTGCTGCCCACCATGAACAAAAAGCTGATCTCCAACAGCCTGAACGTCCTGTACGCCAAGGTGGGCCAGTGCCGCAACAAGGCCCTCGTCACCGAGATCAGCACCTACCTGATGATGGCCGTCTACAAGATGTTCCGCCTGCTGTACACCAGCGGCCCCCACAATGCGGCCAGTATGTTCAGCATCAGCGAGGGCCAGTGGGACGGCTATTCGGACGCCGTCATGCGGATGGCCGAGGCCAACGTCAGCGTCCTGCTGTCGGGCGGCAGCGTCAAGGGGGACGGCGGCGTGGAGGACACCGCCCCGCTGGCCATGACCACCGAGAGCCTGACCCGGGAGTTCCCCCTCTATACTTCCAGCCTGCTCAACCTGGTCAAGACCAGCGAGACCCGCATCCGCTCTCTGACCCCGCCGGAGGAAAACGGCAAATAAAGCGCGCAAAGCGCCCGCACGGCTCAAAACCGCACGGGCGCTTTTGTTTTAGATGTGCTTTTCGATGAACGTCTGGATGTCGGCAAAGACCTCCTGGCGGTTCAGCTCCACCAGCAGCTCGTGGCGGGCGCCGGGGTAGAGTTTGACTTCCACCTGGCGGACCCCCGCGTCCCGCATACTCTGGGCCGCCCTGCGCACCCCTTCGCCCTTGTTCCCCACCGGGTCGTCGTCCCCGGCCAAAAAGAGCAGGGGCAGGTTCTTGGGCGCCCGGGCCAGCAGCTTTTTGTCGCACAGGCGGGCCAGCCCGGCAAACAGGCTGTCGTACCCGTTCAGCGTGAACAGGAAGCTGCACCGCTCCTCGGCGCGGTAGCGGTCCACCTCTTTCTCGTCCCGGTTGAGCCAGTCGTTGGGGGTGCGGGCCGGCTCAAAACCCCGGTTGTAACTGCCGAAGGCCAGATCGTTCACAAAGCGGCTGCGGTAGTGCCAGCCCCGGAAAGCCGCCAGCAGATGGCAGACCGCCCGCCCCGCCAGCACGGCGGCTTTGGGCTGCCAGCCGGTCCCCATCAGGATGGCGCCGGCCAGCTCATCGCCGTACTCGCAGACATACTGCCTCGCATAAAACGAGCCCATGCTGTGCCCCAGCAAAAACCAGGGCAGGCCCGCCAGCTCGGGCAAAGCCTTGGCCCAGCGGGTGACGGCGTGGATGTCATCCAGCAGCAGGCGGTTGCCGTCCGGCTGCCCAAAATAGCCGTAGTCCTCCTTGCTGGCCACCGAGCCGCCGTGGCCCAGATGGTCGTGGCCCACCGCCGCAATGCCCCGGTCCGCCAGATAGCGGGCCAGTTCCTCGTAGCGGCCGATGTATTCCACCATCCCGTGGGTCATCTGGAGGACGGCCCGGGGCCGCCCCTCGGGCAGGCAGACCAGGACGTTCAGCCAGGCCCCCTCTTTGGTGGAAGGGATGGAACAATAGCGCAGTGTGCTCATGTGCATCTCCTTTCTCAGCGGGCCCGGAGGGCAGCCAGCTGCGCCAGGCAGGCCGGGCAGATGCACTTGCCCTCGAACAGGACGGCGCCTTCGGCCTCCGCGCCGCAGAAGGTGCAGGCCCTGGGCGGCACATATTTGCGTATCACGATAGCACCGTCCTCCGCGAAGATCTCCACCTTGCTGTCACTCGTTATCCCCAGCGCGGTGCGCAGCTCCTTGGGCAGGACAACCCGTCCCAGATTGTCGATCCCGCGGATGATCCCGGTGCTTGTTTCTTTCATCATTTCGTTCTCCTTTTTGCGTTCCTCACAGGCAGGCCGAGCCGGACCGCCGGCCGATTTCCTGTTTTTTCCAGTATACAGGAAGGGACAGCGTTCGTCAAGAATTCCGCGTTTGTTCGACACAAAATACTTTCGACATTCCAAACTTCCCTGCCCCTTTGGCCGAAAAGGAACGAATCGCAACGCTTTTTCGCCCCGCGGCGGGCGCGCCGTGACGCAAAAGCGCAAAACGGCCCGCGCACCGTCCAAAATGGGCGGAAACGCGGGCCGGACAGGTCCGATTTTTGCTTACAGCTGCAGCAGACCCACCTTGCGGTAGACCTTCTGGATCATGCGGTCGGCGATGCGGGAAGCCGCCGCCGCGCCCTCTTTCAGGACGCCGTCCACATAGTCCTTGTCCGCCAGGATGCGGCTGTACTCGCCCTGGATGGGGGCCAGGCCGTCGGCCACCACCGCGCCCACGGCCTCCTTAAAGTCGCCGTAGCCCTTGCCGTCGAACTCCCGCTCGATCTCCTCGAAGCTCTTGCCGGTAAAGACCTGGTAAATGGCCATCAGGTTGGACACGCCGGGCTTCGCCGCCGGGTCATACCGGACCACGCCGTCCGAGTCGGTGACGGCCCGCTTGAACTTGCGGGTGATGGTGTCGCGGTCGTCGGTCAGCAGGATGAAGGCGTTGGCGTTGGTGTCACTCTTGCTCATCTTGCGGGTGGGGTCGGCCAGGGACATGATCTTGGCCCCCTCCTTGGTCACGTAGCCCTCGGGCAGGTTGAAGGTGGGGCTGTATGCGTTGTTGAACCGCTGGGCCACGTTGCGGGCCAGCTCCAGGTGCTGGGTCTGGTCCTGGCCCACCGGGACCAGGTCGGCGTTGTAGATCAGGATATCCGCCGCCATCAGGGCCGGATAGGTGAACAGGCCGCCGTTGACGTTGTCGGGGTGCTTGGCGCTCTTGTCCTTGAACTGAGTCATCCGGCTCAGCTCGCCGAACTGGGCGTTGCAGCACAGGATCCAGTTCAGCTGGGTGTGGGCCGGGACATGGCTCTGGACAAAGAGGATGCTCCGGGCCGGGTCGATGCCGGCGGCCAGCAGCATGGCCGCGGCCTCGCGGGTGTGGCGGCGGAGGGCCGCAGGCTCCTGCCGGACGGTCAGGGCGTGGAGGTCGGCCACCATATACAGGCAGTCGAACTGGTCCTGCAGCTTGGCCCAGTTGCGGACCGCGCCGATGTAGTTGCCCAATGTAAAGGTGCCGGTGGGCTGGATGCCGGACAAGATCACGCGCTTGCGCTCGCTCTGTTCACTCATAAAAATGCCTCCCTTGGATAGGAACGCCGGTCGGTCCATCCGGCCCGGGCCGGATGCCGAACGGCAGAAAAAAACGTCCCGGACAAAGCCGGGCCTGCCGGTCTTGTCAAGGACGAATAACACAAAGATTATCCGCGGTGCCACCTTGCTTTGCGGCCCTCTCAGGCCGCACCCTTTGACGGGATGCCAACACATCCCCGGCGCTGACGTGCGCCCTGCCGTCGCGGGATACCCAGGCATACGCGCCCTTCCCCCGCGCCCTCGGCGGCCCATAGCGGCAGGCTTGTCCCCGCCTGCTTTCCAGCTGCCGCAGGCTCTCTGGCCGGGGGTGTGATCTGCCGCGTCTTCCGCTTCATCGGTTTGTACAGTAGACTATAGCACGTTTGCGGCGGCCTGTCAAGGCCCGCGCCCGAGGCAGTATATTAGACTAAATTTTTTCTCAAAATTTGTGAAATATATGTATTGTGCGCAAGCAAATTTCCCGCTACAATAAATGTATACTCTTACGGGCCAGGGCCGCCCCACGGCCCACATCAAACCAACAGGAGGGGTCTGTCCTATGATCAACATGGTAAAGCTGCCCACCAACAACAAGCGGATGATCCTGCGGGTCGCACGGGGGCACTTCGCCACCAGCCACAGCCACATCAATTACTACATTGACGTGACCATGCAGAAGACCCGCTTGTCCGAAGCGGCCGAGACTGCCAAAGAGCTGGTCCATATGTATAAGACCACCACCATTGTGGACACCATCCTGTGTCTGGACGGCACCCAGGTGATCGGCACCTGCATGGCCAACGAGCTGACCAAAGACGGCTTCCGCAACATGAACGCCCACCAGACCATCTACATCATCACCCCCGAGTACACTTCGGGCAGCCAGATCATCCTGCGGGACAACATCGCGCCCATGGTGCGGGGCCGCCACGTGCTGATCTTGTCGGCCTCCATCACCACCGGCTACTCCATCAAGGCGGCCGTGGAGGCAGTGCAATATTACGGCGGGCAGGTGGCGGGCCTGGCGGCCATCTTCGCCACCACCCACGAATTCATGGGGATGCGGGTCAACTCCATTTTCGACCCCAACAACCTCCCCGACTACCAGAGCTACGAATCGCGCGACTGCCCCATGTGCAAAGCCGGCCAGCCCATCGACGCGCTGGTGAACAGCTTTGGCTATTCCTCTTTGTAATACCGATCTCCCGGACCGCGGCCTGCTTTCCCCTCTCAGCAGCCGCGGTCTTTTTGCGCCTGCGCACAGAAAAAGGCCCCCGGTCGCCCGGGGGCACATCATTCAAAAAGATTTTACAGAACGTTTGCTGTTACTTGCGCGCCAAAGACCCAGTAGACAGTTCCGTCCTCAGTTTTTGCCTTGCTGCCACTCACATTATAAGTAAATCTGATTAAACCATTCGACAGTTCATCCAACTGGCCAACAGTTCCGTCTACACCAAGAACCAGCGCGGCTGCAAATTCTTCTGGCTCATCAATCTGTCCCAGCTTGTTGATTTTATCTTTATTACTGCTAATCATTCCCAGCAGACCACTGGAACCAGTATTATTTTCCAGGCGGCTTTCCTCCACCACATATGTCATACCATATTTAGTCTGACTGCCCAGAAGTGCACCGCCGTTCAGGAAATTGCGGATCAAGTCACCAAAAACGTTTCCGATCGACCATCCCATTGCATTAGAGACTTCTCTATTGGCGGAGCCAGTCGAACCAGTCTTTGCTATATTTTGAGCAGCTGCACGCACAGCGTTATTCAGTTTACTATTAACTTCTACCTCAATATCGCTGCCTACATCCTCCAGCAGGTCATTCACTTGGTTTGTGCTGATTGACCCGCTGACACCGCCGCCACCGCCGCTGCAGCCGGCCAGCATACTGACCGACAGCACTGCCGACATGACCAAAGCCAAAAATTTCTTGCATTTCATAGATGCACACCTCTTTTCAAAATTTTACGCTGCTGTTACAGCGAACAAAATCTGTCTCTGCCCGCCCTGCTCGACGAAGATTGCTGCGGCCACATGATAGCTGCCGGCGCCCAGATCGTCGATCAGGCCCGCTGCGGTACGCTCCCGCCGGGACGCATACCCCAGCGGCGTGCTGATCCAATAGGAATCGCCGTACACCTCGCACACCAGCGGCCGGACGCCGGCCTTCTGGGCGACCATGCTTTTCACGTCCAGACGGCCGATCTCCTCCAGGGTGCACTGGGCCAGCGACGCGGCCACTTCGTCCACCGCCGCCGACAGCTCACCATCCGCTGCGACGGCGGCAGTCACCCCTTCCGTCTCCAGCATCTGCTCGATGGTGCCGGTGTTGAGCTTGACGCCTGCGGATGTGCCGGGGCCGCCGCAGGCGGTGAGTACCCCTGCCGCCAGCACCGCGGCCAGGAGCAGGGCAAGAAGCTTTTTGCCTTTCATTCCGCTTTCCTCCTTTCTCTGGCTGATTGGAACGCTGCGCCGCACCCATGATTCCGGGCGGGGCCGCCGCCCTTTGTTGGATTAAACATACCACGGCTGTTAGATAATGTCAACAACGATACTTCGGTTTGTGTAAATTTTGTGGATTTTCGCGCAAAAAGCCCCCGGCAGGCAGGCTGCCGAGGGTCTCTGCAGAGAAAGCGATGATTCAGTTCTGTTCCGGCAGTTCCGGCAGGCTGGGAGCCGCCGTCGCCCGCGCGCCGAACACCCAGTAGGTCACGCCGTCGTAGCTCGTGCGCTGGGCGCTCACGCTGTAGGTAAAGCGCACGCCGTTCTCAAGCAGCGTCACCAGCTGGCCGGCCAGCTCTTCCGACTGCACATACTGGCGGATATAGCTCTCGGTGAGGTACTGGTGCACCAGGGTATCCGCCGCGAGGACTGCCGCCGCCGCGAACTCGTCGGCGGAATCCACCACCGCGAGGTCGCCCAGCTTGCTGGTGTCGATGTTCACCTCAAAGAAAGTCGCCAGCGCGGCGGTGTTGATGCCGCTTTCCAGCTCGTCCTCCGTGATGACATACGCGCCGGCCGCCTTCACGCCGGTCAAATCCACCGCCGGCAGCTTCAGCGTGTCATTGACGCTTTCCGTAGCCCGGACCGTGGAGAACGCACCATCCTCCTTCATCTTGGCCACAGCGGCTTTGACCGCACTGTCCAGCGCCTCATCCGGCGTGACTGTGACGCTGCTGCCTGCATCCGAAAGCAGCCCATTGACCTTGCTCAAGCTCAGGGACCCGCCAGTGCCGCCACCACCACAGCCTGCCAGCACCCCGGCTGCCATCACGGCAGACAAAGCCACAGCCAACCATTTTTTCAATTTCATGCGATTCATCCTTTCTATCCTGAAAGTCTGAACCTTTGCGCCGCGTCCAAACAGGACTCCAGCTCCACCCTTTACTGTAATAAACATATCACACCCGCCGGGCCTTGTCAACCGCCCCGCCCGTTTTGCGCGCCGCCGGCACGCAAAACCCCGGCGGCTGGAGGGAGAGCGCCGCCGGGGGTGAGTATGTAAAGTTTTACTGCGCGATTGCGATAGTCAGATAGCAGGGAATCCCATCCGCAGTAGTCACATCTATAACCGCTACTGCATACCGATCTCCCTTCACGGTCATATGGACTTGCCAAACTGCCGACGCAGCAAGAGCATCAACCAAAGCGGAATCTGCCTCTATCTGTGCCTGCGGTATAAAGTAGCACCATCCCTGACTGCCCTGGGGCAGACGATACGAGACTTCCTGAGAGACAAAGCTCACCATACCGGTACTGTAATCTCTTTCTTCAACCTGTTTTGCCACCTGCTTAGCTATTGTAGTCAATTCATTCGATGTCACAACGTCAACATCATAGCCCTCCATAGCAAACATATCTTCGATCATCCCACGGTCAACAGAAACAGTATGAATACTGCCTCCACCACCACCGCAGGCAGTCAGCATACTCACGGCTATAATAGCGGACAGGACCAAAGCCAATAATTTTTTCATTTTCATAATCTCACACCTCAATCTTATAAACTAGATTCACTGAACCGACATTGCAATTATATAGCAAAGTATATTATCTTTTGACATAAACTCTACCGCAACCGCATCAGCAGCAGAGGCTCCATTTGATTTAATGTGGTCAATTACATTCTTAGCAACATATTGCTCATAGGTTGTATTACCAAGAGATGATTTAGGGAACTGAGTTACTAGTAAAGCTCCGGGAGTTCGACTAAATACGCTCATACTCTCTATGTAAGCATCTTTATTAGAAACATCGCTTGCATTGTATTTTGTTAACAATTTTGCAGCTTTCTCTGCATCCCTTGTCATAGTAGACAATTCGCCTACCTTGACGTTATAACCAGCATTGCTGATGATTGTATTGATTACATCATAATCAAGCACATTAGAGGAATTCTTACCGCCTGTGCCGCCGCCACCGCCTCCGCCGCAGGCGGTCAGCATACTCACGGCCATAATAGCGGACAGGACCAAAGCCAATAATTTTTTCACTTTCATGATGCACACCTCACTTTACTGCATGGATACACGGACACGAGACCCGGCAGGGCTGGGTCCAGGGCCCTGCCGTTTGTTGGATGTATTGTACCACAGTTTTCACCATTTTGCCATAAAATTGTCACAACTTGCATAGTCGGTGTAATAAGTTGCATGGTCTGGGGCGTATTGGACGGCGTCGGGGCGTTTCCAGACACGCCCCAGGCCCAAAAGGCAAAACAAAGCCCCCGGCGGATGTGGTGTCTCCGCCGGGGGTATATATGCAAGGGTCCGTAGAAAAGCATGGTGTCAGACGGGCAAGACCAGCACAACCGAAAGCGCCGGGGCGTCCTCACCCGAATTGTGTAAAAAGCATATCACAATTTTCACAACTTGTCAACATTCTTATCACAGATTTTTCGCCGGGTGGCGCGGCGCTGTCAGTTCCGGTTTTCCCTGGCCTGGCTGCCCTTGATATAGGGGTCATGCCAGTAGCTCCAGAGCAGCTGGGCGCACATGAAGCACCAGATCACCGGCTCGCAGAGGATGACGGCGTCGTAGCCAAACCGGGGGATGAACACCAGCATGAAGATGATCTTGCCCACCAGCTCGATGCCGCTGGAGATCAGGGGCAAAATCTTCTGCCCCAGGCTCTGCAGCGCGTAGCGGGTGGCCAGCAGCACCCCCAGCACCGAGTAGAAGGGGGCGGTCCAGCACAGGTAGCGGGCGCCGTTTTCCAGCACCACCGGCTCGCTGGAGCCGGACACCAGCCGCACCAGCACATCCGCGCCCACCCACATCAGGGCGGTCATGACCACGGCGGTGCCCAGGCCGAACAGCCAGATCTGGCGCATCCCCTTGCGGATGCGCTCGGGCTTGTCCGCGCCGCGGTTCTGCGAGACGAAGGTGGAACCCGCCGTCGCCATGGCGATGACCGGCATATCGGTGAAGGTGAACAGCTTGCGGGCGGCAGTATGCCCGGCGATGACCAGGGTGCCCAGGCCGTTGATGCCGTACTGCAGAATGACCGAGCCCGCCGAGACGATGCTGCTCATCAGGCCCATCGAAAGGCCCTGGGTGACCAGCTCGCGGTAGAGGCTTTTTTCAATGGCAAAGTGCTCTTTGCCGGGGACCAGATGCTTGACCCTGCGGGCGATGTAGAAAATGCACAGCACCACCGAAAGCGCCTGCGCCAGCACGGTGGCCAGCGAAGCGCCCCGCACCCCCAGCCCCAGGCCGGCCACGAACCAGTAGTCCAAAGCCACGTTCAGGCAGGAGGAAAAAATCAGGAACACCAGCGGCATCACGCTGTTGCCCACCGCGCGCAGCAGCGCCGCGCACAGGTTATAGGCGAACATGACCACCACATACTGGGCGATGGGCTGGATGTAGCTGTAGGCTTCGTCGATGATCTCGGGCGGGGTGTCCAGCACTTCCAGCAGCGGGTACAGGAACAGCAGGCCCACCACCGTGATGATGGCCGACGCCGCCAGCCCGATGACCACCGAGCCGGCCACCGTCTTTTTGACTTTCGCTGCGTCCTCTGCGCCGTAGGCCCGGGCCGTGACGATGGCAAGGCCGTTGCCGATGCCCAGGCCAAAGCCCACCAACAGCTCGTAGATCGAGCCGCAGGCGCCCACCGCCGCCAGGGAAGTGTCGCCCAAAACGTTGCCCACGATCATGGCATCGGCCGCGTTGTACAGCTGCTGGAACAGGTTGGAAATAAAAATGGGGATCGCGAAAATGAACAGGTTTTTGAAGATGGGGCCGTGGATCAGGTCCACCTGCCGCCGTCTGGGGGTCCGTATGGTCTCCATTGCGCCTCCGTAAAGTTGTAATTTTGCAAAGCTGCGCCGCGCAAAAGCACGGCCTCCGCCGGGGCGGAAGCCGTGTTGGTTGGCTTATGTTCAGATCTCCTGGGTCTCAAAGCCGGCGCCGGTCAGCACCTGGACGCTGGCAAAGCCCGCGGCCTTGACCTGCCGGGCCGCCTCCTCGTAGCCATAGGTCAGGCCGTCCACCGAGTGGGCGTCGGCGGTGATGATGACCTTGCCGCCCATCTTGGCCCAGGCTTCCAGCAGCCAGCCGCTGGGATAAAAGTCGTCCCGATAGCCGCGGAAAACGCCGCCGGTGTTCACTTCCAGCAGGCAGCCCGCAGCGTGGGCGGCTTCCAGCGCGCCCATGGCGGCCGCACGGTAGCGGGGGGCGTTCTCGTCAAAGAAATCCCCGTCCCGGTTCAGCTTTTTGATCAGGTCGATGTGGCCCAGGATGTCGGGCCCCAGGGCGGCCACTTCGGCCACCGAGCGGAAATACGCCTCCGCCGCGGCCAGGCCGTCCCCGCCGAAATCGTCGGCGATGCAGGCCGCGAGGTCCTGCTTGCGGAAGTCGATCTCGTAGTATTTGCCGGTGTTCGCGCCGTGCAGGTAATGCACGCTGCCGATCCAGTAGTCGTACCCGGCCCGCTTGTCGTCCGAGAACTGATCCCACTCGATGCCGCAGAGGATATCCACCTTGCCCTTGTACTCGGCCTTCAGCTTGGCGATGGTGGCCTTGTACAGCGCGGTGCGGCGGGGGCTCATGCAGTATTCCCGGTCGCAGGGGGTATGGCTGTGCCCCGTGAAGCCCAGCGTTGTCAGCCCCTGGGCGCAGGCGGCAGAAGCCATCTCCTGCAGGGTATTTTTGCCGTCGCACAGCGTCGAGTGGCAGTGGACGCTGGATCTCATGAAGTCTGCCATAGCCTTGCTCACTGCATCCTTTCCTGTTTGACCTTGTGGTCAATGATATGTCGTTTTTCCAGCTCACGGGTGATGTCCTCCACCGTGATGCCGGCCTGGACCATCAGCACCAGGACATGGTAGGCAAGGTCGCTGATCTCGTAGACCGTCTCAGCCTTGTCCTCCTTCTCGCCGGCAATGATGACCTCGGTGCACTCCTCGCCCACCTTTTTGAGGATCTTTTCCTTCCCCTTTTCAAACAGGTAGGAAGTATAGCTGCCCGGCTGGGGGTCGGTCCTGCGGCCCTCGATCAGGCGGTACAGGCCCTGCCAGCTGAACTGTTTCAGCTCGTCGCTGAGGTACACCTGGTTGAAAAAGCAGCTCTCGGCGCCGGTGTGGCAGGCCGGGCCGCTCTTGACCACCTCCACCACCAGAGCGTCGCCGTCGCAGTCGGCGGTGATGGACACCACCCGCTGGACATGGCCGCTGGTCTCTCCCTTGCGCCAGATCTCCTGGCGGCTGCGGCTCCAGAACACCGTCCGCCCTTCCGCAATGGTCAGCGCCAGGGTCTCGGCGTTCATGTATGCCAGGGTGAGCACCTCTTTGGTGTAGTGATCCTGCACGATGGCGGGGATCAGGCCCTTGTCGTCAAATTTCAGTTCCATACTCTCTCCTGCCCATAAGTGGGACATACTAACAGTTTATCTTATTCCGGCCCGATATGCAAGGGGTCAGAGGCGCATTTCCACACCATTTTTTGCAAGATATTCCTTCAAGTCGCGGATGGCGAGCAGTTTCTGGTGGAAAATGCCCGCCGCCAGCCCCGCGTCGATCCCCTTGTGGCGGAACAGCTCGAGGAAATCCTCCTTTTTGCCCGCGCCGCCCGAGGCGATGATGGGCACGCTGACACGCGCGGCCACCGCATCCAGCATCTCGAGGTCGAAGCCGCCCCGCACCCCGTCGGTGTCAATGCTGTTCAGGCAGATCTCCCCCGCGCCGCTGTCCACGCACTGGACGATCCACTCCAAAGCGTCCCGGCCGGTGTCCTCCCGGCCCCCTTTGGCAAACACCCGGAACTGCCCGTCCACCCGCTTGACGTCGGCCGAGAGGACCACGCACTGGCTGCCGTAGCGTTTGGCAGCCGCCGGGATCAGGCCGGGGTCCCGCAGGGCCCCCGAGTTGACCGACACCTTGTCCGCCCCGCACTTGAGCACCCGGTCAAAGTCCTTCAGGGTGTTGATGCCGCCCCCCACCGTCAGGGGGATGAAGATCTCGCTGGCCACCCGGGTCAGGATATCGGTAAAGAGGGCTCGGCCCTCATAGCTGGCGGTGATGTCGTAAAAGACCAGCTCGTCGGCGCCGGCGGCGTTGTACATCCGGGCCATTTCCACCGGGTCGGCCACGTCCCGCACCCCTTCAAAGTTGACCCCCTTGACCACTCGGCCGTTGCGCACGTCCAGACAGGGGATGATCCGCTTGGTAATCATAGCTGCGATCCTTTCTTTTCATACCGGCGCACGCACGCCGCCAGGTCCAGCGCGCCGGCGTAGAGGCTCTTGCCCAGGATGGCGGCGGCCGCCCCCATCTGGTCCAGGGCGTCCAGCTCCTCCATCCGGCGGATGCCGCCGCTGGCCGTCAGGGCCAGGCCCGGCAGTTCCTGCCGGATGCGGCGGTAGAGCTCAAGGTTCGTGCCCTGCATGGCGCCGTCCCGCGCGATGTCGGTGACGATGACGGCGGTGCACCCGGCGTCCGCCAGCCGGCGGCAGAAGGCAAGGCCGTCCTCTGCGCTGGTCTCCCGCCAGCCGTGGATGGCGGCTCTGCCGTCCTTCAGGTCCACCCCGACGGCCAGCCTGGGGCCGTACTTGCGCAGCATCCGGGCGGTAAAGCCGAAGTCCGTCACCGCGACGCTGCCCAGGATGCACCGCCCCACCCCAAGCGCCAGATAGTCCTCGATGCGCTGCTCGGTGCGGATGCCGCCGCCCACCTCGATGTACAGGCCGCCCTGCCGGGCAATGGCGCGGATGGCCTCGAAGTTGGCCGGCGCGCCGTCCTTTGCGCCGTCCAGGTCCACCAGGTGGAGGCAGGACGCCCCCGCCTGCCGGAAGGCGGCGGCCTGGGCGGCGGGGTCGGCGCCGTAGACGGTCATGCGGTCGTAATCGCCCTGGGTCAGGCGGACCACCTGTCCGCCCCGCAGGTCGATGGCTGGGAACAATTTCATAGGCTCTCCTTTATCTGCCCCCTCCGTCAGCGCCAGCTAACTGAGAGGGCTCTCACAATTCGGCAAACGCCCGCAGAATGCGCAGGCCGGTGCCGCCGCTCTTTTCGGGATGGAACTGGGTGCCGTAGACCCTGCCCGCCCGCACCACCCCGGTGACGGGGATGGAATAGTCGCTGACGGCCAGGGTGCTGGCGGCGCAGTCCTTGGCGTAATAGCTGTGGACGTAGTAGACGCACTCCCCCTCCCGGATGTAGCGGAACAGGGGGTCGTCCCGGAGGATGTGCAGGGCGTTCCAGCCGATCTGGGGCACTTTAAGGGCCGGGTCGGCCAGGTCGGGGGCCAGCGGGCAGACCTGCCCCGGCACCAGGCCCAGCCCCTCGTGGACGCCGTATTCAAAGCTGCGGTCAAACAGCAGCTGCATCCCCAGGCAGATGCCCAGCAGGGGCTTTTGGGCGGCAGCCTCCCGGATGACCGGGACCAGGCCCGCGGCGCTGAGTTTGCCCATCGCATCCCCAAAGGCGCCCACCCCCGGCAGGATGACGCGGTCGGCCGCCCGGATGGCGGCGGGGTCGGCGGTGACGGCGGCTTCCAGCCCCAGATGCCGCAGGCTGGAACGAAGGCTGAACAGGTTGCCCACCCCGTAATCAATGACGGCGATCATACCAGCAGTCCTTTCGTTGAGGGGATCTCGTCCCGGTGTGCCTGATCGACCCGGACGGCGGCGGACAGGGCCCGGGCCATCCCTTTCCAGCAGGCTTCGAGGATGTGGTGGCTGTTTTCCCCGGCCAGCTGGACAAAGTGCAGCGTCGCGGGGACGCTGCGGGCAAAGCCCAGCCAGAACTCCCGGGCGCACTCCACGTCAAAGTCCCCCACCTTTTCGGTGGGGCAGCGGACGTCCCAGCGAAGGGTGCAGCGGCCCGACAGGTCCACCGCGCACAGCAGCAGCGCTTCGTCCATGGGCAGGCAGAAGCTGCCGTACCGCTGGATGCCCCGCATCTCCCCCAGCCCCTTGCGGAACGCCTGCCCCAGGGCGATGCCGATGTCCTCGGCGGTGTGGTGGTAGTCCACCTCCACATCCCCGTGGCAGGTCAGGACCAGGTCAAAGCGGCCGTGCCGGGCGAACAGTTCCAGCATATGGTTCAAAAAGCCGCAGCCGGTGTCCACCTGATAGATGCCCGCGCCGTCCAGATCCAGCGTCAGCTCGATCTGGGTCTCGGCGGTGTTGCGTTCCAGTCGTATCTCCCGCATGGGTCAGTCCTCCTTCAGGATGTTGTCCAGTTTCTGGAGCAGCACTTCCATCTGCTCCTTGGTGCCCACGGTGATCCGCAGCCAGTGCTCGGTGCGGGGAGCGTCGAAGTACCGGACCAGCACCGCCCGCTGCCGCAGCGCGCGGAACAGCACCCGGGACAGCATCTTTTTGGTCCGCACATAGAGGAAGTTCGCCTTGCTGTCGGTGACGGTGAACCCCCGGCGGATCAGCTCCTGGGCGGTCCATTCGCGCGTCTCGATCACCTGGCGGCAGGTCTCGCGGAAATAGCCCTCGCACTGCAGGGAGGCGATGCCGGCGGCCTGGGTCATCCGGTTGACGTTGTAGGGATTCATGCTGTTGCGGACCCGTTCCAGGTCGGCGATCAGCTCTTTGCTGCCCAGCGCAAAGCCCAGCCGCGCCCCGGCCATCTGCCGCGATTTGGAAAAGGTCTGCACCACCAGCAGGTTCTTATACTCCTGCAGGAGGGGCACGCAGCTCTCGGCTCCAAAGTCCACATAGGCCTCGTCCACGATCACCACATGATGGGGGTTGCTGGCCGCGATCTCCCCAATGGCCTCGGGGGGCAGCGCCAGCCCGGTGGGGGCGTTGGGGTTGGCGATGACAATGGTCTCGTTCAGGCCGTGGTAGCGGGCCGGGTCGAGGGTCAGGTCCTTTTCCAGCGGGATGATGTGCTGGGGGATGTGCATCAGGTCGCACCAGACGCTGTAGCACCCATAGGTGACGTCGGCATGGGCCAGCGGCCGCTCACTGTCGCAGAAGGCCCGCAGGGCAAAGAACAGGTTCTCGTCGCTGCCGTTGCCGGCCAGGATCTGGTCGGGGTCCAGGTCATAGTAGTCCGCGGCGGCCTTGCGCAGGGCCAGGCAGTTGGGGTCCGGGTAGAGCTGCAGGTCCTCTGACGCCGCGCGGATGGCCTCCACCACCGCCGTGGGGGGCGGATAGGGGTTCTCGTTGGTGTTCAGCTTGAGGATGCTGCGCTTGCGGGGGATGTCCCCGGGGGTATAGGGGGTCAGGTTTTCCAGGGTAGGGGTCAGAAATGCGCTCATTTTGTCCCGCCCCCTTCTTCATACCGGATGGTCACGCTGCGGGCGTGGGCGTGCAGGCCCTCCGCCTCGGCAAAGCCGGCGATCCGGTCCTTGACTTTGCCCAGCGCCTCCCGCGTGTAATAGATAAAGCTGGACCGCTTGATGAAGTCGTCCACCCCCAGCGGGCTGGAAAAGCGCGCGGTGCCGCTGGTGGGCAGGGTGTGGTTGGGCCCGGCGAAGTAGTCCCCCAGCGCCTCGGGCACATTGCGCCCCAGGAAGATGCTGCCGGCGTTCTTGATCCGGCCCAGCACCGCGAAGGGGTCCTCCACGCAGACTTCCAGGTGCTCGGGGGCGATGATGTTGCAGACGTCGATGGCCTTGTCGAGGCTTTGGCAGAGGATGATCTTGCCGTTGTCCTCCACGCTGGCGCGGGCGATGGCCTCGCGGGGCAGCCGGGCCAGCTGGGCCTCCACCTCGGCCTGGACGGCTTTGGCCAGCGCCTCGCTGTCGGTGACCAGTACCGGGCTGGCCAGCCTGTCGTGTTCGGCCTGGCTGAGCAGGTCGGCGGCCACCCAGGCGGGGTTGCAGCCGCCGTCCGCCAGGACCAGGATCTCGCTGGGGCCGGCGATCATGTCGATGCCCACCTTGCCGTAGACCTTGCGCTTGGCGGTGGCGACGTAGACGTTGCCGGGGCCTACGATCTTATCCACGGCGGGCACGCTCTCGGTGCCGTAGGCAAGCGCCGCCACCGCCTGGGCCCCGCCGGTCTTGAAGATGCGGGTGACGCCGGCCACCGCGGCCGCCGCCAGGATGGCGGGGTTCACTTTGCCGTCCCGCCCGGCGGGGGTGGTCATGACGATCTCGGGCACCCCGGCCACCCGGGCGGGGATGACGTCCATCAAAACGGTGGAGGGATACGCCGCCGTCCCGCCCGGCACATAGACCCCGGCCCGCTCCACCGGCGTATACTTCTGGCCCAGGATCACCCCGTCCTGCTCGGTCATCACAAAGTTGTCGTGCAGCTGGCGGCGGTGGAAGGCCTCGATGTTGGCCGCCGCCATCCGCAGCGTCTCCAAAAAGTAGGGGTCGGCGGCGTCCAGGGCTTCGTCCAGCTCCTGGCGGGACACTTCCAGCGCGTCCAGCTCGGCCCCGTCGAACTTGCGGGCATAGTCCCGCAGGGCGGCGTCTCCGCGGGCCCGCACGTCGGCGATGATGGCGTCCACCACCGCCTCCACATCCTGCTCGGCCCGCAGGTCCCGGTTCAGGACCTGGCCGGGGGTCAGGTCCTCCAAACGGTACAGTTTCATCATAACGTTCCTTCCTCCTTTTGGGCCAGCGCCGCCCGCAGGCGGCCCAGCAGACGGTCGGCCTCGCGGCGCTTGAACTGATAGCTTGCCTTGTTGGCCACCACACGGGCCGAGATGGGCATGAACTCGGCCAGGACGGCCAGCCCGTTTTCCCGCAGGGTGGCGCCGGTCTCCACGATGTCCACGATCACGTCGGACAGCCCCAGGATGGGGGCCAGCTCGATGGAGCCGTTCAGCTTGATGATCTCGATGTCGCGCCCCTGCGACGCATAGTATTCCTTGGCGATGCGGGGGAACTTGGTGGCCACCCGTAGCGGGCGGCCGGGGTCCTCCCGGAAACCGGCCGGCCCGGCCACGCACATCCGGCAGCGGCCCAGGCCGGTGTCCAGCAGCTCGTAGACGTCGGCCTCCGACTCGGCCAGGATGTCCTTGCCGGCGATGCCCAGGTCGGCGGCCCCGTGCTCGACGTAGATCGCCACGTCGCTGGGCTTGACCAGGAAGCAGCGCACCCCGGCGGCCGCGTCCTCTACCACCAGTTTGCGGGTGGCGTTGTAGTCCTCAGCCGTCAGACAGCCGGCGGCCGCCAGCAGACGGTAGACCTTATCCCCCAGCCGCCCCTTGGGCAGGGCGATGTTCAGCAGGACGGGGGCGGACGGCACGGTGGACGCCGGCGCCAGCCGGTCCAGCTCGTCCAGATAGACGGCAAACCCCACCGCCCCCGCCCCGGGGGTGAACTTGCGGGCCAGCAGATCGTACCGGCCGCCCCGCAGCACAGGCCGGGGCGCGCCCTGCAGGTACCCTTGAAAGATCAGGCCGTTGTAATATTCCATCTCCCCCGAAAGGGACAGGTCGATCTGCACCCCCTGCCCGGCGCCGGCCACCGCCGCCCGCAGCTCGGCCACGGCGGCCCGCATGGCGCCGTTGCAGCAGGCTTTTTCGGCCCGGGGCAGCACCGCCGCCGCAGGGCCGCAGAGTTCCAGCAGCGCGGCCAGGGCGCCGGCCCCCTCCCTGTCCAGACCGGCGGCGAGGGCCGCCGCCCGCAGCTCGTGGCTGTTGCGCGCCCGCAGCCGGGCCAGCATCCCCTGCCGGGCCGCCTCGGGCACTTTCAGCGCGTCCATCAGGCCGGACAGGTACCCCATGTGCCCCACTTCCAGCCGCCAGGCGGGGCCCATGCTCTCGGACAGCCATTCCAGCGAGCGGACCGCCAGCGCCACCGCCTGGCCGGTCTCAGCCTCCCCCACCCGGCCCAGGAATTCGACGCCCATCTGGGCGATCTCCTTAAAGGTGCGGCTCTCGGCCGCGGGGCGGTAGACATTCTCGCTGTAATAAAAGCGTTTTGTATCGCCGGGGGCGGGCTGGGCGCTCTTGGCGATGGACAGGGTGACGTCCGGTTTGAGGGCCAGCAGCCGCCCGTCCAGATCGGTGAAGGTGATGACCTGCCGCGACGGCAGGAAGCTCTGGTTTTCCTGATAGAGGGCGTATTCTTCAAACTGGCCCATGTGATATTTGCGGCACCCTGCCCCCTCGTACAAGGCCCGCAGCCCGAAGGAGGCCCGCTCCTTGGGCTGCAACAGGTCGAGTGACAATTCCATGCAGCTTTCCCCTTTCCTGCGTTGCGGTTACGTTCGCTCATTTTCGTGTCATACGCCTATTATACTTTACTGCGATATCATTGTAAAGCATCACGGGCAAAAAAATTTGCCGATTTTTTCTTCTTCACCCATCCGCCCTGCGGATTGCCTGCTCCGTCTCGCTTTGCCCGGCAGCCCTCTCAGGCGCTGTGCTACATCTTCAACTATCTCCGTCATGCCGTCTAACTCCCCTCTCAGGCGCTCCGCGCCAGCTCTCCCGGAGGGAGAGCCAAGTGTACGCCCGTGGGTACAGGCAAACTTTGTGGTAAGGCAAACTAAAAACGGCCCCTCTTGCTGTATGTGAACTGCCCCAGAATTAGTAGACATGAATAAAAAGACCCTCGTGTAGTGGGG
>DSTMR04002__coassemble_921_pt1 | contig 27702 bp, 24 predicted proteins | sample DSTMR04002__metabat2_low_PE_045 | metagenome-assembled genome bin DSTMR04002 | reverse complement strand
TACTGGGCCTCGATCTCCTCAATCACCTCGTCCAGCACCACAAAGTCGCGGCCTTGCTCTCGTCCGCCAGGGTGAAGCGCAGCCGGGTCTGGCAATGGTAGACCCGGAGGATGTTCTCCTTCCCGCCAACCAGAGGGAGGATCTGTGCGGCCAGCTGCTGATAATCTGTTTTGGAACGCATGATGATTTCTCCTTTTTCAGTGTTGCGGCGGGCGGATGTTCCGGACCATCGCGTCCCTCGTCTGGCAAAAGGATAACACAAAAAAGAGCGTAAAATCAAGCATTTTTGTTTCATCCTGTTTCGCGCCGGCGGGGCTTTTGCCCCTTTGGGCGAAACGGTGTGAAACAAAAGAATTCTCCCTTATACAAAAGATTTTGAGCCTTCTACCCAAACCCTTTCCCCGCCCGCCGGGGCCTGTCCGGGAGGGGCGGCGGGCCTTGCGCGGGGCCTGTTTCGGTCTGTTGCCGTTTCCGTGCCACATCTACCCCGGGCGCGAAACACACTGCAACCCGGACGGTTGACGGCGGCGCCCGGCCGGGCTTATACTAAAAACATCCGAACCGGCGCAAAAACTGAAAGGAGAGAGCAAACGATGGAATACACCAAACTGGGCAAAACCGACATCACCATTTCCAAGCTCTGTGTGGGCTGCATGAGCTTTGGCAAGGCAGGCACCATGCACGACTGGACCCTGGACGAAACCGAGAGCGAAAAGGTCATCCTCCACGCGCTGGATCTGGGCATCAACTTTTTCGACACCGCCAACGGCTACTCGGCGGGCACCAGCGAAGAATATCTGGGCCGCGCGCTCAAGCGCAGCGTCCCCCGGGACCAGGTGGTGATCGCCTCCAAGGCCTACTTCAACCCCGGCCGCCTTTCACGCCAGGCCATCCTGCGGGAGATCGACGGCACCCTCCGGCGGCTGGGCACCGATTACCTGGACCTGTACATCATCCACCGCTTTGACTACGACACCCCCATCGAGGAGACCATGGAGGCCCTCCACGACCTGGTCCGGACGGGCAAGGTGCGGGCCCTGGGCGCCTCGGCCATGTACGGCTACCAGTTCTACAACATGCAGCTCGCCGCCCGCGACCACGGCTGGACCCCCTTCTCGGCCATGGAAAACCACTACAACCTCCTTTACCGGGAGGACGAGCGGGAGCTGATCCCCATCTGCCGCCAGATGGGCGTCTCTCTGATGCCCTACAGCCCCCTGGCCGCCGGCCACCTGACCCGCCTCACCTGGGAGGCCGACACCCTGCGGGCCAAAACCGACCGCGTCGCCATGGGCAAGTACGACCGAATGGAGCAGCAGGACATCCAGATCGTCCAGCGGGTCCACCAGCTGGCCCAGCAGAAGGGCTGCAAGATGTCCCAGGTCGCCATCGCCTGGCAGTGGGCCAAAGGGGTGGCCTCCCCCATCATCGGAGCCACCAAAGCCCGCTACCTGGACGATGCCGCCGGCGCGCTGGACGTTCGCCTGACCCCCGAGGACGTCGCCTTCCTGGAAGAATGCTACGTCCCCCACCCCATTGTGGGTGCCATCAACGCCAACCCGCCCCAGGGCGTCGTGCTGCTGGACGAGAAAAAGTGAGAAAACTCCCATTTTCCGCTGCGTTTACGCTTTTCCAGCATGCATTGGGACAAACCACATAAACGCAGAAATTTTAACCGGATCTCCCAAAAGAGGTCCGGTTTTTATTTTAGTAATTTTATCATCCAAGTACCAGATACAACAAAAAGGTATCCTCCATTCTGAAAATGGAGGAACCGGCGGCGCTATCCGCGCTTCCTGCCTGCGTTTTACTGTGCCGCGCTACACCTCTTTGACACCGGATCCCCTCGGAAAAGCGGCGAAAAGATCCGGTCGATCTCGAGCCGCATCTGCCGCAGGTTGGAGTGCACATACCGCTGCAGGGTAACGTTGGGGTTGGCATGTCCAAGAAACTCGCTCAAAGTCTTGATGTCGCATCCTGCCTGCAGGCAGGTGGTGGCAAACGTATGGCGGAGGGTGTGAGGCCGCACCTTCCGGACGGCGGCCTGGCGCAGGTAAATTTGAATGCTTTTCCGGTAACAGCGGGGCTCCACCGGCTTTTCTGCATTGCCGGACAGGAACCAGACCTCCGGTTCGGCATCGCCCCTTAAACCTTGCAGCATCTTTATCAGATTGCGGGGAATGGGAACCTCACGACGGGAACTTCTTGTTTTGGGGCTTTGGATGACGACTTTGGTATGACCGTCTCGGGTGGAGATTCGGCTGACAGTACGCTGTACCGTCAAAGTGCCGGCTTTCAGGTCAAAGTCGCCCCATTGCAGGCCGCACACCTCTCCAATGCGCAGGCCCAGCTGCATTTGCAGCATCAGTCCAACTTTTCGAGCCGTAGGCGCTTTGCAGATGAACAGTTCCATCCTGGCCTGTTCTTCTTTGGAAAGAGGCTGGATTTTGGCGCTTTTGGTCTGTGGCAAACTGACACAGATTTCCATGGGGCGGATGAGCCGCAGATGGGCGGCATATTTGCAGATGCGGCGCAGCATGGTCAGGCACTCCCGGGCAGACGACGCCCCCAAAGGCCGATGTCCGTGGTCCGCTGGTGCAATGACCTGGAGCATACCCTGCTCCAACAACCGCTCGCTGAAATTTTTCACTTGCCACCCGCCAAACACAGGAAAAAGATAACGCTGTAAGGTATAGCGATAGTGCACAAGGGTCGATTCTTTCAAACGGAGGGAAGCCGAGGCCAGCCACTGCCCGGCCAGTTCTTCAAAGGTCATCTCGTTCCCGGAAAGCTGGTAAAACCCACACTCCGCCTTCTTTTGGATCAGCCGCTGCCGGACCTCTGCATAAGTTGCGCCGTAGATATACCCCCACACAGCTTTTCGGCCGTCGGTCCGTGCCTTGATATAGCGGCCCTCCCAGCGTCCGTCCTTGCGCTTGTGAATGTTTTCGCCGTGTTTTGCCATAAAAACGCCTCCTTGTTTGACCCTCCACCCTGACTGCTGATCCGGCGGAGTTATGTATCCATGAGGCTATTTTGCAGCAAATCCACCCCGCACAGGAAGAGAAATCTGCCGAAATAGTGGAGATCCTGACGGACCGGCTATGAATTTCTGTTTTGCCACTTGCAAACTTGGCGGAACTGTGATAAAATTTCTGTACCAATGATATGCAAGCCAAAACAAAAAGGTATCCTCCATTTTCAGAATGGAGGATACCCCCTTGGTGCGGAAGGGGGTGAGGTGGATGGTGCTCCACCTGTTTGAACACAATGCAAGGGCGTATCAGGCTGCCGCAGCCATGCTGGAGCAGTACGGCAAAGCGGCCGTGGTCCATCCCACCGGGACGGGCAAGAGCTACATAGCCTTCAAGCTGATCGAGGACCACCCCGATGCGGCTTTCCTTTGGCTGTCCCCAAGCGAGTATATTTTCAAGACCCAACTCGAGAACCTGCAGAAACAGGCGCCGGACTTTTCTCTGAGGAACGTCCGTTTTGCCACCTACGCCAGGCTTTTGTTCTGCACCGAAGAACAGCTGGCGGAGATGGCTGCGTTGTGCCCCGCCTACATTATTATGGACGAATTTCACCGGGTAGGCGCAGAGCGCTGGGGCGAGAGCGTGCGGAAGTTGCTGGAACTCTGCCTCGACGCCAAACTGCTGGGGCTGACTGCCACCAGCATCCGTTATCTGGATAACAACCGCGATATGGCCGAAGAACTGTTCGACGGTCACGTCGCTTCGGAAATGACCCTGGGCGAAGCCATCGTACGGGGTATTTTGCCTGCGCCGAAGTATGTGACCACCGTGTTCCGGTATCAGAACGAGCTGGCAAAATACCAGGCCCGGGTGGACAGTTTACGCAGCCCCGGCGTCCAGGATGCCAACCAGAAATATCTTGAAGCCCTCCGCCGCGCACTGGAGCAGGCGGACGGGCTGGACCGAGTATTTGCAAAGCATATCACAGAAACGTGTGGGAAATATATTGTGTTTTGCTCCGGCAAAGAGCATATGGACGAGATGGTATCCCATGTGCTGGAGTGGTTTGCGGGCGTAAATAAAAACATCAAGGTCTACAAGACCTATTCCAGCGACTCCGAGACCAGCAAAGAATTTACGGCCTTTAAGGTAGACAATGGCGACCACCTGAAACTCCTCTTCTGTATCGATATGCTGAACGAGGGCGTCCATGTAGAGGGTATCTCGGGGGTCATCCTGTTCCGGCCCACGGTGTCGCCCATCGTTTATAAGCAGCAGATCGGCCGGGCACTGACAGCAGGCACCAAGACCACGCCCCTCATTCTGGACGTGGTCAACAACTTTGAGGGTCTGTCCAGCATTTCCGGTTTGCAAAAGGAGATGACCGCCGCGGTCCAGCGGCTCTATGCCAATGGAGAAGGGGAGAAGATCGTCGCCGAGCGGTTCGAGGTCATCGAGCAGGTGCACGACTGCCGCGTCCTGTTCGAGCAGTTGGAAAACAGTCTCTCCTCCACCTGGGACCACTATTTCGCCGCAGCCAGCACTTACTATGCGGAGCACGGCAACCTGAAAGTCCCGCTCCGGTACAAGACGCCGGGCGGCTTGAGCCTTGGCGACTGGGTCCAGACCCAGCGGCAGATCCGAAAAGGGAAACGCACCTTTGGAACATTGACCCAACAGCAGATCGAGCGGCTGGACAGTATCGGGATGGTCTGGGAGACCCGCTCCGAAACGGCCTGGGCCAGGGGGCTGGAAGCAGCCCGGCGCTATTACCAGCGATATGGAGATATGGAGGTGCCGCCCGGTTACAGGGATGATCAGGGCTTTGCTCTGGGGAACTGGGTGCGGAATATCCGCACACGCTACCGCACTGGCGCACTGACCCGGAAGCAAATAGAGGAGCTGGGAGTTCTTGGCATCGTCTGGAATGTGGTGGACAGCCGCTGGGAGCGCTGCTACGCTGAAGCGGCGGCCTATTATGAACGATACGGCAACCTGGAATTCCCAAAACACTATGTGGCCGAATCAGGGCTGCGTCTGGGAGCGTGGCTGGAAAATCAACGGATCGCCTACTTGAAAGGCGAACTTTCTGCGGATAAGGCCGCACGCCTGGAGGCCATTGGAATGCTGTGGGAGGGCCGCAACGACCGCCAATGGCAAGAGACGTATGCCGCGGCCCGGCGCTATTTCCGGCAGCACGGCGACTTGAATGTGCCCTACGATTACGTTTCGCCCGAGGGCGTCCGTCTGGGAGAGTGGGTGGTCCGGCAAAGAGTAGCATATAAAGGACACTTTGCATCGAGCAAGAAAGTGAACAGGAAGCCGCTGAACCAGGAACGCAAAAAAATGTTGGATGCAATTGGCATGGATTGGCGGGAGGAAAATTCCTGGCAGAAGCATTTTGAAGAACTGTCTGTGTATCAAAAAGAACATGGCAGCCTTGCCATTCCGGCATCCTATAAGACAGCAGATGGATGCTGGCTGAGCCGATGGTTTTACAACCAGCGCAAAAAGCTGAAGGAAACACCCGAAAAATTGACGCCAGAGCAGCGCAATAAACTGCAAAACCTGCTGGACGGCACGGCAACAGAAAAAGGAATAGAACCGCTTTATGCAGGATAATCAAATCATCGAGTTGCACAGCCATATCTTGCCAAATATGGACGACGGAAGCTCTAATGTGAATACTTCTCTTACCATGCTTCGGAGAATGACAGAACAGGGCGTTGGCATTGTCTGCGCTACCTCACACTACTATGCAGGACAGAACGATGTTCTGACTTTCTGTGAGCGCCGTCAAAAAGCATATGTGGACTTACGGGCTGCTATGGTGGGAGAAGCGTTTCCAGAGCTCTTGCCAGCAGCAGAAATTGCTTATTTTCAACAGATAGAGACACAGGACCTGACACCCCTGTGTATTCAGGGGACCCGCACCCTTATGCTGGAAATGCCCTTTGCCGACTGGACCGACCTCCAGGTGGAGACGGTCACCTCTCTGGCACTGGATCATCATTACAACGTAGTGCTGGTTCACCCCGAACGATTTTGTTTCAGCGACAGCAACCGCAGCCAGATCAGGCGGTTGGTCCAGCTGCCCATCGGGCTGCAGGTCAACGCGGGCAGCCTGATTCGGTGGTCGACCCGCCGCCAGGCGCTGGAACTTTTGCAGATGGCGCCCTATCCGCTGCTTGGCAGCGACTGCCATAATTTGACAAGCCGCCCACCCAATCTGAAAAGAGGGCGGAATATCATCCGAAAAAAGCTCGGTGAAAGGTTTCTGGAACAAATGGATGAAAACGCCGAAGCGGCAGTGATGGGATTAGAGTGGAGCAGTTAAATCATGAGACATCCTCATCACGCAGCTGAATTCACTGGTAGGATTTCAATATGAGCTGCGGCTGGAGTTGACTTTGCTGTTTAAGGCCAATCGATGGGAGAGTGGAACCGATATTCCTTATAATTTCCCCCTATTTAAATAATGCCGAGTGGCAGGGTGGAACGAAATGAAAGACATACCATTGCTGGATTATTTCCAGTGGAAATTGCAGTGTGAATATCTTTCGGATCTGCATTGGCTTGGAAACACCCAGCGGGCGCGCTTGATGCAGGAGGTTGAGCGGCTCAGTGCGGCAGACGCATCTTTGCAGGAATGGAACGACGCGTTGGAGTATCTGTTGGGACAGTCCCAGCAGCTAACGGCGGAAGCCGCGCGGGACGCCCTGCTCATAGGGCTAAAAGTGCAGAACAAACCGAAGAGGGGCTGCCATAGAGAACCAACAAAAACCACGTTGCTGCGGCAGTATTTGCAGATGACACTGCATCCACATCATCGCTAAGATGATGCAAATTTTACATACGATGCAGAAGGGCAGAAAAAGATGTGCTACGTTTTTAAGACAAATGGACGAGAACGCCGTCCTGGCCGTCCAAAGATGGGAGTGAAGCAGATAAACCGTGAGACATCATCATCACCGCGCGGATTACCATCACAGCCGGGTCCACCGGCGGGATGCGGCGCGGGCGGCAGCCGCAGCCGCGCTGCTGGCGCTGGTCCTGTTGGCTGCCCTGTTCGGGATCAGCCGGTGGGAACGCCAGGCCTATGCGTCGGGCGGCGGGAGCACGGCCGCGGCATCCCATGGCCAGCCTGACATCACCTGGAACGGCACGGTCTATACCCCTAAGCAGCAGGTGGAGGCCTACCTGCTCATGGGCATCGACGTCACCGGGCCGGTGACCAGCAGGCCGGGCAACTACAACGGCGGCCAGGCTGACGCCCAGTTTCTGCTGGTGTTGGACAACGAGACCCAGACCTGGCAGCTGCTGCGGCTCAACCGGGACAGCATGGTGGACGTGCCGGTCCTGGACCTGCGGGGGGACGTGATCGGCTACGAGCGCCAGCAGCTGGCCCTGGCCCACGCCTACGGCGACGGCACCAACAACAGCTGCCGGAACACCGTGGACGCCGTGTCCAGATTGCTGGGCGGCGCCCCCATCGACGGATACGCCGCCCTGAACATGGACGGCATCGCCCTCTTCAACGATGCCATCGGCGGGGTGACGGTGACCATCACATCCGACTTCACCGCCGTGGACCCCACCCTGGTGGAGGGTGAGACCATCACCCTGAACGGCCAGCAGGCCTTTGAGTTCGTCCGCACCCGCAAGGACGTGGACGACCAGACCAACCTGGCCCGGATGGAGCGCCAGCGGATCTACCTGGAAGCCATGAAGCCCCAGCTGCTGACCCTGAGCAACGAGGAAGTCGTTCAGGTCATGGATGCCATAAACGATTACCTGGTGACCAACATCGGCAGCCAGACCGTCCTGGACCTGGCGGAAAAGCTGCGGAACTACCAGGGCCTGCCGGAACTGACCATCGACGGGACCAACACCATCGAAGGCGAACACGTGGCCTATATCCTGGACGAGGACAGCCTGCAGCAGGTGATCCTGCAGCTGTTCTATCAAGAAAAAACAACCTGACAACCGGAGGGACAATGGAACGTCAAAACGAAACACAAACCAGGCCCGGGCAGATGCCCCTGGCCGTCCGTGAGCAGCAGGAAGATGAGATCGACCTGGTGGAACTGTTCTACCTGCTGTGGGGCCATGCGCTCCAGATCATCGCCTGCATCATCCTGGGCGGCGCGGCGGCCTTTGGTATCACCTACTTTTTTATTAGACCTCAGTATCAGGCTGCAGCCAAACTGTATGTAGTGTCTGCTTCCAGCAATTCTATTGTAAATTTGAGCGATTTGCAGCTTGGTTCCCAGCTGACAGCCGACTATCAGGAGCTTCTTTTAAGCCGTCCCCTGTTGGAAGATGTCATCTCCACTCTGGAGCTGGATATCCCAGCAGAGCAGCTCGACCAATTCATCGAGGATATAAAAATTGAAAACCCGCCCAACACACGAATCCTGTCTATCACAGTGACTCGTCCAGACCCCCAGCAAGCGGCAGAGATTGCGAATGAGATCGCGCGTCAAGCAGTTTTATATCTGCCTGATATCATGGAAAGTCCGACACCACATATCTATGAATCCGCTATTGTTCCCACCCAGAAATCCAGCCCCAGCTATACGCTCAACACCCTGGCAGGTGCCCTGATCATGGCGGCTCTTTGCTGCGGCATCGTGGCGGCAAAATATCTGATGAATGACACCTTCACCACTTCAGAAGAAATCAGCCGCTATTTCGGCGTTCAGCCGCTGGCGGTGATCCCGGAAGGCAATTTGAAAGAAGTGGTAAGCAAGCATGGCCGGAACAAACCAGCCGTCAAATCTCTGACCGGCACATACAAATAAGATCGCGGGGTATACTGCATGAACAAATTGATCATCCAAAATCTGCCGGAGCTGCCGTTTGATGTGGAAGAAGCCATCAACCAGCTGCGGGTGAACCTGGGGTTCTGCGGGGATCAGATCAAGACCATTATGGTCACCAGCAGCCTTCCAAACGAGGGCAAAAGCTTTATAGCGGTTTACTTGTGGAAAATGCTGGCCGGGCTTGGCAGCAGCACATTGCTAATTGACTGCGACTTGCGCAAGTCGGAGATGCGCGCCAAATATGGCATCAGCAGCACCGAAAAAATCACCGGTATCGCCCATTATCTGGCCGGCAAGGTGGAGCTGCAGGACGCGATCTATTCCACCAATATCCCCAACGGTTTTTTTCTGCCTTTAAGCAGGCCTATTGCCAACCCTGCAATCCTGCTGGAAAACGAGCGTTTTTCCTCCATGACCAAGCAATGCCGGGAGATCTTCGATTTCATCTTGATTGACACGCCGCCTTTGGGCAGGGTGGCTGACGCCCTGAAAATCGCCACGCATGTAGATGGTACTGTCATGGTGGTGCGCAGCGGCCAAACACCCCGTAAAGTGGTGGAAGACGCCATGGGCCAGCTTCAGCGCACGGGAACTCCTCTGCTGGGCCTGGTGCTGAATCGAGTCGAGGCCAAACAGAAAGGCAGCTACTACAGGCGATATTATTCTGGCGATTACGATGGTTCCGGTTCTGTTCGAATCGAACTTAAACAGAAATAAATAGGAGGTATTTTATGAAAAACATGTGCAAAAAAATCGCAGGCTTGGCCGCAATGCTCCTGCTGACAGTCGTTTTGGCTGCGCCAGCTCAGGCCTCCTTTGTAGGAAGCCCTGCACTGGACCAGGACGTCGAAAGTACGGAAGAACAAATTGAAGTCGTAACGGACAATGTTGTGACTGGCGGTTACATTCGCCAAAAAGGTACAGCAGAGGTCAGACCTCTGGATCAGATCGACTATCCGGTGATCAAGATCACCACCCTAGCTATGAGCGCTCCTGCAAACGCCAAGGTCGACGCCGCAAATCCCGATGCAACACAGGCACAAAAAGTTGACATTATGACCGAAAGCGCTCTGACCTACGGCAAAAATGCGGTGATAAACGATACGGCAGACCGTTACAACCAGACAGATACAACAAGTGACTTTCTGGACCAATACAAAATGACTCTGTTAAATCGGCTCACGGCAGCTTTCAGCCGCAACTTGGACGAGTACCGTGCCGTCCAGATTGCCGACATTTCTGCCAATGATCTCGCGATTTCTGTTGCCAACGGGCGTTCTGTTATGCTTACCTTTGCAGCCCCTGGAGTTGAGGCTGGCAGCCGTGTGCGTGTGCTCCGCATCGTTGGCGATTCTGCCAGCTTTGTCACTGCAACCGCTGGCGAGGGCAGCATCTCTTTCTCCGTGGCACCCAACAGCCTTGGTGTTTTTATGTTGATGGTTCACAGCACATAACAAAAAACGTTTAAAATCCAACAAGCTGCCGCCAATGTAGAATGCGGATGGGCGGCAGCTTGTCTTTTTTGAGCCATAAGCAAAACACAAAAACGGGAGGTCGAATCATTGGCATGGTCCCTATTGTTGAAAACGCCACAGCGAATGCCCAAGTATCCATTTCGCTGCACACCGTCAAAGGATATCTTTTCTGGAGCCGACTGCGTGATGTCATATTGGCTGCAGCAGGCCTTGTTGTTTTGTCGCCCCTGATGCTGCTGACCGCAGCAGCCATTTACCTGGACGATCCCCATGGAAGCCCGATTTTTTCACAGATGCGCTGCGGGAAAGATGGCAAACCATTTCGGTGCTATAAATTCAGAAGTATGTGCGTCAATGCTGAACAAATGCTGGACAATCTTTTGGACCAGAATGAAATGTCTGGCCCTGTTTTCAAAATCCGGCAAGATCCACGGATCACCCGTGTGGGCCGCCTGATCCGCAAGACAAGCATCGATGAACTTCCTCAGCTGGTCAACGTGCTTCAGGGCCATATGAGCCTGGTCGGGCCCCGCCCTCCCCTGCTGCGTGAAGTAGAAATGTATGACGATCTGCAAAAGCAGCGGTTATCGGTCAAGCCAGGGCTGACCTGCTACTGGCAGATCCAGCCCAACCGCAACAAAATCAATTTCGACGACTGGGTTCAAATGGACCTGCGCTACATACATGAGCGCAGCCTGTGGATCGACTGGAAAATCATCTGTAAGACATTTGTTGTAGTAGTTCGGGGCCAGGGAGTCTGAAACGCGTGGAAATAACGAGAAGCAAATAGTCAGGAGAAAACCTCATGAGGAACAGTGAACAATTTGAAATTGCGGTGGCGGGTACAGGTTATGTCGGGCTGTCTATTGCCGTGCTGCTGGCGCAGCATCATAGAGTGACAGCGGTCGATATACTGCCGGAAAAAGTCGACCTCCTCCGCCAGCACAAATCTCCTGTGCAGGATGAATACATCGAAGCCTATCTGGACGGACACTCTCTGAATCTGGAAGCGACCTTAGATGCCAAAAGCGCCTATACAAAAGCCGATTATGTGATCATTGCAGTGCCAACGAACTACGACAGCCAAACCGGAGCTTTTGACACTTCGGCCGTGGAAAATGTCATTGACCTTGTTCTGGAAGTAAACCCCCATGCGGTCATGGTCATCAAATCAACTGTGCCCATCGGCTACACCCAGTTTATCCGTCAAAAAAAGAAAACGAACCGGATCCTCTTCAGCCCTGAATTCCTGCGGGAGTCCATGGCCCTGTACGATAACCTCTATCCCAGCAGGATCATCGTGTCCTCTGACCTTTCCACTGAGCTCTATGCGCGGACGTTTGCCGGGCTGCTCTGTCAAGGTGCCGCAAAGCAGCCGGCATCCACCTTATTTATGGGCTCTACCGAAGCCGAAGCGGTCAAACTGTTCTCCAATACTTATCTTGCCATGCGGATCAGCTATTTTAATGAGCTGGATACATATGCAGAGCTGCAGGGTCTGGATTCTAAGCAGATCATCCAAGGCGTTTGTGCTGATCCGCGCATTGGGGCTCACTATAACAATCCGAGTTTTGGCTACGGCGGTTACTGCCTGCCCAAGGACACAAAGCAGCTTCTGACTTGTTACCAGAATATTCCGGAGACTTTGATTCAGGCCATCGTAGACAGCAACTGTATCCGTAAAGCCTATATCGCCAGCCATGCTTTGGACCTCTTCCAGTCAAAGTCCGGCCCGGCTGCAGTTGGGATCTACAGGCTGACCATGAAAAGCCGGTCGGACAATTTTCGTCAAAGCGCTGTACAGGACATCGCCGCGCAGATCCAGTCGCAAGGCGTTCCGGTCATCGTTTATGAGCCCACTCTGGGAAATCAAAAGCGGTATTCAAATTACGAAGTGGTCAACGATTTGCCAGAGTTCAAGTCCCGCAGCCGGATCATCCTTGCAAACCGATGGGACGACTGTTTGAGCGATGTGAAAGACAAGGTCTATACGCGGGACGTTTTTCAGAGGGACTGACATTATGGATATGCAGGATAAAGTAACCATCATCACCCCAACCTGGAACAGCGAAAAATACATACGGGAAACGATCCGGTCCGTGCAGGCTCAGAGCTACCAAAATTGGGAGATGATCCTGGTCGATGATGGTTCATCGGACCACACCGTTGAAATTGCCATGCAGATAGCAGATACAGACCCGCGCATCAAAGTCATCCGACAGCCTGTCAATCGTGGCGCGGCCAGTGCCAGGAACCGCGCCCTTGCGGAAAGCTCAGGCCGTTTTATTGCCTACCTTGATGCAGACGACCTCTGGATGCCGGAAAAGCTGGCTGTCCAAACGGCGTTTATGAAGGCAAACGACTGTGGTTTTTCTTGTGCTTCTTATGAAGTGATCGGCGATGACGGCGTCCCCAAAAACAAGACTGTCCATATGCTGCCCAGGGTAAACTACACCGGCTTTTTAACCAACAATTTGCTGCAGACGGTGGGCATCATGGTGGACACCCATTTGGTAGACCGGAAATACCTTGTCATGCCAGACCTGAAAAGACGCCAAGATGCGGCCACCTGGCTGCAGATCCTGCGGGCAGGATACGATTGCTACGGCCTGCCGGAGGTCCTGGGCCAGTATCGAAGGAGCAAAGGTTCTCTTTCAAGCAACAAATGGAAGGCTGTCCGCAACATTTGGACGCTATACCGGCAGGTCGAGCAGCTGCCGCTGTCCTTCAGCTGTTACTGTTTTGTTCGGTATGCAGCTTTGGCCGTCTGGAAACGTCTCTACCCTGTCCGCTCAGCCGGCCGCGAGCAGTCAGCTACCGCAAGCAAAATAATGATAAAACGATAACAAGATTCTATGGAGATACAAGTTTCGGTGTTGACCACCGCATACAATCACGCTCCCTTTATCGCTCAGGCAATCAAGGGTGTCCTTGCACAAAAAACTTCTTTTGCCTTTGAAATGATCGTTCACGATGACGCTTCCACTGATTCAACGCCTCGGATCATTGAAGAATACGCAAAGCGCCATCCAGACATCATCAAGCCGATTTTGCAGCAACAAAACCAATTTTCGCAAGGGAATGATGTTTATTCCTTTATGTTGCCTCTCGCCCGCGGCAAGTACATTGCTCTGTGCGAAGGGGATGATTATTGGTGTGACCCCTGCAAACTGCAAAAACAAGTAGATTATATGGAAAATCATCCTGAATGCAGCTACTGCTTTTGCAACGCTTACCGGATAGATGTCCAAGGAAACGTCATCGGCCAGCAAAGCCCTGTGCATCAGAGCCGTGTCTTTTCTGATCGAGAAATCATTGCTGCCACTCCTGACAACCCGCTGAATTTTCCAGCCACAGCTGGCGTTCTATGCAGGACCAAAGATCTGATGGACTGCCCAACAGACTTTAAAGCTGGAGAAGTAGGTGATATGCCTCTGCGTTTTATGCTGATGCTGAAAGGCAACGCTTACGGTTTTGCCGACCTGATGTGCTGTTACCGGATCATGACCCCAGGCTCCTGGACAGAACGGGGAGCCCGTGAATCCAAATTTAACCCGGTCAAAGCATCGCAGCGAAACCAGGCATTTATCGATTTCTATCACCGTTTTGACCAATATACAAACGGGATCTACCACCAGGAGATCATGCCCAATATCCAGTGGCGGGTCTACCTGGAATATGCACGCCGGGCAGATTGGAAAGCCATACGGCAGATGCCTTATTGGCAGTTCTATCAAAAAGATACCCGGAAACGCCGCGCCATCATATATCTCAAGGCGCATTTCCCATTTTTGCTTCAGCTCTACCGTCGTTTGCGTTACGGGCCTGAAGTCCAGCGCCGAAAGCAAGCGTTTGACACCGCTCCACCTGCAATGAAAGGACGATACCATGACCATGCCCAAAAGAAATGACAAGCTGCTCTTGATGGGCTGCTCCTTTGGCACCCAAGATGCACTGAACTATGCGAAAAGCCAGGGCATCTATACCATCGTAACCGATCACCTTCCTCCGGAGCAGCAGCCATTGAAGCTGCAGGCCGACGCTTACTGGATGTGCGATGTGAAGGACCTGGATACGCTGGAACAAAACTGCCGTCGGGCAGGCGTCACAGGCATTTTCGGCGGGACCAGCGAGTTTTGCCTGGATTACACCAAAGCCCTGTGCAAACGGTTGGGGCTCTCCTTTTATGCTTCGGAAGAAGGGTGGGCAGTATCCCGTGACAAAGAGCTGTTCAAACAGCACTGCTCTGCCTGCGGACTGGATGTCCCGCGGCAATACGAGATTTCTGCGGATGGTCCCCTGCCCGCCGATCTGCGGTGGCCTGTGATCGTAAAACCTGTGGATGCTTGCGCTTCCATGGGTATATCGGTCTGTCGAAATGCAGACGAACTGCGGAAGGGATATACCTTTGCACAGTCTCATTCTGCTTCCGGCCGAGTGATCGTAGAAGACTTCATGGAAGGCGACGAGGTACATGCCCTCTACCTGCTGCAGGAGGGACACGCGGAATTGGTCAGCTTCCTGGACATCTCTTACATTGAAATTGAAGGGCGGAATGTGCCTGCCTACGGCGACTTTCAAAGCAAGTATCAGGCTGAATATGAAAAAGAGGCAGGCCATAAAGTCCTTCGTCTGCTAAAAGCGATGGACTGTGTTAACGGAGCTGTCTTTTTCCAGATGATCCGACAGAACGGCAGATATTATTTTATTGAAATGGGTTACAGACTCAATGCCGGAGCTTCCTGGCGCGTAGAAGAAAAACTGAAGGGAACCAACTCTCTCCAGTCCATGGTGGATCTTGCTGTGGGGCGGCATCCATTGCGCTCCTGCGAGGCTGACCAAGTCCTTTATCCATGTGGCGGGATGTACTTTCTCTGGTCTCGCCCAGGCAGGGTTGCATCCATTCGCGGTCTGGATGAAGTCCGAGCCATGGATGGGCTGGAGATTGTATTGCAAAATTTCAAAGCAGGCGACCAGATCCCCCAGGAGATTTCTATGCGCCAGGTGGTATGCAAAATAGCCGTCTTTGGCCAGACGGAAGAGGTAATCCGACGCAAAATTGAGCGTATCAACGCGACACTACATATGTACGATACAGCTGGTCACGAGATGCTGCATTACGTTACGGCATTGAAATAGAACAGGCCTTCCTTTGCCTGAAGAAAGGAACTATATGCTAAACACACAAAAAGAAACGCTGCTCCTGATGGGCTGCTCCTTTGGCACCCAAGATGCACTGAACTATGCGAAAAGCCAGGGCATCTATACCATCGTAACCGATCACCTTCCTCCGGAGCAGCAGCCATTGAAGCTGCAGGCCGACGCTTACTGGATGTGCGATGTGAAGGACCTGGATACGCTGGAACAAAACTGCCGTCGGGCAGGCGTCACAGGCATTTTCGGCGGGACCAGCGAGTTTTGCCTGGATTACACCAAAGCCCTGTGCAAACGGTTGGGGCTCTCCTTTTATGCTTCGGAAGAAGGGTGGGCAGTATCCCGTGACAAAGAGCTGTTCAAACAGCACTGCTCTGCCTGCGGACTGGATGTCCCGCGGCAATACGAGATTTCTGCGGATGGTCCCCTGCCCGCCGATCTGCGGTGGCCTGTGATCGTAAAACCTGTGGATGCCTGCGCTCAGCTGGGCATTACTGTCTGCCATCATCCTGCCGAACTACGGGAAGGTTATTCTCGCGCAATGGCCCACTCCGTTTCCGGCCGGGTCATCGTTGAAGATTATATCCAGGGAGACGAATTGTGCTCCATGTATCTGCTACAGGACGGAAAACCGATCCTCCTTGAATTGCTGGACTGTGTACATACCCCTGTCGAGCAGACCGATCGTTTTGCTTATATCTCTTTCCAAAGTCGTTTTACCGCCGAGTATCAGCAACAGATTGCGGATCGTGTAAAAACGTTGTTCGCCAGGCTGGGATGCAAAGAAGGTCCAGCATACCTTCAAATGATCCGACGAAATGGCGTCTATTATTTCCTGGAACTTGGCTACCGGTTGAACAACGTCCCTTCCTGGCCGGTAGAGTATGCGTTGCATGGAATCGATGTTGTAAAACATACAGTAGACCTGGCTTTGGGATGTCACCACACTGTTCGGCCCGTAGCTCCCAGCCACCGGCTGGGCGCAGTCTATTTTGTGTGGGCCAAACCTGGGATCATTCAAAAGATCGAGGGTCCTGAAGCCTTTCAAGGCAACGATTCCGTCCGGTTCCTTTACCAAACGTATGATGTAGGGAACCAGATTCCCCAAGAAATGTCTATGGGGCGCATCCTGTTTCGAATCGCTCTCTTTGCAGTTTCCCCCCAGGAAATGCGGGCCCATCTTATGGCAATCCGCTGCAAACTGCATGTTTACGACACGGCGGGCCTCGACATGCTGTACCATTTGGCAGATCTGGATACCGTATGCCCCGACAAAGGGGAAGGTGGCCTCCTGTGACGGAACGCAAAACAGTGGTCAGCAACATTCTGTGGCGTTTGGCGGAGCGCGGCGGAACACAGGCCGTTTCTTTTCTTGTTTCACTGATCCTTGCGCGTCTGCTGACACCGGAAGATTATGGCGTTGTATCGCTGGTCACTGTTTTTACCGCCATTCTTACTTTATTTGTCGACGGAGGCTTTAGCAGCGCACTGATCCAAAACCAGAAGACGGATCAAACCGACTACTCTACGGTATTTTACTTCAATCTGTTTGTCAGCGTCATTCTGTATGGGTGTATGTATATGGCCGCCCCCTGGATCGCTGTCTTTTATGCGCAGCCCAGTCTGACAAACTATATCCGGGTCTTATCTTTATCGCTGGTCATTGGCGGAGCAAATGGAGTTCAGCAGGCGCTGGTTGCCAAGCGAATGGAATACAGAAGATTCTTTTACGCTTCCCTGAGTGGCACATTGCTTTCAGCCATGGTGGGCGTGGTCCTGGCTCTACTGGGGCTGGGCCCCTGGGCTCTAGTTGCCCAGCGCCTGATCGACCAGGCCGCTGATGCCGTGATCTTGTGGTTTACCGTAAAATGGAGGCCCTCGTTTCGCTTTTCATTCCGTCGTTTGAAGCCATTGGCTTCCTATGGAGGCAAAATGCTCGGGTCATCCCTGCTGAACTCGCTGGTCGGCAATTTTACCAGCCTGCTGATCGGCAAAGTCTATTCCCCCTCTGAGCTGGCCTATTACGACAAAAGTCAACGAGTGCCCATGCTGCTTGTCTCCAACCTGCAAACCGCTGTCCAAAGCGTGCTGTTCCCTGCCATGGCCCGGCGGCAATCTGAACGGGAAGAACTGCGCCAGATGCTGCGCCAATCTGTGATGGCTTCGGCTTACTGCATTTTTCCCTGTATGATAGGGGTGGCATCCTGCGCCAGGCCTCTGGTGCGGGTACTGTTCACGGATCGCTGGATTGCTCTTGTCCCCTATCTTCGGTTATGGTGCGTTGTTTTGCTGTTTTATCTGCTTCATACAGCCAACTTGCAGGTAATCCAGGCTGTAGGGCGTAGTGATATTTATTTGAAACAAGAATTGCTCAAACAGTCTCTTTCAATGGCAGCTGCACTGGCTGCTCTGCCATTTGGCGCCTTTGCGGTCCTCGGTGCCATGGCGGCCATGTGTCCTGTGCACTTCTACATCAATGCAAAGCCGAATCAGGAGCTGCTGGGTTATGGCGTTTGGGCTCAGCTGCGCGATATTGCTCCCATTGCAGGGTTGAACGCAGCCCTGGCCATTTGGCTGTGGTTGCTGAGCCTTTTGCCCCTGCCAGACTTTGCGCTATTGTCCGTTCAGACTCTGGCTGGAATAGCATTTTATCTGGCAGGGTCCGCCGTGCTGCGCATAGAGATTTTCGAAACCATTTTGAACTGGACCAGGCAGACAATACAAAATCGAAATTAGACCATGCTGGAGGGGATGTGAAACATGAACAAAAGAATTCTGGTGACAAGGGCAGCCATGCCGCCCCTGGAAGAATATGTAGCAGAAATACGTGATTTGTGGGATTCGCACTGGATCACAAATATGGGAACAAAACATGAGCTCCTGCGGCAGAAACTGAAAGAATATTTGGGCGTGGACAACATCGATCTGGTGACCAATGGGCATATGGCGCTGGAACTATCGCTGCAGGCCATGCATTTGTCTGGAGAAGTCATTACCACGCCATTCACATTTGCTTCAACCACCCATGCCATTGTGCGTAACGGTCTGCAACCAGTTTTCTGCGATATAAACACAAACGATTTCACCATCGACACGGCCCAGATCGAGCATCTGATCACCGACCGAACTACCGCAATCGTCCCGGTTCATGTATACGGCAACCTGTGCAATGTGGATGAAATCGACCGTATTGCCCACCAATATGGGCTCAAAGTTCTGTACGATGCAGCCCACGCTTTTGGTGTCACTTACAAAGGCAGAGGGGCCGGCTCATTCGGAGACGCATCCTGTTTCAGTTTTCACGCCACAAAAGTCTACAATACCATCGAGGGCGGTGCAGTCTGTTTTCATGACAAGGACTTCGGCCTCGACTTTTACCGGTTGAAAAACTTCGGGATACGTGGTCCAGAATGTGTAGACGCTGTGGGTGCCAACGCCAAAATGAACGAATTCTGCGCAGCCATGGGGCTCTGCAACCTGCGCCATCTTCAGGAAGAGCTTGAAAACAGAGCCAGGGCAGCAGCCCGTTACCGTCGCTGGCTGTCAGAGACAGAAGGCCTGCAGCTCAACCCGGTGCAGCCTGAAGTGGAGACCAACTATGCCTATTTCCCGGTCGTGGTAAATGAAAAGGATTTTGGCACCTGCCGCGACGAGATCTTGGACGTCCTTGCCCAAAACGGTATATTTGGCCGCAAGTACTTTTATCCCTTAACCAATGCGTTCGAATGTTTTAAAGGACAATACGATCCTACCCTTACCCCCCGCGCTCTGTATATATCCAAACGGGTCATGACGCTGCCGCTCTATTCAAGTTTGCCCCTGGAAGAAGTGGATCGGATTTGTGAAATCATTCTGAAATGCCGCTCATCCAGACAAATTTATATAAAGAAGGGAGTTGATTGAATGCGCTTAGGTATTATGCAGCCGTATTTTCTGCCCTATATCGGATACTGGCAGCTGTTGAATGCGGTGGACACATACATTTTGTACGATGACGTCAACTACATCAACCGAGGCTGGATCAACCGGAATCGTATCCTCATCAACGGGGCGCCCTCTTACCTGACCATACCTCTGAACGGAGCCAGCCAGAATAAAAAGATCCAGGAAATCGAGATCAGCAGCAGCGAAAAAGCGATGACCAAAAATCTGCGTATGGTAGAGCTGGCCTATAAGAAAGCCCCCTGCTTTGAGGAAGTCTTTCAGCTGTACAGGGACATACTGCTGGACCCCGAGCCAAATCTTGCCAACTATCTGGAACATTCCATCCGGAAAGTGTGCCGCTATCTGCAGATCGGAACGGAGATTCTTCGCTCTTCCTCTTTGCCGAAGGACAATGCGCTCAAAGGCCAAGATAAGATTCTTGCGATCTGCAAACTGATGAAAGCCACCGATTATTTCAATGCTATAGGCGGGCAATCGTTATACAATGCTTCTGCTTTTGCAGCAGAAGGGATTCGTCTGCATTTTCTACAGCCGGCTCCTCAGGAATATCGGCAATTCGGCGGAACATTCTGCCCCAATCTTTCCATTCTTGACGTAATGATGTTCAACCGTCCAGCAGATATTCAAACCTATCTGCAACAATATCAACTTGTGTGAGGGCCTCATGAAGCTACTTGTTTTGACGACAGACTATCCAAGGCCGGATAGGAGCCATCAGAGGATGTTCGTCCATGTGCGTGACCTATACTATAAAGCGCAGGGGCTGAATGTAACGGTACTGAATTTTACCTGCCCTTATGATTATGAAATCGACGGGATCCGCGTCATCAGTCTGTCTACCTTCAGACACAGCCATGAACGCTACCATATCGCACTTTCTCACGCTTCCAATCTGCGCAACCACTATCTGTTTTTAAAGCGCCATGCGGCAGATTTCCCTGTCATCGTATTCTTTTTTCATGGGCACGAAATTCTATACCTCAACCGGGATTATCCAAAACCTTATCCGTATTTAAAACGTCAAAGTATCCGCGGCACAGCCTTGCAGGACGCTTACGATCATCTTAAAATTTGTTTGTGGCGGAACTATTACCGTCAGCTTGCACCCAAGTCGCAATTTGTGTTTGTAAGCCAGTGGATCAAAAACCGTTTTACACAAAACACCGGCCTGACCGATTCCGATCTGCTCGGTCACTGCTGCATCATTCACAACAGCATTGGCGCCTCTTTTGAGTCTGAATCCTACGATTGGAGCGGGGAAAAAACTTACGATTTCATCACCATCCGTTCCGATCTGGATGGTTCCAAATACGGCGTCGATCTTGTGGTCCAGTTGGCCGAGCGGAATGCAGACCAGCGCTTCTTGCTGATCGGCCAGGGAGATTTCTTTGTACACAATCCCAAACCAGTCAATCTTGAATGGATCAACACCACACTGGACCATCGTGCCATGCTGCATCACATTGATCAGGCAAAATGCGGCCTTCTGCTTACCAGACAGGACACGCAAGGTGTTATGACATGTGAGCTTGCTGCTTACGGGATTCCTACTATCACCTCCGACCTGCCTGTCTGTCATGAATTTTTTGATGAACTCCCCAACGTTGTGATGATCCCGAACGATCACCCGGATGCAGATATTGTAGGAATCAGCCAGGTCATGCGGCAAAATGGCCCCTATCCCAAAGACACCTGCTATTTTAGTCAGAACACGATTGCAAAAGAAGTCGAACTGTTCCATCAGTTATGGGCCTGCCATCTATCCACACACCATGAAAGGAGCGATTTTGCCGAATGTCCCATCTGAAGTTGGTCATGCTGCACCGCTGGGTCAGTATTCTTTTTGGAAAAACCGCTGTTTCTCTACCGCAAGGAATAGGCAAAGCCTATTCTTTGACCGAAGTCAAAGGGTTCTACAATGATCTGACCCTCAAAGTGGGCAGCGGCACAGATTTGGACCCGGAAGGCATCCCTATAAGTCTGTTGGGCGAAAACCAGCACGCTTATTTTCCTATCGCCATTTTCCAGTACGGACTGGCCAACTACGATCTCTGGCTGCTGCAGAAAGAAAGGCCATACTATACCGCTTTTGAGAAATTGGCCCGATGGGCTTTAAATCAGCAGCGGCCAAATGGCTCCTGGGACTGCTTTGGTCCTATTAAAAGCAGAAAGTTTACCGTGAGCGCGATGGGGCAAGGCGAAGGTGCCGCATTGCTCTTGCGCGCTTACAGAGAAACGGGCGAATTGGCCTTTCTGCAAGCATCTCGCCGTGCAATTGATTTCATGCTGTTGCCGATCCATCTGGGCGGCACTGCTTTCTATCAGCCGGATGGCGGCATCGTCCTTGAAGAATACGCTCATGCAGACCGCAGTACTGTACTGAACGGTTGGATTTTTGCTCTTTTTGGTCTGTACGATTTTTGTAAAACCGTACCCGACAGTCTTTATCAGGAAAAGCTCCGACAGACCGTGGAGGCGCTGTCCGCCTCTCTTCCGGCCTATGACATGGGGTATTGGTCCCGGTACGATCTGGCCGGCAAAGTCGCCAGCCCAGCGTATCATACACTGCATATCGCATTGCTTCAGGTTATGTCTGAAATTACAGGCAAAGAAGTTTTTTCTGTATATGCCCAGCGCTGGCAGAAATATCTGAAGCAGCCAGGCAACCAGCTGCGAGCTGTCGCACACAAGTTTTTCCAAAAACTGACGGAGCAAACCGACACTGTTATTATCAAGTAGGAAAAGACATGAATACTATTTTATGCGAATATGTCAACCGAAATATCCATGACGCCGGTAATAAGGCCCGGAGCGATGCCCTGAAAATTGCCAAAGATCTGGGTTATGTCCACATTCCTCTATTTCGCAGCGGAGCCCCTAAAATACAGGTGATGTGCCAGCTTGTGGCAGGGATCGTGCAGGCAGTTGTCTGCACCGGTGCCGGCCAGGATCTTTTGGTCCAATATCCTTACTATCCGAGCCCCATCAACTGGGCGCTGTGCAAATCTCTCGCTTTGGGCAGGCGGCTCAAGCACTACCGCATGACGATTTTGGTTCATGATTTGCCCAGCCTGCGGGATGGAGCTGGCTCCCGCCAGGGAGCACTGACCACAGAGATCCGTCAACTGGCTATATTTGATCGGGTTATCTGTCACAATGACAAAATGAAAACTCTGTTGCAAACATCGGCGCCAACAGGGTGCTATAAAGCGCTGGGCCCGTTTGATTATTTGTATGAAGGACAGGCCGTCGCTCCGGATGAGACCGAAGCTCCCTCCATAGTCATTGCGGGCAATTTAAACCGGGAAAAATCAGGCTATATCTATCATCTGGCCACCCTGCAAAGCCTGCAGTTCCGTTTATATGGTGTAGGGTACAAGCCCTATCCGGCTGAAAACCTCCACTATCAGGGTCAGTTCCCACCCGAAGACCTGATTGTACACCTGAAGGGTTCTTATGGCTTAGTATGGGACGGCAGCTCCATCCATACCTGTGAAGGAAACTACGGGACTTATCTGCGGTACAACAATCCACATAAGTTTTCTCTGTATTTGGCGGCCGGACTTCCGGTCATTGTATGGAGCCAGTCCGCACTGGCCAATTATGTGTCCGAAAAAGGAATCGGTCTTACCGTCAACAGTCTGGAAGAATTATCCGCAAAACTGCATGAGACAGACGAAACGTCATACCGTTTGATGCGCCAACATGTACTGCAGGTACGAGACGAAATCATTCACGGAACCCACCTCAAATCGGCGCTTCTGGACTGGTGAGCCATATACGCATATGAAACTAAAAATCAAGACCTTGCGGGTCCTTCTGGAATACTTTCTGGCCTTTATTCTGTTGCTGGACTGTCGTTCCGTTTGGCTTTACCTCTCGGGCATCCAGGAGTGGATGCCCGGCATATTGGCTTTCGCTCTGCTACTGGCAGTGATAGGACTGTGCCTCTGCAACCCAAAAAACGCAAAACGGAGACAAGCTCAGAAGTGGATGTTGCTCGCCGCAGGCAGTGCAGTTTATATGGCCGGGTATTTTTTTCTCAAACCCGGCACTCCTTTCAGCCTGCTCAAACTATACGCCGCTTTTTTGCTTGCCATCACCTATAGTTATCTGGCGCAACCCCAAAACAGTTCGCCGTTTTCTCTCCTGCTGTGTTATAAAAACATCGTACTTTGCCTGGCCGGCCTCTCACTGATCCTATGGTTTTTCGGTCCGGTAACCGGTCTTCTGCCAGCCACCTCCCTCGTCTATGATAGTTGGGGCGGCGGTGTACGTCCTTTGCAGTCCTATTTTCATCTGTTTTATGCTGAGACGCGGGGCTATTCCTTTCTGGGCTTGTCTTTGCAGCGCAACATTGGTTTTTTTACAGAAGCGCCCATGCACTCGTTGCATCTGTCGCTTGCCCTGCTGACGGAGCTGTTTTTAACCGAAAAACCAGACAAAAAGAGGTGTATCTTACTGATTGTCACAATCGTGACTACCATATCCATGACAGGGTATATCCTGGTGCTGCTTGCAATGGGATACCATCTCTTTCTTGCCAAACGCAAAGAATCCAACCGGGAAGCTGCTAAAAAGATCCTGCTTTTTCCTGTGGGAGCAGCTGTTGCGGCCGTTGCCTACCAGCTGGTTCTGGCCAAATTGGAAACCTCCTCCGGCTCTACCCGTCTGGACGATTTCCAAGCCGGTTTTCAGGCCTGGAGCCAGAATTGGCTTCTGGGCAACGGATATGGAAATACCGAAGTTCTGGTGCAGTATATGAGTTCTTTCCGGTTATACAACACCGGTTTCAGCAATTCGCCCATGTTGGTTCTGGCTCAATGCGGTTTGTACATAGGGGGAGTTTATTTGTTTGGGCTGATCCGCGGCTGTCTGGTCGGTATAAGGCGCCGGGATTGGAAGTTGACGGGCTTTACTGCGCTGACAGCTTATCTTTTTCTGCTGACTTCCTTTCCTTATACTTATTTGGCAGTATTTTTGATCTGCCTGTTAAATCTGGCGGGGTCCGGACGGCGGAGGTGTGTATGATCTCAATCATTATCCCGGTATACAATGCAGAGCCGTATCTCTGCAGATGTTTTAACAGTATCCTGACAGCCGGCTGTCCTGACTTTGAAGTCCTGATGATCGACGACGGTTCTACTGATGGCAGCCGTTCTTTATGCGAAGCATATCAACGCCAGGATCCGAGGTTCCGGCTTCTGACTCAAGCCAACCAAGGGCCCTCAGCTGCCAGAAACCAGGGGTTGGCAGCCGCGCGCGGAGACTATATTGCTTTCATAGACGCAGATGACATGGTACCTGCAAACCACTTGTCGGAAGCGCTTGCTCTGATGGATATATGGAATGCCGATCTTATAATGGGCGGTTATCAAGTGCCTGAACAAAACAAAGCATATCTGCCTAACCTGGACGGTGCTCGCCTTTATTGCTATTCCGAAATAGACCGGATCAAGCGTTTTTTTGTAGCTTATACAGCCACACAGGATAACCTTGAATTCAGGACCTGCCCCAATCTTCTCAGCCCCTGGGGCAAAATTTTTCATCGCAACTTATTGCAGGGGCTCTCATTCCGGGAAGAACTGACTTTAGATGAGGACACACTGTTCAATTTGGATGTCCTTGACCGGGCACAGCGAGTGCTGATCGTTCCTGAGGTATACTATCTATGGCGTCAAACTCCGGGATCTCTTTCCCGCAAGGCCGCCGGGCCCGCTATGATCCGAAAACAGTCTCTCAGTATGCAGGCTTATTGGGATTACGTGCAAAGACATCCCGAGCTGGATCTGACGGGAGAGCTGTCGATTCGCGGATTATGGGCTTACGCCCGTTGCCTGCATGCTTGTGTTCCAGGGCCGAGCGCTATGAGGCTGATCCGGATGCTTATGGACAGCTATCGGAGTTTTGTCATACAAGCACCAGTCCAGGAATACTATCTGCCAAAAACTCTGCTGTTATATCACACTCTGGCCCGGCATAAGTCGGTATTCGCAACTTGGATTGTTTGCGTATTGCAGGCATGGAAACGCATCATAAAGGCCAAACTGGCCGAGAAAAGCGAGGCAATGGGATGAAACAAATTTTGATCTGGACTCTGGCAGGGATAGCTTTCCTCTTCATTTTGATTTCAGGCTTATTCTGGGCCTGGACTGCAACAACTGGGGCTATGGCGGATCAGGAGGCCACACTCTATCTGGATACCAGCCAAACGGCCGGCTTCATCAAGCCTTTGCACGGCATCAACAATGGCCCCAAGTCCGGCTATGAAGCAGGTACCTGGAAGTTGGATACCACACATTTTTACCAAGATGCGGGCATTCCCATTGTCCGGACTCATGATACTGAATATCCCTATGGTCAGGACAAATTTATAGATATTCACTGTATTTTTCCGGATTTCAGCCGAGACCCAGACGATCCATCGGCTTATCATTTTGATGAGACCGATCAATATATTGCAGCTATTACGGCGTCCGGTGCACAAGTCATGTTCCGGTTGGGCGAATCCATCGACTACTCCGGTCAGGACACTTTTATCCAACCGCCTGTCGACTTTCAGAAATGGGCTCAGGTTTGCGAGCACATTGTCCGGCATTACAATGACGGATGGGCAGATGGTTTCGCTTATAACATCCGTTACTGGGAAATCTGGAACGAACCTGAAAATTCAGCCATGTGGACAGGCACCGCAGAGGAGTATTGCGCTTTGTACAGCATCACTGCTCGTATCCTGAAACAGACCCATCCCGAAATTCTGGTGGGCTGCGGCGGTATGCTCACGACCGAGGCCATGGACTTCTTTTTGAAAACCATCTCCGCATCCACAGAAGAAGTCCCGCTTGACTTTGCAAGCTGTCACCGCTATACGAACGACCCCTCCAGCTATCTTGGGTATGCACGCAGTATGCGGAACTTGTTGGATCAGTATGGTTTCCAAAGCGCTCAAATCGCCCTTAGCGAGTGGAACTATCTGTCAGACTGGGACAACCTTTTACAGGCCTGGCAGGTGATTCAATCCGGCCAGGGTGCTTCCTTCATCGCGGCCGCACTCGTCACCATGCAGAACGCCCCCATAGATACCGCTACGTATTATGACGGTCAATACGCATTTCTTGGCACATGGTGTGGTCTTTTTGATTTGCAAGGCACACCCAAGGCGGGGTATACAGCCTTTCGTTGGTTCAACGAATTATGCCTTTTAGGTCATCAAGTTGAAGTGGATGCACAGGGGCAGACAGAGGGTCTTTATCTTCTAGGGGCCTCCAATCAGGGCCGCTCCGGTCTTCTCCTCACATTCTACCAGCCCAGCAAAGGATTTTTTTCCAGCTCTGTCCGGCGTATTCAGGTAGAATATCCCCCCGAAATTTCCAAAATCACTATTACAATAGCAGACCAGAACAACCCTCAGGGAATATCCACTGTCATAGAGGGAAATTTTGCGGAGCTGGATCTTCATCTATACAGTCTGGCCTATATCGAAGCTGAATAGCTTTTGGCCGTCCCCCGGTCTGTGGGCAGACCTATAACAGTCATGCTACTAGAGTCTGTTTTAAAACCATCAAATTAACCAAAGCAAAATGCAAGCGAGAGAAACAACCGCATGGAAGCAGACGGCTTTTTTCTCATAACGCGTAGAAAACCGCCGGTGATTTTTGAGCTTGAGAAACAAATTTTCAATCAGATGCCGTTCTTTGTATGTGTGCCAGTCCGTTTTCCTCGGATGCCTTGCACTGTTACGGCTTGGAATGACAGGAATACCTCCACGTTCTTTGATCCAACGAATAAATTTGTCGCTGTCATAGCCTTTATCAGCGAGAACCAGCTTTCCTGTTAACTCAAAAGGCTCCAGTATTTCTCTTGCCAGGCAAATGTCGTTTCGGTTTCCGCTGGAAAGTAAAAAATGTAGCGGATTACCAAGCCCATCTGTTAGCACATGGACTTTCGTGGTTAATCCTCCCCGGCTGCGTCCGGTGGCCTCGTTGCGGCCCCTTTTTTAGTGCTACTGGCGTGCTGGTGCACTTTGACAGTGGTACTGTCCAACATAAGTGTTGTCTCATCGACTATATCTTGCTGGATCAAATTCGTCAGAACGTTCTCCCATACGCCTGCCTTTGTCCATGCACGAAATCGACTGTACACACTTTGCCAGGGACCAAACCGTTCGGGCAAATCCCGCCAGGGAATGCCTGTATTCAGCCAGTATACCATTGCATTGAGCATTTCCCGGTTGCTTTTGCCTGGCCGCCCTCCCTGTGGTTTTCGCTCTGGTGGCAGTAAATCCTTTATCCTATTCCATTGTGCTTCATTCAATTCATGTCTTTTCAT
>DSTMR04002__coassemble_845_pt1 | contig 32058 bp, 35 predicted proteins | sample DSTMR04002__metabat2_low_PE_045 | metagenome-assembled genome bin DSTMR04002 | reverse complement strand
CTCATTTTAATCCTTTCCCTATTTCAGTGTCTCTGTTATAGGGAGCATATCAAAACAATACTGACCTGAGTGAGACTGATCCTTTCCTTTCGGACGTGGCCGCCGGAACGGAAACCGAAGGGAAAGACGACCGCACCCTGTATCAGGAGTATTTTTCTCGGCAGATCAACTTCGAGGCTCTGATTGCAGGCCACCCTGATGATGAGGATATACTGCGTGAGATGCTGGAACTGCTGGTGGATACCGTGTGCAGCAAGCGCCGGTTCATCCGCATTGCAGGCGATGACAAGCCCGCCGAGGTGGTGAAGGCCCAGCTCATGAAACTGAACGGCGACCATCTGCGGTTTGTCCTTATGTGCCTGAAAGAGAACACCACTCAGGTGCGGAATATGCGGCAATATCTGTTGGCGACCCTCTACAACGCCCCCATGACCATGCACAGTTCCTATGCTGCCAGGGTACAGCATGATTTCAAAATAGGATAAAATTTTGGCCCAGAGGTTTCTCCGGGCCTTTTCTGTTGGAGGAGGTGATTGACCATTTCAGAGCAGAAACCAGAAGCAATCCCAACTGAGTCCCAGCGCGAACAATCCAGCAAATCCCCATCTCCGAGCTGCACCCCTTCAAAAACCATCCGTTCAAGGTCTTGGACGATGAGGCTATGCAGCGGACGGTGGAGAGCGTGGCGCAGTTCGGCGTGCTGGCTCCGCTCATTGCCCGGCCCCGGCCGGAAGGAGGTTACGAGATCATTTCGGGGCACCGCCGCCAGCACGCGGCAGAGCTGGCAGGGCTGAAAACCTTGCCGGTGATCGTGCGGAACATGAGCGACGATGAGGCGGTGATCCACATGGTGGACAGCAATTTGCAGCGCGAACACATCCTACCCAGTGAGAGGGCTTTTGCTTACAAAATGAAGCTGGAAGCCATAAAAAAGCAAGGTGCTAGGTCGGATTTGACTTCGGCCCAAGTTGGGCCGAAGTTGACAGCCGCAGAAAAAGTAGCTTTGGATAGTGATGATAGCAAGTCCCAAGTCAAAAGATTTATTCGCCTCACCAACCTCATCCCCGAACTTCTGGACCTGGTAGACCAAAAGAAAATCTCCTTCAATCCCGCTGTGGAGCTGTCCTATTTGACGGCTGCCGAACAGCGGGATTTTTTGGAGGCCATGCAGGACACCCAGAACGCCCCGTCCCTCTCCCAGGCTCAGCGCATCAAAAAACTGAGCCAGGAGGGCAAGTGCAGCTACGACGCCATGTTTGACATCATGGGCGAGGAAAAGAAGGCCGAAATGGACCGCGTGACCATCAAAAACGAGGTGTTGCAGAAATACTTCCCCAAATCCTACACGCCCAAGCAAATGCAGGACACCATCATCAAGCTGCTGGAGCGGTGGCAGAAAAAGCGCCAGCGCAGTCAGGAGCGCTGACCAGCTGACATAAATCACAAAACACAAAGAACAAATTTGGAGGAATCGCCTATGAACAAAACGAAACCCACCCTCGCACAGCAGACCTATGAGAAGGTCTGCGCCATCGAAAGCATCCTGAACAGAGTTCTGGCAGACAACAGCGCGCCTGTACCTGATCCGTCGCCCGTGTCGGAGCGTCCCCTCTATCTGGCAACGGCCAGCCCCGAGATGCCCCTCTCGGTTATTCGGCTGGAGGACGCTCACGACTATCTGCCCTGCTTCGACGAGGCCGATTTGCTCTACGGCATTCCTGGCCTGCCCATCCTGATGAGCTACTGCCCGGAGCAGGTCATGGACATCGGGGAGGAATCTTATCTCGTCGGCCCCATGGTCTTTTTCCGCATCGATCGGGACGGCTGCACCGTCTCCCTTCAGGTGGCGGACTTGTATCAACTGGCCGAGTTCCTGGAAGAGCACAGCGTCATCCTGATGCAGGGCGGCGAGAGCTTTATCGCCATTCGGCTGGACTGACCATGTGGACGGGCGCAGTATTTTTTGCGGCGGGCACCTGGTTCGGCTTTTTCGTCGCGGCCCTGATGCAGGCGGGAAAGGAGGATGACCCCCATGCAGGAAGATGTGGAGAACAGAACGATTAACTTCGCCATCAGCACCACCAAGCTGACGGGCCGGACGATCCTGGCGGCGGCCCGTAAGTTCTTGCAGTGGCGGGCGGGTAAATCGCACAATAAACTGGTGGGAAAACAGAGCGTGAAACAATTGCTGCGGCAAGACCAGGGGGCCACCAACATTGAGATCGAGAAAACCGGCATCCGGGATTTCAAGCGGATCTTGGACAAGTATGGTGTGGACTACGCCATCACCAAAAACCATGACGATCCGCCCCGGTACCTGGTTTTCTTCAAGGCCAGAGATGCCGATACCCTGACTGCTGCCTTCAAAGACTACTCCGCCAAGCTGGTCCAAAAAGAAAAGCGCCCCAGTGTTCTGGAGCGTTTGCAGCAGTTCAAGGCCCTGGTCGCAGAGCTGGTGCCCGGCAAGATGCGGGAAAAGAAACAGGAGCGTGCCGGCCGATGAACCAAAACACCAAACGCCTTGTACTCCTGAACCTGCCCTATGTCCTGATGGGCCTTTACGCCACCAATCTGGGTTATGCCTGGCGGCTGGCTGTCGGGGCTGACTTTTCCGAAAAGATGATGTCCCTGATGGGAGTTCTGCCGGGGGCGCTGGGGCGCATCGTTCCCAGCTTCCACCCGCTGGACCTGGCTGTTGGCCTGTGCTGCGGCGTGGGACTGCGGCTGGCGGTCTACCTGAAAGGCAAGAACGCCAAGAAGTACCGCCACGGCAGCGAGTACGGCTCGGCCCGCTGGGGCAATGCCAAAGACATCGAGCCGTATGTGGCCCCCAAGTTTGAGGACAACATCATCCTGACCCAGACCGAACGCCTCACCATGTCCAGCCGCCCCAAAGACCCCAAGACGGCCCGTAACAAAAATGTCTTGATCGTAGGCGGTTCCGGCAGCGGCAAGACCCGCTTCTGGATTACCCCCAATCTCCTGCAAATGCACAGTTCCTATGTTCTCACAGACCCAAAGGGCTATACTTGAGTGGGATAGAGAAAAGGAACGTCACACAGCAAAAAATACATTATGAAAGGAGGTGAAAACCGTGGCCAGAACTGAAGATATCAAGATTACTGCTCTGTATGAAAGACTATCCCGTGATGACGAGCAGGTGGGCGAATCCAACAGCATCCAGAACCAAAAGATGTACCTGGAGGAGTACGCCCGGCAGCATGGACTGCGGAACATCCGGCACTTTTGGGACGATGGATACACCGGCACCAACTTCAACCGCCCCGGATTCAATGCGCTCTTGGGAGAGATTGAGGCGGGCCATGTGGCTACCTTAATTGTAAAGGACCTGAGCCGGTTCGGGCGGAACTATTTGCAAGTGGGCTACTACACAGAGGTTGTGTTCCCCAAGAAGGGCGTCCGCTTCATCGCCATCAACAACAGCGTGGACAGCGCAAAGCCCTCTGACAACGACTTCACCCCGTTCCTGAACATTATGAACGAGTGGTACGCCAAAGATACCAGCAACAAGATCAAGGCCGTGTTCAAAGCCCGGATGAAGAAAGGAATGCGGTGCAGCGGCTCTATCCCTTATGGCTACAAGCGGACCAAAGAGGACAAGCAGCAGCTCCTGGTGGATGAACCGGCAGCCGAGGTTGTCCGAAAAATTTACCGCCTGGCCTGCCAGGGAGTTGGAACGACCGCCATTGCCGAGCAGCTGTCGGCGGAAAAGGTGCTGATCCCGTCCGCCTATGCCGCTAAATACTTCCCCGAGAATTGCAGACACAACAAAATGTCAGACCCCTACCGTTGGACGGCCACCACTGTGGGCTACATCCTGGACCGGCAGGAATACCTGGGGCATACAGTGCTGGGCAAATCCATCTGTGAGAACTTCAAGACCAAACAGCGCCGGGCCGCTACCGCCGACGAGCTGATGATCTTCCCCAATACCCATGAGGCCATTGTAGACCAGGATACCTGGGACATTGCCCACAAGCTGCGACTGCGGAAGCGGCCCAAAGCAGCCAATGGAACCTACACCCACCGACTGTCTGGCCTGATCTACTGTGCAGACTGCGGGGCAAGAATGGGATTCTGTGGCTCAGACGGGAGCCGGGATGGAAAACACTACGATTCCTCCTCCGCCTTCCAGTGCGGGAACTACCGCAGCACCACCAACCAATGCGCTTCCCATTTTGTACGGGCTTCGGTTCTGGAAACGGTAATCCTAAAAGCAATTCAGGCTGTCAGCCGGTATGCCCTGGAAAACGAAGCGGAGTTTGTGTCCGATCTCCAGAGCGTCTGGGATGAAAACAAAGCCAAAAGCGAGGATACCGGCCAGCAGGAATTGAAAGAAGCCCAAAAGCGAATGGCCGAACTGGATACCATGATTCAGAATCTGTACGAGAGTTCCATGAAAGGTGTACTGCCGGAGCGGCAGGCCCAGCGGATGATCCAGCAGTACGATGAAGAACAAATCTTACTGGAACGCCGGATGGAGGAACTGAAAACCCAGATTCAGCAGGAGGTAATCAAGAAGGCGGACACCGAGCGGTTTCTGGCTCTGGTCAAAAAGTACCGCGACTGTCATGAGCTGACGGACGCCATGCTCTATTCTTTCATTGACCGGGTCGAGGTACATGAAGCCACCGGGGGCCGCACCATCTACCGCAAGCAGAACATTGATATTTACTTTAACTTCATCGGCAGCTACTACCCGCCCTGTGAAACGATCTTGGAAGAAGAACGGATCGCCGCCATTGATGCAGAACAGCTTCGCAAGAAGCAGGAAAAAGGCAAACGGGCCAGCGAACGCCAGCAGCAGAAGTTGAAAGCCCTGCGGGAGGCAGCGAAAGCCGGGGACCCTGAAGCAACTGCCAGATATGAAGAACATCTCCGCAAACAGCGGGAACGCAACCACAGATATCGCCAGCAAGTACAGCAGGCCAGAGCGGCCGACCCGGAGTATCTCCAGCAGCTGGATGAAAAGGAGCGGCTCAAACAGGAAAGGCTTCTGGAGAAAGAACGCAGGCGGTCAGAGAAGTCTGCCCAGCGGGCCAAGCTGACACGGGCAGAGCTGAAAGAAAAAGCAAAGACCGACCCGGAGGCTGCCGAAAAGTGGGCCGCTCTAAAGGCCAGAGAGGCCGAGGCGCGGCAGCGCAAAAAGGAGCGTGAAGAAGCCCGGATGGCAGCAGACCCGGAATATGCCGCCATGATGGCAGAGCGTAAAGCCGAATATGAACGCACCCGGGCAGCCAAACGTAAGGCCGAACACGACGCCCTGGTGGAACGGGCCAAGATTGACCCCAAAGCCGCCAGGCAGCTGGCAGAACAGCGAAAATACCAGAGCGAGGCTACTGTGAGAAGCTACCAGAAACTGAAAGCAGCCGCAGAAGCCGGGGACCCGGAGGCCGTCAAACGATACGAAGCCCACCTTGCCAAGCGCAGGGAGGACTACCACAAAAAGAAAGCACAACAGGAGGCGATTTCAGCATGAAGCTCGAACCGAGAATCCATGATAGCAGAAACGGTCTGGATTATGTCCTGACGGACAATTATTATCTCCCGGCGCTGAGGCTGCCGGAAGATAGGCGCCCCATCGGCCGCTGGGGCCGATTACATAAGGAATATCTGAAAACTTACCGCCCTCTCCTTTATAATGAGCTACTTCTGTCTGGCAAGCTGCATACCATCTTGGCTGACCTGGATGAACAAGCCGCCGAACGGTGCCGCCTGATTGTCCAGCAGATGGCCCAGGCCGAGGGCATCACGGAGGAACTGAAAGCAACTGACCCGGTGAGCTGGGTGCAGGCCATGAACTCCATCCGCAGCCGGGCCGAGGAGATCATCCAGACTGAGATGATCTATTGTTAAAGGAGGAGCCGGTTATGATTCTGGAAGCGATTTACAGCGGGGATTTTTACCCTAGCGAAACAGTTGTTCCGAAATCTGAAAAATATCGGAACGCACTGAAAGCCTGCGAGAAGATTATGGATCGGCTGGCCGAAAAGCTGAGCAAAGAAGATTATGACTTGGTGGAAGAACTCCAGGACCAGATTTCCATCGCCCAGTGTGAGGAGAACGAGTGCCACTTCAAGATTGGTTTTTCGGCAGGACTGCTGGTACAACAGGAAGCGATGGAGCAAATGAAGAAAATGGGCACCACAGGGTGAGTTGCCCGGTATACAACTTTTGGCCCCATCAATAATTGGCAGGGGGCCTGACAGATTATCTGTCAGGCCCCCTGCCTTTGGTAGAAAAGAATGGTCAAATTGGGGGAAAAGTCAATCCTGATGAGAACAGTCTTTGTTCTCCTTGTCTATGCCATCGTCTATATCGGGAAGATATTGATAGAACACCTTTTTCTCAAGGACCCACCGGGCAAACAGCGCATATCCGGCAGGTGCCAGAAGGATCAGCGGCGGGCAGAATGCTGTCAGTAGGCCGAACGCAGCCAGCACCACCAAAAGCAGCAGACTTTTGTCAAAATGGAGCAATGCCATGGCACCGGACTGCAACACCGTCTTTTTGACCGGGTCGTCGAATCTTGCCGCATAGGCTGCGTTGTAGATCATCCAGGCCAGCCCACAGGTACTCAGCACCGTAAAAATGATCCAGAGATTACCTGTCGCTGCCTGTTGCCCCTTGAGGTAATGGGTCATAAAGCAGTCAGCCAGCAGGATGCTCTCCGGCACTGCCAGAGCAAGAAAGCTCAAAGTTGCCTGTCGGAAGCTCCGGCGGTAGGCCCGGAAAAATTCCTCGCTGACCGTTCCCCGGTCCTCAATCAGGGACTTGTTCACTGCATAATAGAGGGCTGTGCTGGAAATGCCCAAGGTAAACAGCGGCAGGCTTCCTATTAGCCACAGCAGACTGAGAATCACCATATCCGCAACCCGGGTTAAGAAACGGAACAGAGGGGCATCCAGGTCGAAAAAGTCATTCATAGGGTATCACCTGGTTTACTTCTGGAGCACAAAGGCCTCGAAGGGGCGCATGGTCACGGCGCCGTCGGGGGCGCTGCCGGGGTAATTGTCGATCAGGCACCGGGCCCCGGCAAAGTCGGCGGGAATGGCAAAGGCCGCTTCCTGATCCGAGAAATTGCAGGCAATCAGGTAGTCCTCGCCGGTCTCGGCCAGGGTGCGCCGGTAGGCGAAAATCTGGGGATCCGCCTTCGCTAGCAGCTGGAAGGAGCCGTACACCAGCCCCAGATGGCTTTTGCGCAGGGCGATCATCTTCTTGTAGTAGTTGAGTACCGAGTCTGGGTTTTTTTCCTCGGCGGCAGCGTTGATGGCGGTGTAGTTGGGGTTCACCCCGATCCAGGGGGTGCCGGTGGTGAAACCGGCGTTGGGGGAGTCGTCCCACTGCACCGGGGTGCGGGCGTTGTCCCGGCTGCGGAGGGCCAGGCACTCCATCATCTCCTGCTCCGAGATCAGCCCCGCCCCGGTGAGCTCTTTGTAAGCATTGAGGCTCTCGATGTCCCGGTACTGGCTGAGATCCTTGAAATAGGCGTTGGTCATCCCCAGTTCATCGCCCTCATAGATGTAGGGGGTGCCCTGCAGGCTCAGCAGGCAGGTGGCCAGCATCTTGGCGGAGAGGGGCGAGTCATCGCCCCAGCGGGATGCAGCCCGGGGCTGATCGTGGTTGCCCCAGAACAGGCTGTTCCAGGCTTTGCCGTCCAGGCCGGTCTGCCAGTGACTGAGAATTTTCTTGAGCTGCATAAAGTCGTAGCGCCGGGTGGTCCACTTGCCCAGAGGCCCGTCCCCGATGCCGACGTGCTCAAACTGGAAGACCATGTTCAGCTCCTTGCCGTCCAGCCCCGCATACTGGGGGGCATTTTCCACCGTGGCGCCGGGGGTCTCGCCCACCGTCATGATGTCGTATTTCGAGAGGACCCGCCGGTTCATCTCCTGCAAAAATTCATGGATGCGGGGCCCATTGACATAGTAGGGACCGCCATTGCCATACAGTCCGTGTTTCTCGCCATCCGGAAAGCGCTGGTCCTTGGAAATCTGACTGATGACGTCCATCCGGAACCCGTCGATGCCCTTGTCAAACCACCAGGTCATCATGTTGAACACTTCGTTCCGGACTTTGGGGTTCTCCCAGTTCAGGTCGGGCTGCTTGGGGGAGAACAGGTGCAGGTAATACATATCGGTCTGGGGGTCGTATTTCCAGGCCGAGCCGCCGAAGCAGGCGCCCCAGTTGTTGGGCTCGTGGCCGTCTTTGCCCGGCTTCCAGATATAGTAGTCTCGGTAGGGGTTATCCACCGACTTGCGGCTCTCGATGAACCAGGGGTGCTCGTCCGAGGTGTGGTTGACCACCAGGTCCATCACAATGCGGATGCCCCGCTGATGGGCCTCGGCCAGCAGGGCGTCAAAGTCCTCCATGGTGCCAAACCGGGGGTTGATGGCCCGGTAGTTGGAGATGTCGTAGCCGTTGTCGTCCATGGGGGAGTCCATGATGGGGCACAGCCACAGCACGTCCACCCCCAGGTCCTTCAGGTAGTCCAGCCGGGCGCGGATGCCGTTCAAATCGCCGATGCCGTCCCCGTCCGAATCCTGGAAGCTGCTGGGGTAAATCTGATACACGACGCTTTCTTTCCACCATTTGCGGTCCATGACAAAGCCTCCTTATTCTGCGGGGATGGTGACCCCGTCGTCGTCGTAGCAGTCATAGCTGGCCCCGGGCCAGCCGATCATCTGGATGGTGGCGGGGTCGATGTCCGCCACCGTCTGGGCGGGGTCTGCCACCGGGATGCAGGCGCCCTTGCGGATGAACAGGGGCACCTCGTTGAGGGCCACCTTCACAAAGTGGGGCCCGGCGGGGAGGACTTCCTGTGTGATGCTGCCCTCGGGGCCGAACTTGACAAACAGCATCTCCTCGGGCAGATACACCATCCGGCCGGCGGCGTTCTGGGTGTAGACCGGGGCGATCATTACCTGATCCCCCAGCATCAGCTGGTCCTCGGTCTGGAGGGCGATCTCGTCTTCGGGGTAGACGAAGGCCAGGGGCTTGAACATCATGTCACCCTTCAGCGCCGCCTTCATGTATTCGCTGTAGAGGTAGGGGATCAGCCGGTAGCGGGCCTCGATGACGCTGCGGAAATCCTCGGGGCCCTCAAACTGGTAGAACTCCTGCCGGCGGGTGCCGCAGGCTGAGTGGTTGCGCATCAGGGGGGTAAAGACCCCCAGGGCCAGCCACCGCAGCAGCAGATCCCGGGTGGTGTCGGCGTTGAAGCCCCCCAGATCCGCCCCCACATACAGGAAGCCGCACATATTCAACGAGGGCAGCATCTTGAGGTTCAGCAGCAGATGGCTCCACCAGGAGTGGTTGTCCCCAGTCCATACGCCGCCGTACCGGTGCATCCCGATGCAGGAGGACCGGGAGAACAGCAGAAACCGCTTGCCCGGGGCAATGCTGGCCAGCCCCTCCGAGGCGGCCCGGGTCATGTTGTAGCCGAACAGGTTGTGGACCTGGTCGTGGCGGACCATTTTGCCCCCCACCTTGTGGTAAAAGCGCTTGTAGTCCTCGGGGTGGTTGCTCAGGTGCAGCCAGCCCAGGGTCTGGCGGCCGTTGTCCACCAGGCCCTCCTGGTCCATCACCGGGGCGTCGGCCAGACGCTCCGCAAGCCCCTCCCGGGAATAGAAGATGGCGGGCTCGTTCATGTCGTTCCAGAAGCCCTCGATGCCGCAGTCGGTGAGGGCCTTGTACTGGCTGCCGAACCAGGCCCGGGCCTCGGGGTTCAGTACGTCGGGGAAGTGGCTCCAACCCGGCCACACCACCGCCTCAAAGTCGGTGCCGTCGGCCCGCTTGCAGAAGTAACCCTTGGCCTTGCCCTCGTCGCAAACGGGGTAGCCCTTTTCCTCCTTGACCCCGGCGTCGATGATGGGCACCAGCCGGACCCCCTGCTCTTTCATCTCGGCCACAAAGCCGGGGAAGTCGGGGAATTCCTCGGGGTTCACCGTGAAATCCTTGTAGTGGTCCATGTAGTCGATGTCCATGTACACCATGTCCAGGGGGATGCGGGCCTGGCGGTGTTTGGCCACCACCTCTTCAAAGTCGGCCCGGGTCTTGTAGCCGTAGCGGCTCTGGCCAAAGCCGAAGGCAAACTTGGGCGGGATGTAGCTGCGGCCGATGATGGCCCGGAACTGCTTGACCACATCGCAGGCGCTGTCGCCGGTGATGACGTAAAGGGCCAGGTCGGCCCGCTCACAGGTGACTTCCAGACAATCCCTGCGGGTGAAGCCGATATCAAACCGAATCCGGGCGGGATAGTCGAAGAACAGCCCCAGATTCTGCTGGCCTGAGATCACGATAAAGTTGTGGGCGGCGTACATTCGCTGCTTGTTTTCGGTGTGGAGGCCGTCGTCCACGTTGTCGCTGACGTAGACAAAGCCCCGCTTGTTGATGCCGCGGTTGGCTTCGCCCAGGCCGTAGACCCGGTCGCCCTCCGCCAGGGGGCAGGCAAAGCAGAAGCCGGTCTCGCTGGTTTTGACCGTTCCCACAGGGGGTTCGCCCTGGCTTGCAGGGATTGGTGCGACCACCGATTCGGTGTCAAAGGGGACACCATAGAGATACTTTTGAATCATACCGTTCTCCCAAATAAAAGTGACTGAGTGGTTGTTTTGTCAGACAGAGCGCCCCGTCTCCGGAGCGCTCTGAAAGGATGCAAATCAGCCCTTGACCGAGCCCACCACAATGCCGGAAACGAAGTACCGCTGCAGCAGGGGATAGATCAGCAGCAGCGGGATAACTGCAACAACGATCTTGGCTGCATTGAGGTTGGTATTGCCCAGGGCGGCAGAATCCACCACGGCAGACAGATTGCCCTGCTTGATCAGATCTTCCACGTTGATCTGCAGGCTCTGGATATAGGTCATCAGGGGGTAATAGGTGGCTTTGGACATGTAGATCAGGCCGCTGTAGAAGTCGTTCCAGCTGCCCACAATGCTGAACAGGGATACGGTGGCCAGAACCGGCTTGGAAATGGGGATGAAGATCTTGGTCAGAACCTGGAGCGGGTTGGCGCCGTCAATGAAGGCGGCTTCCTCAAGCTCTTTGGGAACGGCAGCAAAGAAGTTCATCACCAGGATGACATTGAAGATGGGCACGGCTCCCGGCAAAACCAGGGCCCAGACGGTATTGAGCAGGCCGTAGGATTTGACAACCAGGAAGGTGGGGATCATGCCGCCGTTGAAAAGCATGGCAAAAATCATCAGGTTTGCATAGATGTTGCGGCCCCGGAACTGTGCGTTGGTTTTGGAGAGGGGATAAGCCATCAGCACGATCAGCACAAAGTTGATGATCAGGGCCAGCACAACCCGCTCCACCGAGATCAGGAAGGAGTGCCAGAACTGGGAGTCCTCCAGGATCTTCTCATAGGCTGCGGTGCTGAATCCCACCGGGATCAGCCCTACCATGTTGCCTTCCACTGCTGCAGAGGAGGAGAAGGAGATGGCAATAATGTTCAGCAGCGGCAACAGACAGATCAGGCCCAGCAGGATAATAATGATGTAGATGATGGCAGTGCGGAGTTTATCAGCTTTCATTGCCGGACGGACCTCCTTAGAAAATTTTGCTGTCGGTGTACTTCTGAGCCAGCTTGTTGGCGCCGATCATCAGAACAAAGGCGATCACGGACTTCAAAAGGCCCACGGCGGTGCCGAAGCTGTACTGCAGGCCCTGCAGGCCGACGCGGTACACATAGGTGTCCAGAATATCACCGGTGGCATAGACCGATGCACTGTACAGGTTATAGACCTGGTCGAAACCGGCGTTCAGGATGTTGCCCAGATTCATGACCGCCATCAGGACGATGGTGGTGCGGATGCCGGGCAGGGTGACATGCCAGACCTTTTTCCACCAGGTGGCGCCGTCGATGGAAGCAGCCTCGTAAAGGGTCGAGTCGATGGAAGTGATGGCTGCCAGATAGACGATGGAGCCATAGCCGAACTCTTTCCAGGTGTCGGTCAGGATCAGCAGGGGCTGGAACAGGGAGTTGCTGCCCAGCCAGTTCAGCGAGGTGCCCAGCATTGCGTTGATGGAGCCGTCCAGGCTGAACAGATTCTTGATGACCAGAGCCAGCACAACCCAGGACAGGAAGTGGGGCAGGTAAACCACCGTCTGAACCGACTTTTTCAGGGTCCGGTTCTTGACCTCATTGAGCAGAATCGCAAAGGCGATGGACATGATGGTGGTAAAGACGATTTTGCCCAGGGCGATGATCAGGGTGTTGCGGAACAGCTCAAAGCTGTCCGGCATTTCGAACAGGTATTTGAAATGTTTGAGGCCCACAAAGTCAGAACCGAAAAAACCTTTGGCGGGTTTGTAGTCCTGAAAGGCCATGATGACGCCGAACATCGGAACAAAGTTGAACAGAATCAGGAAGATGAAGCCAGGGAGCATCATGCCGTGGTAATACAGTTGATAGGCCTGGTTTGCATGGATCTTTTTGACCTGATTTTTCATCCGGTTCCACCCCCTTTGTTACTGTGCAAAGTATTCCTGGACTTCCTGGGCGATTGCGTCGCCGCCCAGACGCTTCCACTCGCTGGCAAAGGTATCAAAATAATCGATGGGCTGTGCGCCGGTCACGATTGCCACATAGGCCTCCAGCTCGGTCTTGTCCAGGGTTGCCTTTTTCTGCTCGCTGGTGGGGGTGGTGGGGGGATACTTGGGGGTGATCCATTCGGCGTTGCCGTTCTTTTCCAGCGCATCGATGGATGCGCCCAGGCCGATGATGCGGGACTCATAGAAGTGCCAGCCGCCCAGGGTTTCCTCGGTGACGTTCTGGGGATCCTTCAGGTAGTCCAGAATGGCCTGGGAAGAGCCTCTGTTCTCGGCAATGGTGGTTTCCTCAGGGGTCATTTCGCCGTTGATGACGGCCATGTGCTCGGTATAGTAAATGGAGGGGTTGTTGGAGGGCAGGACTTCCATGTAATAGGGACGGCCCTCGTTGTGTCCGCCGGCGTTGATGTAGGCGATGACCTCCGGCGCGGTTTCCGCGGTGGCGTGGGCCAGATCGTCATAGAGGATGTTCAGCATTTCCAGTGCCACCTGGGGATACTTGCAGTCCTTGCTGACCACCAGGAACCGGTCGGCGGCGTTTTCGTGGTAGGTGTGGACGATGCCGTTGTCATCGGCCACCGTATAGGCGATGTACTCGGCCTCCGGCACCAGGGCCTTGACGCTGCTCAGACGCCAGTCGGGGATATGCCATGCGCCAAAGACGATGCCCAGCTCGTTGTTGATCATCATGGCGTTGATGTCATCGGTGGTGCGGGTGCCGAACTGGGGATCCAGGATGCCCTCCTCGTACCACTCGTTCATCTTGGCCCAGGCAGCTTTGACTTCAGGCTCCAGGGTGGACCAGCTCATGGTGCCGTCGGGGTTTTCGATCCATCGGTCGATGTAGCCGCCCATGGCGTTGGCGATACACATGGCATCGCTGATATCATTGCCGGAAAAAGCCATGCCCACGGTGCTGTTGCCGCCGCCTGCATTGGCGTCCACAAAGGCCCTGGCCACAGCGGCGATGTCATCCAGCGTGATGCACAGGTCGCCGTCGGGGTCGGGGTTGAGGCCCAGCTTGTCCAGCCAGTCCTTGCGCATCCAGCACAGGACAGGGACGCTGTTGTCGGGGTTAGTGCCGGGAATACCCATCAGCCGGCCGTCAAAGGTTGCCATGCCCAGGCAGCGGCCGTCGTAGGAATCGTAGAGGCTCTTGATGTAGTCAGAGGCGTACTCCTCGTACAGATCGGTCAGGTCATAGGTCAGGCCGTTGTCCACCATCTGGACAAAGGTGTCGTAGCTGTTGACGGTCAGGATGTCAGGCAGTTCGCCCGAGGCGATGCAGGTGGCCAGCTGGTTGGTGTAAGCGTCGCCGGATGCTTCAAAGCTGTCCACCAGATCCACGTTGAGCTTGGATTCAATGTAACGGGTGTAGGCGTTGTCTTCAAAAGTCTGGCCTTCAGGGAACAGGGCAGCGGCAGAAGGTTCCGCAAAACGGCCCAGGGTGATGGTCAGGGTGTCCACATAGGCTCCGTTTTCGTCCTTGGCCACAGAAACGGCGGCAGATTCATCGCCGCCTCCGCAGGCGGTCAGTGCGGTGAGTGCGCAGGCAGCGGTGGCAGCCTTCAAAAACGATCTGCGCGAAATCTTTCTCATGATAAAATCCTCCACGATGTTCAGTCAGATTTTCCGGAATTCGTTTTTTGTCTGCTCCATCCAGGAAACAAAAAACAAATCCTCTTCCAGTTTGTATATGTCTCATTCTGACAGGCTGCGCAGCGTGTCTTTTTGACGAGCTCATTATACGAAACCGAAGAGGATTTGAAAAGGGTTTTGCGCAACGTTTCCTACGAAACTGATAAATACCACAAGAATTATTTGTGGGTTTTGTGCAGATCTTTTGACTAGGGCGCGGCGTTGGGGGTTGATTCGCGCACCGAGTTGCGGCGGATCAGTTCAACAGGCTGAACGTAATTTTTACACTCCACCGGTTCCTGCCGAATCAGACGCACCAGCAGTTCCACGGCGGCCTCTGCTTTGGCCGGGACGTTCTGACGCACTGTCGTCAGAGGGGGACGCATGAGTTCTGCATAGATGCAGTCGTCAAACCCGGTGACGGAGACCTGCTCCGGCACCTGTATGCCGTGGTCCTGCAGATAATTCATCACTTCCGCCGCATCATAGTCAGAGGCCAGGGCCACAGCCCTGGCCTGGACAAAGCGATCCAAATAGTGGCCGTACATGACACGGCGCAGAGAAATATCCTCGGGGAGAAGAATATGGCGCTCTTCTCCGCAGTCAATCCCGGCAGAGCGCATCTGATGCTGAAATCCTTTCCAGCGGTAATGGTCTCCACCGGTATCACACTCGGCGGCAAAGATGGCCTGGGTGTACCCGTTGTCCAGCAGATACTTTGCAATCATGGCGCCGCCGCCGAAATCATCAATCCCCACGTTGACGTAGTGGTACTCCGCCTCGGGATAGGTGTCAATCAGGACCATATATTTGTTGAGTTGCCTGCGCAGCTCCTTGTATTTCTTTTCGTCCAGTCCCAGGACGACAAGACCATCCACATTCCATCGGGAGGCAATCTCTGCCACCCGGTCCGTATTTTTGTCCTGGCCATTGATCAGCATGACATAATATCCGTTTCGATGGGCTGTCTCTTCTACACCAGACAGAAGTTCTGCCACAAAGGTATCGCGCAGAGCAGGGATGCCGTGGACACAGCCGTAGCCCAGCACCAGTCCAATGATGCAGGACCCTTTGCGGGTCAGCTCACGGGAAGATGTATCCGGGACATAGCCCTCCTGGTTCAGAATTTCCGAAATTTTCCGGATCATTTCCTTGGAAACTTTTTTGGTGTTGCCGTGCAGCACATTGGACACTGTTGTCCGGCTTACACCAACTTGATCTGCAATATCCTGCAAACGCTTCATGGCTGTTCACACGCTCCCTGTTTGATCAGTTGAAACGCAAATGGTTTTCAACGTAATCATAGCATATTCATACAGTAATTGCAATCCGAATGATCCTTTGATCTTCAATGAATTCTGGACTCAAATAAAGACTTTTTTGATATTAATACCCAGTAGTGCTTAATCATCTGTTTGAAGGATGATGAAAGCAAGAAAAATGCCTGCCTTTTCATAAGCCCGGCAGAATGAATGCAGCATAATGAAAATCGTTTTGATAGAAAATTGTGTGGAACATTCTGCCAATTTCATCATTTATAAAGGAGATGGAGACTTATGAGTGAAAAGCTGGACCACATGAAAGACCAAAAGGAAAAGGCCGAACAAAAGCTCCGCTACTACCAGCACCAGGAGAAAATGCTGGAGCGCCGGATACCGGAGCTGACCCGCAAGGCCCGAACCCATCGTCTCTGTACGCGCGGCGGGATGCTGGAAAGTTTTCTGATTTGCCCCGGAGAGCTGACTGACGACCAGGTGATGGAGCTGCTGAAACTCTCGTTCCGCCAGCAGGAGGTTGTGCTGGCCCTGGCCAAGATGATTCACGATTTGCAAGAAGCCCGAGGAGATCCAACCCTATTGTAATAGGGCGCAATTATACACCGTTCCGGTGCAATTGCGGTCTTGCAGACGGCTTGATGAAACCGGCCTGGCGTTCTGTTCGCCATCCCGATTTCATCCCAAGGAAAACTGCATTTTCCTTGCGCTGCTCCACAGCTATCCTTTTGCAGCTCCCGCCCAGGGCCGAAGCGCACTTCGCTCCATCCCTGGACAGAGAGCACAACCGAATACGATTTCAGACCGTTCGTCAAGAGCAATCCTGACGGGCGGTTTTTGTTTTGGAGGTGATACCCATTCCATGTCCACATTTTCAAATTACCATCACCCAGCGCAGCAAGGGACAGTCAGCGGTGGCCGGTGCCGCCTACCAGAGCGGCGAGAAGCTGTTTTCGGAGTATGACCAGAAAACCAAAAACTACTCCGGCAAGCGCGGCATCTTGTACACGGAAATCATGCTGCCTGCTCACGCTCCGCCGGAGTACGCCAACAGGGAAACCCTCTGGAACTCGGTGGAGGCCGCCGAGAAGCAATGGAACGCCCAGCTGGCCCGGCGCTTTGTACTGGCCCTGCCCAAAGAAGTCCCGCCGGAACAGTACCCGCAGATGGTCCGGGACTACTGCGAGAAACAGTTTGTTTCCAAAGGGATGATCGCCGACTTTGCCATCCATGACCCGGCCCCGCCCGGACACAATGTTCACTGCCATGTGATGCTAACCCTTCGAGCCATGGATGAACAAGGAAAGTGGCTTCCCAAGAGCCGAAAGGTTTATGACCTGGATGAAAACGGTGAACGCATCCGTTTGCCTTCCGGCAACTGGAAAAGCCACAAGGAGAATACCATTGACTGGAATGACCAGAAGTATGCGGAGGTCTGGCGGCAGGGCTGGGCCGATACCGTCAACCGTTATCTGGAAGCATCAGGCCGGCCGGAGAGACTTGACCTGCGCTCCTATGAGCGGCAGGGCCTGGATGTGATCCCCACCGTCCACATGGGGCCTGCCGTTGTCCAGATGGAGAAGCGCGGCATCCAGACCAACATCGGCAATCTGAATCGGGATATCAAGGCCGCCAACCAGATGCTGTCTGCCATCCGCAAAACCATTCGGGGCCTGCTGGATTGGATTAAAGAACTGGTTCAGGCAGAGAAAGAACTGTTGAAAGAAGACGTAGCCGCCACAGACCTTGGGGTGCTCCTCAATGATTACTTGAATCAGCGGAAAGCAGAACGGAGTGATTGGTCTTGGTCTGGCCAGCAGAAGGGCGATCTTAAGGATTTGAAGGATGTATCTAGGGTGATTGTCTATCTCCAGCACCATAAGATCTCGACTTTGGAGGAGCTGAACACCGTCCTGTCTGGCGTGAAGCAAAAAGCCAGCCGGGCCCGTACCGATATGAGAAAGGCCGAGAAGCGGATGAAGGATATTGCCGGTATTCAAAGCGCAGTTGCGGTTTGCCAGGAGCAGAAACCCGTCCATGACAAGTATCTGAAGATCGGCTGGAAGAAGCGCCAGGCAGCCTTTGCCGAGAGCCACCAGGAAGAACTGAAAGCCTACAACAAAGCCTATCGCTACTTGAAAGCGCAGCACGTTGATCTGAACGTGAACCTGGATGCCCTGGAAGCAGAGTACAGCAAGCTGCAAACGGAGCAGGCGACCTTTGCCCGGCAGCTGGAACAGGTGCAGGCAGAGCTGAAACCGCTGAACGAGGTCCGCTACTGGGTCAGTCAGGTTTTGGGAGCGGAACAGGTAGAGAGTCTGGACAATGCCGAAGGTAAGCAGTCGGTAGTGGAGCAGCTTCGTCAGGCCCGTGAGCGAACCCAAAAACAGGACAAGGCATCCCGAGAGGAACAAGAACAGAAGATGGAACGGTAAGGCATCCGGTCGGGTGCCTTTTTCTGTCTGGAAAAGAACAGTGTCCACTCAATCAGTTTTCGATATGGTCATAATTATTGCGCTGGTTTGGGCGAAAAATGACACGATGCTTGAATTATATCACAAATTACGGTATAATTTGTGATATAAAAAGGCGAGGCGGTGAAATCCTATGCGTTCATTTGATTATTCAAAGCTGAAAGACCGATCCTGGGACAGTGAGATTCTGGGGTATGTGGCACAGATTCACGAATATAAGGGACGACAACAGGCGCTTTTGCGTCAGAGGGCAGCGGAGCTGGACAAACTGGTGGAAATCGCCAAGGTCCAAAGCACAGAGGCTTCCAACGAGATCGAGGGCATCCGCACCACGAATACCCGGCTGAAACAGTTGTGTGCCGACAAAACCACACCGCGGAACCGGGATGAAAAGGAGATCATGGGATATCGGGATGTGCTGAATACCATCCATGAGAACTATGAATATATTCCTTTGCGTTCCAACTATATTTTGCAGCTGCACCGGGATTTGTACCAATACTCGGAAAAAAGTATCGGAGGAAAGTTCAAGAATACCCAGAACTATATCAGCGCAACGGATGGAAATGGTAATACCTTTGTGCTGTTTACGCCGCTGCCGCCCTATGAGACACCGGATGCAATCGGCCAAATCTGTGACAGCTATAACCGTGTGATGGACACGCAGGAAATTGACCCACTGATTCTGATTCCGGTGTTCATCCATGATTTCCTGTGCATCCATCCGTTCAATGACGGCAATGGGCGGATGAGCCGCTTGCTGACCACCTTGCTGCTTTATCGCAGCGGGTACTTTGTGGGAAGATATATTTCACTGGAAAGCAAGATCGCCCGCAATAAGAATCTTTACTATGATGCCTTGGAGGCCTGCCAGGGGGGCTGGCATGAAGGCACCGATGACCCCACGCCCTTCATCAAGTATTTGCTGGCGGTGATCCTGGCCGCTTACAGAGAATTTGACGAGCGGATGGAGCTGGTGGAGGGCAAACGCCCGGCACTGGAAGTCGTGCGGCAGGCGGCAGAGCGCAAACTTGGAAAGTTCACCAAAGCGGACATGATGGAAATGTGCCCCACTTTAAGTAAGACCTCGGTGGAAAGCTCCATCAAGAAACTGGTTGACGAGGGTTTCCTTGTCAAACATGGCAGCGGCCGCGCCACATTTTATACAAGAACCTGAGAACACTGGCAGAAGGCACCTGATTCGGAAACGAGTCAGGTGCCTTTTGCTATCATTCTTTAATGCTGTTTTGGCTTGTCAGGCGCAAGAGCCGACGATAATGTCGAAAGATTTCCGTCTTTTAAAAGATAAACGAGGTGTGAACTAGAAACTATACTGTTGAAAGCAACTGTGAAGTATGGTAAACTGATGATAGAGAATTTCAACCGCATCTGATGGATGGAAAGAGAATTAGTCTAAGATGAAAGTTGGGGAGAAAAATGAAAAAGCTCTTAATGTGCGTTTTGTGTTGTATGATCTCTTTATCGATGGCGGCGTGTGATAGCACAAATGTCAATTCATCTGAAGCTGCTTTGTCGGATGCTGCAGCAAGCTCTCCCCGCTTAGAGCCGGCGGCTGAGGAAACTGTAAATTTAGGAGAAGCAGAAATCAAAAATGAAATGCCCCAGGATGGTGTTGAAATGGGACTTGCAGTTAATGGCACATACTACGCTGTTCCAAGTGCATTGCAGCAGTTTATTGCAGATGGTTGGACTATAAGCGATCAGATGCCATATTTTTTGCGTCCAATGGTCGGTGAAGATTATTACGAGATTCGAACGGATTGGTCGTTGTCTCAGGATGGCCAAGGAATCCTTCCGGGCGGTTCGATCATCCGATTGCTGGAAAAAGATGGCGTGCTTTTGGAAGTTATGATAACGAATTTAGCACAGGACCAAGAAGCGGAACCGTACCAAAAAATCGAAAACGGAACCGTCACCTCGATTACAGTGTTTTACGATAATACTCGCACAAGTATTCAACTCAATGGGAAGGAGCTAAATAGTATTACACCGGAAATTCTGCTTGAAGATTACCCGACCGAAGAGGGCTGGACCCATGCGCCGAATGATTATTGCGCTTACCCGGAGTTTGGGGTTTCTACGGATTATTTGGTGATGTATGACAGCGGTAGCGAAAGCCGCTCTGTTGAAATATACTTTGATTTGGACAATATAGCTTCTAAGGTGCAAGTAGTAAATAAGCCAGAGGTAAAAAACTAAAAATATAATATTGATTTTGTTATTAAGAGACACTAAAAAGGGGCACTTAATTCTGCAATGAGTTGGGTGTCCTTTTATGTTCAGAAAAATTATGGAAGCCCTTGTGCGCCAAAGCACGAGGGCTTTTCTCATGGAAAGGAGATGCCTATGAGCGATCAGCAGAGCATGAATCAACAGATGGAAAGAAAAGGAGGAATTGAATGAACGATATCGAACTCAACGGCGCTACCGCCGTCAATACACTGGATCGTCAAGTCGCCATCACTGGCGGCTCTTTTTCTGTGAAAATCGGGAAAACACGTTTTGTTGTGCGTGTTCTAACGGCAGAAAACAACGGAAAAACGCTTGAAACCTCACTTCGTGAAGCGTGTGTACAGGACATTCTCAACGAAGTCAGACACTCCAATTTGGATCATTTAGAAAAAATGCGGAAAACCTCTTGACAACTTGCTTCCCGAAGGCACCGGCTACCGGGCGCGGACCCGCTTTGCCAAGTTCTTCAACCTGCCGGAACTTATGACTATGTTCAAAGAAGTGGCGGACATCAAGACCTCGGACCAGCTCCACTTGCCGGTGCCGGAGGCGAAGTTTGAGACAGTGCTGGTCAAGCCCTCCGAAATTCAGAAGGAAATGGTGCAGTCTCTCTCCGAACGGGCAGGCAAGATCAACGCCGGGATGGTGGATGCTCCCGAGGACAATATGTTGTGCGTGACAAATGATGGCCGCAAAATCGGCCTCGACCAGCGCCTCATGAACTCTCTTTTGCCCGATGACCCAAACAGCAAGCTGAACGCTTGCGTCCGAAATGTCCTGCGCATTTGGGAAGAAGGCAAAGCGGATAGACTGACCCAGCTCTTGTTCTGCGATTTGTCCACGCCAAAAGGCGACGGGCAGTTCAACGTCTACGATGATGTGAAGAAAAAATTGCTGGCAGCAGGCGTACCGGAAAGCGAGGTGGCTTTCATCCACACCGCCGACACCGAGGCAAAAAAGAAGGAGCTGTTCTCCAAAGTGCGCACTGGACAGGTGCGCATTTTGCTTGGCAGTACGGCAAAAATGGGAGCCGGCACCAACGTGCAGGACCGGCTGGTGGCTGTGCATCACCTGGACGTAGGTTGGAAGCCCTCCGACATGACCCAGCGCAACGGCCGCATCATCCGGCAGGGCAACCGGAACAAGACAGTGCAGATCTACAACTACGTCACGGAAGGGACATTCGACGCGTACCTCTGGCAAACGCTGGAAAATAAGCAGCGTTTCATCGGCCAAATCATGACTTCAAAATCGCCTGTTCGTTCCTGCGAGGATGTGGACGAGCAGGTCCTCAGCTACGCCGAGGTCAAGGCACTGTGCGCCGGCAACCCGCTCATCAAGGAAAAGATGAACCTGGACGTGGAGGTGGCGAAGCTGAAGGTTTTGAAAGCCGACCACCAGAGCCAGAAGTACCGGCTGGAGGATAAGCTGCTCAAGGAGTTTCCCGCCAGCATCCAGTGTCAGAAAGCGGAAATCGCTGCTTTGCAGCAGGATGTCAAAACAGCGGAGGCCAACCCACAGGTGAAGGACGGCTTCTGCGGTATGAGCATCAAGGGGATGCACTTTGAGGATAAGCCGGCCGCGGGCGAGCGGCTGCTTCTGGCTTGCAAGGAAATGCCCACCGCCGAGGCGGTGACGCTGGGCAGTTACCGGGGCTTTGGCCTTGACCTGCGCTTTGATACCTTCCGCAACGAGTACCAGGCGGTGCTGCGGGGTGCGACCAGCCACTTTGTCCCCCTTGGCACCGATGCCCGCGGCAACCTGACCCGCATGGACAACGTGCTGGACAGCTTCCCCGACCGCATCGTCCGCGCCGAGAACCAGCTGCAAACTTTGTACCAGCAGCGGGATGCGGCGCAAGTGGAAGTGGAAAAGCCTTTCCCCAAAGAAGCGGAACTGGCTGAAAAATCCGCCCGTCTGGCCGAACTGGACACCTTGCTGAACATGGAGAGCCGCCCCGAGCCGGAGCAGGACACACCAGAAGCTGAACAGGACGAGCAGAGCGAGGAGCACCGCCCGTCGGTGCTGGCCGGGCTGAAAGCCGCCGCAGCTGAGAAGCCTGCCCGTGATAAATCCCAGAAGAAGGAGGAACCCGAGAGATGACCAATCAGGAATGGAACACCACCCTTTACAAGCAGATGTTTGCGGAACAGGAGCAGTTCCGGGACTGGCTGCTGACCCAGCCGCCGCAGGAGATTTTGAACCATGCCTATGAGTATGTTATGCGGGAGGACATTCTGCTCTCGCTGGAGCACAACGGCCTGACCGATGCTCAGGCTGCGGCACTGCTGTCTTCGCCCGCGCCGCTGGCGGATGTGTATAAAGAACTGGATTATGTAGAAAGCAGCCACATGGAGGAAGTATGGAGCTGCGTTGTAGACCGAGCGAATATCGTGCTGGATGAACAACTGGACCGCGCCAAAACCCTGATTGACGATTTTTGCACTTACGATTATGCTTCCCATGCGGATTTCAGTGACTTGAGCAGGGTGAACATCGCCTACACTACGGTGGGCGATGAAGATATCCCCCTGCAAGTCCATGTGGATCTGGAAAGATACAAGATCGAGCGGGAGCTGGACGGCAAGCCACTGGACACCCGGCAGTACAGCTCGCTGCAGGAGCTGATCGAGAACGAGCTGGAAGGCATGGACTTTCAGGAGCTGGCGGCGGTGAGCGATGCGGAGATTCAAGCAGCCCTGGCCTCTGCAAAGAAGGAAGCTGCCTTTGCTGAGCTGCCGGTCTACCGGCAGAACGCGGCCTACGCCCGCGAGCACGGGGAGCTGGAGCAATACCGCGTTTCGCATCAGGCCAACATCGCCTGCAAGGAGGCCATTGAGCAGAGTATTGACCAAAACTATGACGGCAGACGCCTTGCGAAGGGGACCGCCGACAAAGTGATGCAGAAGTTCGGCACCGAACGGGTGATGTACGTCCTGGCCAACACCATTCAGCAAAAGGGGTGGGACGGGCGTTTCCATCCCTATAACAAGGATTGGGCCAAAACGGTGGACATCCCGCCCAACCCGGATTCGTTTGGCTTTGAGAGGAACTGTGAGTTTGTGGTGGACAGCCACGCCGGCCTGACCGACCTGTTCGTAAGCCAGGCGCGGCGGGAGGTAGAACGTCAGCCCCGCGCCTCTGTCCGGGAGCAGCTCAAGCAGGCGCAGGAGAAGGTAGAGAAGAAGTCACCTGTGCAAGCCTCACCCAAAAAGAAGGAGCCGGAGCGGTGAGCCAGCCCAAGCGAAAGCGCGGCGTTCAGCTCAATTTCCGCGTCTCGGAGGAAGAGTTGGCGGCGATTGAAAGCAAGATGGAACAGCTTGGCATCTTCAACCGGGAAGCCTATCTGCGCAAGATGGCGCTGGATGGGTACGCCGTCCGGCTGGACCTGCCGGAACTGAAAGAGCTGCTCTCTCTGCTGCGCCGGCACAGCAGCAACCTCAACCAGCTGGTGCGCCGGGTCAACACTACCGGGCGGGTTTACGAGGCGGACCTGGCGGACATCGCAAAGCGCCAGGAACAGCTTTGGGAAAGCGTGCGTGAAGTTCTGAACCAGCTGGCGAGCATTTTTTGAGGCCATTGAATCATACGGGATTGCCAAATCCTGCGGCTTGTGTTATCCTTATCATATCCCCCCAGGGGGGATATGATAAGGAGGTTTCTTATGGATAAGACGCACGCACATCCCCACACCGAAACAAAGAAAGTGATCGACAGACTTTCCCGTGCCATTGGACATTTGGAGAGTGTAAAGAAAATGGTAGAGGAAGGGCGCGACTGCAGCGAGGTGCTGATCCAACTCGCCGCCGTGCGGGGAGCCATCAACAATGTTGGCAAAATGATTTTGCAGGATCATATCAATCATTGTGTCGTGGAGTCCATTGAGACAGGAGACACAAAAGTCTTGCAGGACTTGTCGGAAGCCATTGACAAGTTTGTTAAGTAGGAGGGAGATATGAGCAAACATTTGTCCATTTTATGGGCGATACTGGCTGCAGCGCTTTATGCTGTTAATGCGCCGGTATCCAAACTTCTGCTGCAGGAAGCAACGCCTACCATGATGGCAGCAATGCTCTATCTGGGCGCGGGTATTGGAATGCTTTTGCTCGGGATGACTCGACAGCAGCTGAAAATGGGGAAGAATGAACAGAAATTGACGCGCAAAGACTTTCCCTTTGCCGTCGGCATGATCGTCCTGGATATTGCGGCACCGATCTGCCTCATGATCGGGCTTAGATCTACAACGTCGGCCAACGCTTCTCTGCTCAATAATTTTGAGATCGTGGCCACATCCGTGATCGCGCTGCTTGTCTTTAAGGAAGCCATCGGTAAACGCCTGTGGCTGGCCATCGGACTGATTACTCTTTCCAGTGCAATCCTTTCCATGGAGGACGCTTCCAGCTTACATTTCTCGACAGGCTCGCTGTTCGTCCTGCTGGCCTGCATTTGCTGGGGTTTTGAAAACAACTGTACTCGCATGATGTCGCAAAGCGACCCGCTGGAGATTGTGGTGCTAAAAGGTTTTGGTTCCGGACTTGGTTCACTGGCGATTGCGTTTGTGGTCGGAGAGCAACTTCCACCCCTGCGATTGATTTTGTGTGCGCTGTTGCTGGGCTTTGTGTCCTATGGATTGAGCATTTTCTTCTATGTCTACGCACAGCGAAAACTGGGGGCGGCCAAGACCAGCGCCTATTATGCCATCTCGCCGTTCATCGGCGTGCTTTTGTCTTTGCTGATCTTCCAGGAAATGCCGAGTCTTTCCTTTTGGGCGGCTCTTTTGATCATGGCTTTAGGTGCATATTTTGCTGCATAAAACTTACGGCGGCCTGCGCGAGCGGGCCGCCCTTTTTTGTTTAGGAGGCGTTCATGGCAACCACAAGCATCATGCCGCTGCACACCGGCAAGGGCCGGTCGGTGCGGCGGGCCATTCAGGATAGCATCAACTACGTGAAGAACCCGGCAAAGACCGATGAGGGCCGACTTGTGACCAGCTACCAGTGCAACGGCGAGATTGCAGATGCCGAGTTCCTGCTGGCCAAGCGGCAGTACATCGCCGCTACCGGCCGGGTACGCGGGAAGGATGACATCATCGCTTATCACCTGCGGCAGTCCTTTGTGCCGGGTGAAATCACGCCGGAGGAGGCCAACCGCCTGGGGCAGGAGCTGGCAAAGCGCTTCACCAAAGGCGATCACGCCTTTATCGTCTGTACCCACATCGACAGGGCGCACGTCCATAACCACATCATTTGGAATGCGGTCAATCTGGACTGCGACCGCAAGTTCCGCAATTTTCTGGGCAGCACACGAGCAGTGCGGCGGCTGAGCGATACCATCTGCGTCGAGAACGGCTATTCCATCGTGGAGAACCCCAAGCCCCATGGCAAGAGCTACAACAAGTGGCTGGGCGATGCCGCCAAACCCTCTCACCGGAAAACGCTGCGCATCGCCATTGACCGGGCGCTGGAACAAAAGCCCGCCGACATGGACGCCCTGTTGGCGGAACTGGAAAAGTCCGGCTGCATCGTGGAACGCCGGGGCAAGCACATTACACTTTGCGCCTCTGGCTGGAAAAAGCCGGTCCGGCTGCGCAGCCTGGGTGAGGGCTACACACAGGAGGATTTGACCGCCGTTCTGGCCGGGACCAGAGAGCACACGCCCCGCAAAGTGCCGGCTGCCGCTCCTGCAGCGCCCAAGGTCAACCTGTTGGTGGACATTCAGGCCAAGCTCCAGGCGGGCAAGGGCAAAGGTTATGAGCGCTGGGCCAAGGTGTTCAACCTCAAGCAGATGGCCCAGACCATGGCCTATCTTTCAGAGCATGACCTGCTGGACTACGCCGCTCTTGCGTCAAAGGCTGCTGCTGCGGCTGAAAGGCACAACGATTTGCGGGCGCAGATCAAGTCAGCGGAAAAGCGGATGGAGGAGATCGGCACCCTGCGGACGCATATCATCCAGTACGTCAAGACCCGTGACACCTATGTGGCCTACCGCAAGGCGGGATACAGCAAAAAGTTTCTGGAAGCCCACCGGGAGGAGATCACCCTGCACAAGGCCGCCAAAGATGCCTTCGACAAGCTGGGCCTGAAGAAGCTGCCCAAAGTCAAAGATTTGAACGCTGCGTATGCAGAGGTGCTGAGCCAAAAGAAAAAACTGTATCCAGAATACCGCCGCGCCCGTGACGAGATGCGGGAGCTTTTGACCGTCAAGGCCAACGTGGACCGGGTGCTGAACATGGAAGCGCCCGAGGCCGGGCGTGAAAAAGACCACAGCCAGCGTTGAGCAGGCTGTGGTCATAATTTTACAAAGCGTTCGTAGAACGCGCAGCCGCAGAAGGGACTTCTGCGTTCAAATGGGGTTTGGGGTGTGCACCAACAAGCATCCTCTGGCTAAATGGATAGCCAGATGACTTGCTTGCACACTCCACGCTCACGTTGTTTGCTCTACGTCGTCGGAGAGTTCTCTACAGCGGACAACAGGCTGTTGCTTGGGCTTTCCATTCACATGGTGACGTTCCAGACAGAAAACTATGTTGCTGGAACGCTCAAAAAAGCCGATGTTCCGTTTCCAACTCATGCCGCATTTGCAATGCTGCAAGCTAATGAATTGCTGCTTCATCAAGACTGAGAAGCCGCTACATAGGAAATGCAGCGGCTTTTGGAAGAATGCAGAAAAAGCTGGGATATTGATTTGTATACACGCTCTGTGCCGCCTGAACGGATGAAGTACGCGTCATTTTCTTTGACCGTGTCTGCCTTGATGCAGACTTTTAATAATCCAGAAAGGATTAAAGGAGAAAATTAGCGCCTGCCAGAAGCAAAAGGCCCCATATAAATATCCAGTACAGCTCTGGGTGGCTGAATTAAAGCATCCTCATATTGACACTTCCACTGAATCTCCCGGCGTATCTGTCCATCCGCCACGCCGTCTATGGTTTCCCCATCCTGAATAGGGTTGTCATTGGCCAGAATGTAGGACGCCACATTGTAGGCGTGGTTTACCACCCAGTTGGGGTCCATGTCGTGGAAGTGGTACTGGAGATCCGGCAGAAACAGGGTGCTCATGCCCACCGTGTCGATGAGCATGTCCTCGGTGCCCTGAATGGTGAAGAACCGGACATTGACGCCAAAGCGGATGAAGCGGTCCGGTCCATTGATCTGGTGGGAACGCACATCATCCGCCAAGAACAGCTTGCCGCAGTTCTGGAAATAGAACGCCTCGCAGGTGGGATACAGTTCCGCCAGGGCGTCGAGAAAGTCGGCGTCCAGGTTGGCCCGCTCCAGAGCCGGAAGCGCCGCCGCCAGCATATCTGTCGCAATCACCTGATACTGGCACTCTCGGAAGATCCGGTCCCGGTCCTCCTGGCAGTCCCACATCTGGCTCAGGAGAAACTTATCGAAGCCTTTGCCCTTGAACTTGTCGCACTTCATCACCATCAGCTGTACCGGACACTTTCCGTCCTGAAATTCCGCGATATGCTCCAGTGCGGCAAAGCCCGCCGTCTTTTTATCGTGGCAGAAGCACTCCACCGGCCCGATATGCTTTTCCATCACGTCGGTCATGGCTGCTTTATCCGGCATAGACACCGGTTCTTTGAACAGCATCTGAATGAGATAGGGACCGCCGGGGGTGATGCCTTTTTTATCATCCAGGTCTTGCTGGAACACTTGATTGCTCATACTTGTTTCTCACTTTCCCTAATGGCATCTTTGATCTGTCTGCTGACGGTGTCTATGTAGAGATACACCCCGTCCCGGTCGCAGTGGTACAAGTTGGAATAACTCGTACTCTCATTGGGGCGGATAGGATTAGGTTCCACCACCTCAGTGGCTTCCAGCAAACCGACACCCAATTCTGCCGCAGTTACAAGTGCCTTTTTCAGCACCGCAAGCTGCCCATCGCTCCAAACTCCCCCCAGATCTTCCATCACCTTTGGTTCCTGCTCCAGATCCCGGAGGAGTTGTGTGACCTGATCCCGAGACAGGTACACACCGGAGCAGTAGTTTTCGATGATCTGATTTTCTGCCGGATTGGGAAAGGCTGTTGGCACCACCTGCGCCCATGGGGTAAAGTACCGGACATATTCCGGGTTCTCCTCCATCAGGAGGGAAAAACTGCTCCCTCTGGTGTAATAGTAGTCCCGGAAGAAGCCTTGAATCACCGCAATGTAAAAGCCATGGCTCTTATCAAATAACTCATCAGGCTCTGTTTCCACCCCGACTCGTAGGGTGTCCAGATATTTTTCCGCGTAGAAATCATCCATTCCGTGCTGTGCGGCAAGGGCCAGCACTTTTTCCTCCTGTCCCTGCTGCATCCAGGTAAGCGGGGTAAAATACCATTCCCGCATTTCTTCCGGTGAAATCGGGTGAAAACTCACATCGTATCCCATAAAAACCTCCTTAAAAATCCAGTAAGACCGGTACCTGCTGTTCCTCGGCAAACCGCATGGCCCGCCAGAAGATGGAGAAGGCGAACTTGGCGAGGGATTCCGTGTCATATTTGGTGTGCTCCGGGATGTCCGCCTTGCTATACTGTCCATCCGATCCTACGGTTCCGTCTACCGGGTATCCCTCCGTATCCGCCCAATCAAGGATGGTGTCCTTATCCGCCTGCCATGCCAGCTGGTTCAGCTTCTCCAGCTCCTTCCGCAGACCGCCCAGGGTGGCGATCATAGCCTGATCGTCGGTGGGCAAAGGGGCCTGAAAGAAGAAGGCATCCGACAGAGGCAGCCACCAAGTGGCCCCACGGAACAGGGACCAGACCCGCTCCTCATCGGATGCAAGGCGGGAGATCAGAGGATGCTCTCCAAAGTCCCAGTTTTTCTCCACAGTAGGCGGCACCGGCTCCCCGTATGTATGGCAGGCGGCCACCAGCAGCATGGCGCCGAAGGCGTCCCAGTCCGGCTTGTCGGTGTAGTAGGGTTTCTCATTGTCCTCCGGCCAGGGGGCGTAGGGCTCCTGCCCCGGCTGGGCGATGGCAGCCAGAATCTGGTCCCGCCAGTTCTCTACCGCCGCCTGAACCTCCGCCGGGGACAGCTCCTCCCCGTCGTCGACGGGATCTTCATCCGGGGTGATCCGGTTGAAGGTATATCCATTTTTCTCCGCCCACTGCTGGACAGAGGTCTTCCAGTTGTGAGCGTAGTACCGGGTCAGCGTCCCGGCGTAGATGTCAAGTCCCATGGTAATACCTCCTTTTGGTTTGGTCAGAGCCGCTCCAGGGTGCAGTCGTGCCCGGAATGGTGCGTATCCAAAATGATTTCCACAATGGTGTCCATCGTCTCTTTCCCGAGATCGCGGACGCTTTTTTCATAGGCCAGCCACTGGATATGGATAGGCTGGCCATATGCATGCCGCCCGAAACCGCCCCGCAGGATATCGTTAAAGGCGTTCAGGTTCCGGCCGATCTTCCGGTCCAGGCCGCAGGTAAACACCCGCTCCACCTCGTCATAGAACCCAGCCATGTTGGAAAAACGGCGGCCGTCGATGGTGAACACCTCTCTCACATCCATACAAACGGCTCCTTCAAGTGGTATTTCTCCATAATCCGCTTTTCCAACGCTTCATAGGCATCCATATCTTCTGGCTGCGCTGGAATACCCTTGTCCTCCCACCAGTAGCCGTTCCCATAGTAGAAAAACATAGCCCAGTAATAAGGCAGGTCATGGCTGAATACCGCCACTCCCATGACATTGGACACTGGCGCTGCCAGCGGTGAGCGTTCCACTGTCTGGGAGCCATCCTCATAGGAGATCCCCACCAGCTCCACCAGCAGGTGTTTCACCAGTTCGCAGAAGCTGTACTGGTTGAATATGACCTGACCATCCTCATCTTTGAACACAAGTCCATCTCTCACCATGGTTTTCTCTCCGTTCCTTAACCTGTATCCTTGGCATGGGTATAGTCCCGTCAAATCATTTCATACAGCAGGGCAGCGTCGCCCTGTACCAGTTCCAGATGGGAGCGCAGCGTTTCAAGTCCGCTTTGCACCGCCTCGGTGGGCAGATCCCAGTCTGGGGCAATTTCAGCGGCCAGTTCCGGGAGGTCCTGCTCCCGCAGAGCTGCCAGCACATTAGACGCCAGCTCTCCCTCCAGCAAAGCGCAGTCCAGGGTGTCCTCCGTCTGGGGAGCAGGAAAACGGACATCCAGATCCAACTCGCTCTCACACCAGTCCCAGATGGCCATATAGACCGCGCCGGAGCAGTCGCCGCCCGACAGTTCCTGCCGCCGGCCGTCTTTGAGAAGATAAAAGGATGCGATCTGTGACATAGCAGTTCCTCCTAAATGTTATTCGCTTCTATCAGTCCTTCGGCCTGCATCCGGATCACATAGAAAGCCCGCACCCAGTCCAGCTCCTGTTCCATGGATTCCTCCAAGGCCAGCAGACGGCGCTTTCCCAGCCTGCGGTCCAGGAGGGCAAAGATGCGGACAAGAGGATTCTCGCTGACAAGGCTTTTCTCAATGCTCTGGTTGTCAAAGATACCAAACGCCTCATAGAACACCTTTTGGTCAAAGGTGCCCTGCTCCAGCGCAAAGGCATGAGCCTGGTTGATGGCCTCTTTTGCGGAGTCGCAATCTTTCAGCGTTGTGGACCGCAGGTGATGAAATTTTGTCCACACATTCTCAAAATAGGTGTAGTAGTTGCTCCGCAGCACTTCCACACCGTCCATGCGAATGGCTGCCCGGCCCTCATGGTCAGCGCTTTTGCTGTAACTGGTGGCAAAATACTGGATGTGGCCCCGGAGCGCCGGGCACAGGTAATCATTTTCCAGCTTGTTCCGGATTCCGCTCCAAGTTGGCATAGCGACCGCCTCCTTTCGGCTGTGGCTGCGGGTAAGGTAAACTTCCCAATTGATTAAAATTTAAAGATTACATACAATCCTCGATATATGATCGTTCTATAAATTCTTTTACTGCAAATAGATCTGTAAACTCCACATACCGGGGAAATCCGTCCGCATTGTGTGCTGAGTAAGTCAAATGGAACATATAGTAGATGTCCCTTCCTATTCCGCTTCTGACAACATATAGCACATCATCATTGGAATCACACTTCGCAACCGCCCGGATTTTTTTGCCGGATAAGAAGTGGCCTTGTCCTATTTCTTTGTTTAGTTCAACGACAAATGCTCCGTCCGCCTGTGTGAGGGGAAGCAGATACCAGTTAAAATCCTTACCATATTTATCGTACAGATCACAGAACATTTCTTCTAATGTCATTGTTCATTTTTCCTTCATCCATTTACAGTTCAGCTCTCAACCGCCGCGCTGTTTTTATTGCTCATTGAGATACCTCGCCAATTTCTTCTCCAACAGTTCTGTCATGTCATTGCAGAGGCGCTTTACCTTGTCCTGTTCATGGGCGTAGTACCAGATGGTATCTTCTCCGGGGCGGAGCAGGAGCTGGTCGCCGTCCGCTTCTTTCCAGAACTCGCCCAGCACATAATACCGCTCTCCATGGATGGTCAAATCAAACATCCCGGACAAGGAAAGGTTCACGCCTGTGGACGCCTGGATGCCCGCGGTCAGCAGGAAGAACTCTCGTACCTGGGACGGAAGCGTAAAGTTCAGCGTGCTTTCCTGATCTGCGATCTGTTCCTCCGTGGCGGCGGGCTGGATCTCGTCAGAGAGGTCCAGCACCTTTGCCAGCGCCTTGGAGAACTTGGGGTATCGGCCAAACAGCTCCGGGTGGCTGGCCTTGAATTCCTTTTGCTTTTCCCGCTGCACTCGCTCCTGCTCCTTGCAGAAAGCGTCCAGTTCGGCCAGATACCGCTCCTGGTAGAGATTGCTGGCTTCAAATGCTAAGAACACCTAACAAAACCGAAAAGCGATCAAAGCGGCAGCAAGGGTGAAAAAAGC
>DSTMR04002__coassemble_843_pt1 | contig 32119 bp, 26 predicted proteins | sample DSTMR04002__metabat2_low_PE_045 | metagenome-assembled genome bin DSTMR04002 | reverse complement strand
CCTTCCTTTCAGCCTGTTTTGGGTCTCTATCTTTTATACACCATAAGGAGGAAAAAATCATTATGAAACTCAAGAAGATTGCTTCCCTGGCTCTGGCCGGTGTCATGGCTGTTTCCATGCTGGCTGGCTGCTCCACCACCACTGTTAATCCCGAGCCCAATCCCAATCCCGGCGATGATGAGCCTGCGGTTTCTGGTTACTCCCAGATGCTGTACAATCATCTGACCAATGCCGCCAAGAAGAAGGTCACTGCTCAGGACAGCAACGATGTGAACGATGCTCTGGCTGCCGCTATGAAGTACGCCGCTGGCAATACCATTGCTGGCAGCTACGACGATTACATTGATGGCGACACCCATGTGGTCAACAATAGTGACTGGAGCAATGCGGCGGATTCTCTGAAGAACGGTGCCAATGCTCTGATCAATGAGCTGGCGGCTGAGAACACTCTCAAGGATTCTATTTGGCAGGCTTTTAATGTTCTGGATCCTGACACCACTAATTACCAGCGTGACAACATGAACATCTCCATGCTGTTTGTGGCTGACGGTCTCAAGAGCAAGGAAGCTGTCATGGATGAGGTTGCCGACCTGATCGATCAGCAGGTTCAGTGGCTGGAAGATGACTATGACCTGTCCGGCGATATCTGGCAGGATAATGATGGCCACTCTATGAACACCGATTACGAGTACACCATGTCTGTTGCTGCTGACACCATCACTCTGACCGCTGACCACGGCAAGAGCATGACCTTCGTGGCTGTCAACATCGCTCGCGTCTAATCAAAAACGTACTTATAACAATCCTGGCCGCACCATACCGGGATTGATATAAGGAGCTGGCAGGCGTAAAACCCTGTTGGTTCAAATGCTCCACCCTTTTCATGTGACGACAAAAAGGGACTACCTCACCAGTAATTCCTTCTGTTGTTGATCGCACCAAAACAAAAGAACTTTTGCGTCACGAAAGATAGGGTCCCTCTGCGGGGGCTGGCGGAAGCCGGCCCCCGCATTGTTTGCGCCTGAGAGGGGAGCGAGCGAAGCGAGACCGAGGGCGCCAAAGAAGCGGGAAAACAAACTTCCTCTTTCCATACAGGCGAAAGTATGGTAAAATGTCGGTAGGGAACCCGCCGGCTTGCGCCTGCGGGCAGAGCCTGCGGACCGGCGGCTGGGCCGGGCGCGGCTGTGTGTATGGTTCGTCCCGGCGGCCTCTGGGCGCGTGCGGGACCCAAGGAGTAGGAGAAGCATTATGGTTCGTATCACTATGGAAGACGGCGGCGTCATCGACATCGAGCTCGATAAACAGTCCGCCCCCATCACCTGCGAGAATTTTGAAAAACTGGTCAAGTCCGGCTTTTACGACGGCCTGACCTTCCACCGCGTCATCCCCGGGTTCATGATCCAGGGCGGCTGCCCGCTGGGCAACGGCACCGGCGGCCCCGGCTGGAAAATCAAGGGTGAGTTCGCCGCCAACGGCGTGGCCAACCCCATCAAGCACACCCGCGGCGTGGTCAGCATGGCCCGTGCGGCCGACCCCAACAGCGCCGGCAGCCAGTTCTTCATCATGCACAAGGACGCTCCCCACCTGGACGGCCAGTACGCCGCCTTCGGCAAGGTAGTGGCCGGCATGGATGTGGTGGACCGCATCGCCGCAGTCCGCACCGACTGGAACGACAAGCCCGCCACCCCTGTCCGCATGAAGAGCGTCGTCCTGATCGACGAATAAGCTATAACAGCAGCGCCCCCGCCTGAACCGTACAGAACGGCTCCGGCGGGGGCGTTTTTATGTGGTTATGCGTCGGCCAGGGCCCGCAGGGCAAGGCCCTCTTTTTCGGCCAGCTTGCGGCCCATCAGGACGCCCATCACGCTGGCCATCATCAGGCCGCGGGTCCAGCCCGAGCTGTCGCCCAGGCAGTGCAGGCCGCGGATGTTGGTATCCAGGTTCTGGTCCATCTTGACCTTGTTGGAGTAGAACTTCAGCTCGGGGCTGTAGAGCAGGGTCTCATAGGCGGCGAAGCCGGGCACCACCATATCCAGCATCTTGATGAACTCGATGATGTTGGTCATGGCACGGTAGGGCATGGCGGCGGTGATGTCCCCGGCCACCGCGTCGGTCAGGGTGGGGCGGACGTTGCTGCGGGCCAGCTCCTCGGGCCAGGTGCGCTTGCCGTCCAAAATGTCGCCGTAGCGCTGGACCATGATGCGGCCTGCGCCCAGCATATTGGTCAGCTCGCCCACCTTCTGGGCGTAGGCGATGGGCTGGTTGAAGGGCTCGGTGAAGTTGTGGGACACCAGGATGGCGAGGTTGGTGTTCTCGCTCTTTTTCTCCTTGTAGCTGTGGCCGTTGACCACGGCCAGGTCGTTGTCGTAGTTCTCCTGGGCCACAAAGCCGCCGGGGTTCTGGCAGAAGGTGCGCACCTTGTTCTTCCAGGGGCGGGGATAGCCGATCAGCTTGGACTCGTACAGCACCCGGTTGACCTTTTCCATCACCTCGTTGCGGCACTCCACCCGGACGCCGATGTCCACGGTGCCGGGCTTGTGGGCGATGTGGTGTTCGGCGCAGAGCTTTTCCAGCCAGTCGGCGCCCCGGCGGCCGGTGCCGATCACCACCGTATCGGCATAAATGGTGCGGGGCTGGCCGCCCGCCTCCCGGACGATCACCCCGCGGCAGACGTCGTCCTCCAGCAGGATGTTCTCGCACTCGGTGGAAAAGAGCATCTCCACCCCGGCGGCCCGCAGGTGCTCTTCCACGGCTTGGTAGAGCTGGTGGGCCTTCTCGGTGCCCAGGTGGCGGATGGGGCAGTCCACCAGCTTGAGGCCGGCCTTGATGGCGTTTTTGCGGATCTCCCGGATCTCCTCGCCGGTGTAGATGCCCTCCACATGGGGGTCTGCGCCGAAGTCCAGGTAGATCTTGTCGGTGTAGTCGATCAGCTTTTGGGCGAAGTCGGCGCCGATCAGGGTGGGCAGGTCGCCGCCCACCTCATAGGACAGGCTGAGCTTGCCGTCCGAGAACGCCCCCGCCCCCGAAAAACCGGTGGTGATGGCGCAGGTGGGCCGGCAGTTGACGCAGTAGCCCAGCTGGGCTTTGGGGCAGCGGCGCTGCTCCACCGGCTTGCCCTTTTCCACCAGCAGGATCTTTTTCCGGCTGCCGTGGCGCAGCAGTTCCACGGCCGTAAAGATGCCGGCAGGGCCTGCACCCACAATGATCAGATCGTATTTGTCCATTCTCTTTCTCCTTAAAGTATAAAATTGACCCATGGAAATCGGTCCTGTCCGGCTGACATATGCGGCCGGGCAGGACGCAGGCAGGGAAATTGCCGCAGAGAGTGTGCGGGCCGCCCTGGGGCGAGTGCGCGTCTCTGCGGCAAAGGCTGTCCCCGGGGACTGCGGAAAAGGGGCGGCGGCCTGCCGTATGGGGGCGGCCCCCCTGAAGCGCGCAGGCGTTATTCCTGGTGCACTTCCGCGCTCTCGTCTACGGTGTCCAGCTCCCGGGCGGTGGCCTCCACATCGGCGGAGGTGCGCGGGGCGCCGATGACACCGTCCCCGTCCAGGTCCAGGCCGGTGGCAGCCTCCAGGGCCGACTGGGTCTCGGCATGGAGCTTGTTGAACCGGCGGACCGCCAGCGCGGTGTAGATGGCGCCGCCCAGGTTGAAGGCGCCTTCGATCAGCAGGATGATGCCGATGCCCATGACCAGGGTCTCCATGGCGCCGAAGGGGTCGAAGATCATGATGGCCCCCAGCACCACGCTGAGCAGGGCCAGCAGGATGAACCACTTCCAGCTGGGATAGCCGCAGCGGCGCAGCTCCAGGGCGTTCTGCAGCCGGCCCAGGCTGTCGAACAGCACGAACAAGCCGAACACGATGGGCAGGATGCGGACCACGATGTCGCTGCGCAGGATCAGAAAGCCGCCCAGGCCCAGGCACACCAGCCCCGAGATCAGGGTGAAGGAGCTCTGGAACACCTTGCGCTCAAAGGTGAAATAGCGGATCAGCTGGACGGCGGCGCAGGCCAGCACCACTCCGCCAAGCGCATAGCAGACGATGTTCAGAGCCACGCCGGGCACCGCCAGCAGAAACAGCCCCAGCGCCAGGTATAAAAGGCTCATGAGGATCAGGTTCCATTTCAGGTTTTTCATCATAACGGATGCCTCCTTTGGGGCAGGGCCCTGTCTTAGTATTCCTTCCGGCGGGCCGAAAAAATGGGCAGAATGCGCCCGCACCCTGCCCATGGTTCAACGGCTTGTTTGTTTCGCGGCGTGTCCCGGCCTCCCGGCGGCATCAGCCCATGGATTTCTCCTTGGCTTCCACAGCGGCCAGGATCATCTTGACACAGGCATCCTTGCCGAGAGCGGCGTTGACGCTCAGGTCATAGTTGTGGACGTCGCCCCAGCGGTTCTGGGTGTAGTAGTTGTAGTAGGCGGCGCGCTGGCGGTCGGTCTTGTCGATCTCGTCCCGGATGCCCTTTTCGGTGGTGGCCTTGACGATGGGGTTGGTCTTGGCGTATTCCCGCCGCCAGGCCAGAGGGGCGTGGACAAAGACGTGCAGCACATCGGTGCGCTCCCGCAGGACATAGTCGGCGCAGCGGCCCAGGATGACGCAGGGGCCTTCCTCGGCCAGCTTTTTGATGATCCGGCTCTGCAGGATGAACACCTGGTCGCTCAGGGGCAGGTCGGTGCCCATGGTGTACAGGCTGTACAGCAGGCTGTGGGTGTGGCGCTTTTCGCTTGCGGCCACAGCTTCTTCGGACAGGCCGGAGTCACGGGCCGCCATGGTGATCAGCTCCTTGTCGTAGAGCTTGACGCCCAATGCGTCGGCCACATCCTGGGCGATGAAGCGCCCGCCCGTGCAGTACTCCCGGCTCAAAGTGATGATCGTTTTTGCCATAATCGTTCCTCCCATCGTAGTGCATGGACAGCCGGGCCTTGGCCTGGCTGGCTGCGTGCCAGAATGTGTGTAATCAATCCGCGCCGGCTGTCCCGGCGGGGTGAGGCAACAGGATCTCGGCCACCCGCATCTGGCCCGTCTGGTCTACGGCATAGACGCAGCACCGGCCCCCGGTCTGGGCCGCTTCGGCGGGGAAATGCAGGCCGCCGGCTTCGGTCCGCTCCATCCGGCGGAAGGTCTTGTGGGCGGTGGTGGCGTGGGCCACCCCGTCGTAAAGGGTGCAGGCGGTCCAGCCGCTGAAATCCTCGGGCAGAGGGTCTCGCACCCCCTTGCGGGTAAAGAACCATTCCCCGTTCCCGGCGTCCTCCAGCCCGCAGCGGATGCGGCAGGGCCGGGTGGTGGGGACACCCCGGGGCTTGGGCCGCAGGATGATGGCCCGCCCGGTGAAAAACCGCTGGAAGTCGGCGGCCGGCATGGTCCGTGCCACTGCGCCGTCGCTGGCGGTGGGGTCGTTGAGGAGGACATAATTGGCCAGGATGTCCTCGTCGTGGCCAAAGCCCCGCAGGGCCATCCAGACCCGGACCGGCTCTTTCTGGCCGGCCAGGCGGGTCTCCATCTCCACGCCCACCGAGCAGCCGTCGTGGATCTGGGCCCGCAGCTCTTTCAGGTCCAGCCAGCCCTGCCAGGCGGGGTAGCCGCAGCAGGCCGCGGCGGCTACCGCGTAGGCCGCGTTGTGCACCCCGTTGGTGGCCCCGTCGAACATGGTGTAGGCCACTTCTTCGGGCAGGATGTCCTCCCCCCAGCGGTTCATCAGGGAGGCCACCACCAGGGAAAGATCCATTTCCCGGCCGAAACTGGGGTCGCGGCCGGACAGTTTGTATTCGGGCAGGTAGAGCCGGCGGTTGATGACGGCGCCGTCCTGCCGCTCCCAGGCCAGGGGCCGGACCGCCGCGGCCAGCAGCCGCACCGCCGGGGTCACCTTGCCGTCGTTGGAGGACAGGTTGACCTGCAGCTGGATGCCCACGCCGCCGCCGGGAGCGGCCACCGTGACGGTGTCCCCCAGCAGAAAGACCTGGCCATCCCCGGTCTGGGTATGTACGCTGCGGCGGGGGTAGTCGGGGGCCCACTTGCCGAAGCTCATCCAGTTGGTCCAGTCCCCGCCGGCATAGACCCGGCAGCGGACTTCCAGCATGGTGTTGTCGGGGGCCAGGGCGTTCCAGCTGACGTTCAGGTTGCAGAACGCCGGCATGGCCAGCTCGGGCGATGTATAGCTGCCGTAGGGCAGGTAGCGCCCGGCGGAACTGTCCAGCACCAGGCACCCGTTTTCGAGGGCGACGTTGTCCAGCGCCCCGCGGGAAAACGTCTCGGTCCCCTGTAAGATCAGGTTATTTTTCTGTTCCATCCCCGGTCGTTCCCTTCCGCGGCGGCCATACGCCGCTTTCGGCCTGCGCCGCCTGGGCTTCGTCCTGCGGCTCGCCGCCCTCCTGCCGCTCGGCGGCCAGGGCCTGGGCCAGTTCGGCTTCCTTCTTGGCGCGGATCTGTTCCTCGATGTGGAACACCCGCTCCAGGTCGCCGCTGACGATCTGGCAGCACAGCTCACAGGTGAACCAGAAGCCGAACACGATCATCAGCAGGATGCCCAAAGGCATGCACAGGATGACCAGCCCCCAGAACACGATCTGGATGATGGAGGCCGCCAGGGCGTGGGGCAGGAACGCCAGCATACACCGCACACTGTTGGCCAGCGTCTGGCGGAAAGGCTGGTCCAGCAGGACCACCTGGGGCCACATATAGGCGAACAGCATGTGGAACACCACCAGGTTGAGGACGGCGGCCACCCACATCCCGGTGTCCACATTGACCCCCTGGGCCAGCATGCTGAAGCAGAAGTAGACCACAAAGATCTGCAGCGTCACGATGACGCAGTAGACGATGCCGGGCAGGATGCTGGCCTTGAAGTTCTGGCGGAAGGCCCGGCGGTAGGTGGTCCACCAGTAGCCGGGCTCGTCGCGCAGGGCGCGCAGCACCGTGTCGTACATGCCGGCCAGCACCGGGCCGGCCAGGATGCCGCCCACAGCCGCGCTGACCACCATCACCAGCAGGCTGTTCATCAAAAAGCCGATGTACACCAGGCAGATCACCGGGGCAAAGCCCAGGCAGGCCAAAAGGTTGGCGAGGAACATCCCGTTCATGTCCCGGCCCACCAGCTCGAAGAAGCGGCCGACGCCGGTCTTGCGGGGGGCGTCCTTGTCAACGCCGGGCCCCTCTTTGGTATAATTTGTAAAAAGTCCCATGGTGCATTCCCTCTCTCGGGCGGCTGTCAAAACCGCCCAGCATAAAAAGCAATTCCCGGATGCTTTTGTTCATAATACATAATACCTGTATTTGGCGGATTTTGCAAGACCCCACGCCGGGCGGTTTTGTAAAAAAACTGTTTCCATCTCCCATTTTCCGGCAAACTGTGTTACAATGGATGCAACGACGAAAGGGGAGAGATTTGATTTGAAGATCCTGTACGTCCTGCGGACGATCATCATGTACATCTATATGTTCGGCTATATGCTGCTGTATTACCCGGTGCTGCGCCGGGGCGAAAAGGCTCTGGCCGCCGGCGACCGCGAGACGCTGCGCCGGATCGTGAACGAGCATATCCCGCGCTGGTGCCGCGGCCTGCTGCGGGTGGCCGGGGTCCAGCTGATCGTGGAGGGGCAGGAGCACATCCCCGCCGGGCAGCCGGTGGTCTTTGTGGGCAACCACCGCAGCTATTTTGACATCCCGCTGGTTTTGGTCAGCCTGGACCATCCCCACGGCATCCTGGCAAAAGAGGAGCTGGCCCGCATCCCCCTGCTCAGCCGGTGGATGCGCCTGCTGGGCTGCGTCTATGTGGAGCGGGACGACGTGCGCGGCTCGCTGCAGGCTTTGAAGGACGCCTCGGCGGTGGTCAAAGGCGGGGACAGCTTCACCATCTTCCCCGAGGGCACCCGCTACAAAGGGGAAGAAGGGGGCGTGGGTGAATTCAAGGCCGGTGCCTTCCGCATCGCCATCAAGTCCGGCGTGCCGGTGGTGCCGGTGGCCATCAGCGGGGCCCGCGGCCTGTACGAGAGCCACAACTACATCGTCCATCCGGGGACGGTGCGGGTCACCATCCTGCCCGCCATCCGTACCGCCGGCATGAGCAAGGACGAGCAGCGCCAGCTGCCCGAGGCCGTCCGCCAGAACATCCTGGCCGCCCTCAGCCGCCTGGACCATACCGTCATTTAAGGAGCGCGACCATGGCAAGTTATCGTTACGAACGCAACATCACCGAGGAGGACGTGCGCCCCGTCAAGGAGCGCACCTATACCCGCAAAGAGCGCTGGAACAACTGGTGGGACTATAACCTCAAGTGGGTGGTCATCGCCGTCATTGCGGTGGGTTTTGTGGGGTACTGCTTCATCGGGCAGTATTTCTTTACCGTCCACCCCGACTACAACGTCGCGGTGGTGGCGCCCTATTACCTGCCCGAGGACACGGTGAACGCCCTCGAGACCCAGCTGGCCGCCTTTGGCGAGGACCTGAACGGGGACGGGGAGACGGTCGTCACACTCAACGTGTACACCCTGAACTACAGCGAGGACACCCAGTCGGACACCGACGCCTACCTGACCATGGCCGGCACCACCAAGCTGGCCGCCGACGTCCAGGGGGCCATGAGCGCCATTTATATCCTCTACGACCCCGCCGGCTTTGAGGAGAACACCGGCTCGCTGCGGTATCTGGACGGCTCCCTGCCCGCCGGGGACTCGGACGAGGACTGGTGGAACATGGTCTACCGCTGGACCGACTGCCCGGTGCTGACCGGGCTGGACCTGGGCAGCTACGGCCCCGACGCCACCCAGAGCGGCTCGGGCGACAGCCAGGAGTATATGAGCCAGTTCTACATCGGGTTCCGCGGCGCGTGGAACGAGGGCTCGGCCAAGAGCATCGCCCCGGGCGAGCCTCTGTGGGAGAAACTGACCGCCGGGGCCGTCTCGACGGCTGCGGAGGACGCCTCTTGAAGCGGCTGCGCCTGGTCCGCCGGTGGAAAAAGCCCCGGCGGCCGGCGGCGCGCCCCGCTCCGTCCCGGCCGCCCCGCCCTTCCGAGCTGGATAACCCCTACGCGCCCTGCTATGGGCAGCCGCGGAGCTTTGCCCAGCTGCGGCGGCAGACATAACGGCATTGCACAGCGCCCTGTTTTTCGTACAGAGACAGGGCGCTTTTTCTTGTTTATTTTACTGAATTTTCCCTCGGTGTCAGTCATGAAAAACTGTTTCCTGTGCGATTGTCTGGCCGTCCGGTATATGGTATAATAACTGCATGACAAACTGCATGACAGACCATAGACAGTTGTATTTTGACAAGAGAAGGGAGTGACCCGCCATGGATACCCTGGAACAGGCCCGTCAGGAGATCGACGCGGTGGACGCCCAGCTGGCCGCTTTGTTTGAGCGGCGGATGCGGGCGGTGGTGCAGGTGGCGCAGTACAAAAAGGCCCACGGCCTGCCCATCCATGACCCTGCCCGGGAAGAGCAGGTGCTGCAAAAAGCGGCGGACCGCATCGAGGACCCGGCCCTGCGGCCCTATTATCTGGACCATGTCCGTAACCGGATGGCCCTGGCCCGCCAGTACGAGGCGCTGCTGCTGGGCCAGAACCGGGTGGCCTATCAGGGGGTGGAGGGGGCGTTCGCCCACATCGCCCTGCGGGAGCTGTTCCCCCACGCCGAGGCGGTCAGCTGCCCCACCTGGGACGAAGTGTTCGCCAAAGTGGCGGCGGGGGACGCCGCCTGCGGGGTGGTCCCCTTTGAGAACAGCCACGCCGGGGACGTGTCGGCGGTGCTGGACCTGTGCTATAAGCACACCGAGCTGTGGGTGGTGCAGGTGTACGATCTGCCGGTGCGGCAGAACCTGCTGGTTTTGCCCGGCGCCAGCCTGACGGAGATCCGGCACGTCTACAGCCACCAGCAGGCCATCTCCCAGAGCGAGACCTTTTTGAAGCAGATGCGCCTGCCCTGCACCGCCATGGACAACACCGCCATGGCCGCCAAATTCGTGGCCGAAAGCGGGGACCGCTCCAAGGCGGCCATCGCCAGCCGGGAGACCGCGGCCCTCTACGGGCTGGAAGTGCTGGTGCCCGACATCAACACCGACGGCGACAACACCACCCGCTTCATCGTCATCAGCCGGGAAAAGCCCACCCGGGGCAACCGCTTTTCCCTCCTGTTCACGGTGGACAACAAGCCCGGCAAGCTGGCCGCCGTCATCCAGAAGATCGGCGCTTCCGGCTTCAACATGGAGTCCATCAAGAGCCGGCCCATGCCCCATATGCCCTTTGAATATTATTTTTACGCCGAGCTGGTGGGCGACCCCGCCAGGGCCGAGAGCGAGGCCCTGCTGCGGGAGCTGGACCGCACCTGCCGGACGGTACGTATGTTAGGAGTGTATACAAAATGAGCGAAGCGTTTCTTGGCACCAAGCTGACCATGAACCTGGGCCCCCGCAGCTACGAGATCATCCTGCGGCGGGGGGCGCTGCAGAACCTGTACCAGTTCGCCAACCTCAACCGCCGGGTCGCCGTCGTCACCGACGACGGGGTGCCGCCCCTGTACGCCCGGCAGGTGGCCGACCAGTGCCGGGAGGCCGCCATCATCACGGTGCCCCAGGGCGAGGCCAGCAAGAGCCTCAAGACCCTGGAGAGCGTGCTGCAGCAGATGCTGGCCGCCGGGCTGGGCCGGGGCGACCTGGTCGTCGCGGTGGGCGGCGGCGTCGTGGGCGATCTGGCGGGCTTTGCCGCTGCCGTCTATATGCGGGGCATCGACTTTATCAACTGCCCCACCACCACCCTGTCCATGATCGATTCCTCCATCGGCGGCAAGACCGCCGTGGACCTGGGGGACACCAAAAACGTGGTGGGGGCGTTCTGGCAGCCCAAACTGGTCATCGTGGACGCCGACACCCTGTCCACGCTGCCCCGCCGCCACTTCATCAACGGCCTGGCCGAGGCCGTCAAGGCCAGCCTGCTGGCCGACCCCGAGCTGTTCGGCATCTTTGAAAGCGGCGATGTGGACGCCGAAATCGACACCATCATCTACCGCAGCCTGAAGTTCAAAAAGGGCATCGTCGAGCAGGACGAGACCGAGCACGGCGCCCGCAAAGCCCTCAACTTCGGCCACACCATCGGCCACGGCATCGAGGCCGTCAAGGGGATCAAGGGCCGCCGCAAGACCGGCCTGTTCCACGGCGAGTGCGTGGCCCTGGGGATGCTGCCCATGATCGAGAACAAAGCCCTGCGCAAGCGCACGCGGGCAGTCTACCGCCGCCTGGGCCTGCCAACCCGCACCGGCTTTGACAAGGAAAAGGTCTACGCCGAGATGCTCCACGACAAAAAGGCCCAGGGCGGCCAGATCACCCTGGTCAAGGTGCCGGGGCTGGGCTGCTGGCGGACCGAGACGGTCCCGGTGGAGAGCCTGCGCGCCCTGCTGGGCCTGGAGGACAAGGCATGAAGAACACCTTTGGCAGCGCCCTCGGCCTGACCATCTTTGGGGAGAGCCACGGCGCGGGCGTGGGGGCTGTCCTGGACGGGATGGCCGCCGGGGTGCCGGTGGACCAGGCGGCCCTGGCCGCCCTGATGGACAAGCGCCGGGCCCGGGGCGACGGGCTTTCCACCGCGCGGGTGGAGGCGGACGAGATCCGCATCCTGTCCGGCGTGGTGGACGGCCACACCACCGGCACCCCCATCACCCTTTTGATCGAAAACCACAACACCCGCAGCGCCGACTACGCCGCCACTGCGGCCCTGCTGCGGCCCGGCCACGCCGATTACACCGCCTACGCCCGTTACCGCGGCTTTCAGGATGCCCGGGGCGGGGGGCACTTCTCGGGGCGGATCACCGCCGGCCTGGTGGCCGGGGGCGGCGTCGTGCTGGGGGCGCTGGAACGGGCGGGGGTGCGCATCGCCACCCACATCGCCCGCTGCGCCGGCCTGGCCGACACCCCCTTTGCCCAGGACGACCCGGCGGCCCTGGCCGCCCAGCTGGATGTCCTGGCCGCCCGCGGGGCGGGCTTCGCCCTGCTGGACCAGAGCGCCGAAGCGCCCATGCAGGCTGCCATCCGGGCCGCAGGCTCAGAGGGGGACAGCGTGGGGGGCATTTTGGAGACGGCGATCCTCGGCCTGTCCGCCGGCGTGGGGGAACCCTTCTTTGACAGCGTGGAGAGCGTGCTGGCCCACATGGCCTTTTCGGTGCCCGCCGTCAAGGGCATCGAGTTCGGGGCCGGGTTCGGCTTTGCAGACCTGCGGGGCAGCCAGGCCAACGACCCCCTCCGCATCCGGGACGGCCATATCTACACCGAGACCAACCGCAACGCCGGGATCAACGGGGGCCTTGCCAACGGAATGCCGGTGGTCTACCGCACGGTGGTGAAACCCACCCCCAGCATCTACAAAGAACAGCGGACGGTGGACTATAAAGCGGGGGAGAACGCCAGCCTTTCCATCAAAGGCCGCCACGACCCCTGCATCGTGCCCCGGGCGGCGGTGGTGCAGACCTGCGCGGCGGCCCTGGCGGTGGGCGACCTGCTCACCGCGCGCTACGGCGAGGGTTGGATGGTCCGCCCCGACACTTACCGGGAGGAGGGCGCTGCATGGAATACGGTCTGATCGGCTCCAAGCTGGGCCACTCTTATTCCAAGATCATCCACGAGCGGCTGTGCGGCTATGAATACGAGCTGCACCCCCTGCCCACCGAGGCGGAGGCCCGCCGCTTTTTGGAAGAACGGCCCTTCCGGGCCATCAACGTCACCATCCCTTACAAGCGGCTGGTGATGGAATATTGCGATGAGATCGACCCCCGCGCCGCAGCCATCGGCGCGGTGAACACGGTGGTCAACCGGGACGGCAAACTGTACGGCTGGAACACCGATTACATGGGCTTTGCCCATCTGTGCCGCAGCCGCGGGGTGGCGTTTGCGGGCCGCACCGTCCTGATCCTGGGCACCGGCGGCACCCACAACACAGCCGCCGCGGTGGCGCGGGATGAGGGCGCAGCCCGCGTGCTGACCGCCAGCCGCCGCCCCGACCCGGCCAAGGGCTGGATCTCCTACGAGGAGGCGGTCCGGTCGGGGGCGCAGGTCGTCATCAACACCACCCCGGCGGGGATGTACCCCGATGTGGGGCAGTGCCTTCTGGATGTGGCCGCCATGCCGGGGCTGGAAGCGGTGGTGGACGTGGTGTATAACCCCGCCCGCACCGAGCTGCTGCTGTGCGCGGAGGAGGCCGGCGTCCCCGTGACGGCCTGCGGCCTCGAAATGCTGGTGGCCCAGGCGGTCTGGGCGGCGGAATATTTCCTGGACAAGCCCTTTGCGGACCGGGAAGGGGAGATCCGCCGCAGCGCCGCCGCCCTCCGGCGGGATATTTTGAACGTGTCCCTGGTGGGGATGCCTTCCAGCGGCAAGACCACCCTGGGCCGGGCCCTGGCCGCGGCGCTGGGCCGTCCCTTCGTGGATTTGGACGAGGAGATCGTCCGGGCGGACGGCCGCAGCATCCCCGAGATCTTTGCCGCCGAAGGGGAGGACGGCTTCCGCGCCCGCGAGACCGAACAGGTCCGCCGCTTCGGCAAGGAGAGCGGCCTGCTCATCTCCTGCGGGGGCGGCGTGGTCAAACGGCCCGAAAACGTCCGGGCCCTGCGCCAGAACGGGCTGGTCCTCTTTGTGGACCGCCCGCTGGAAGCGCTGGCGGTGGGGGGCGGGCGGCCCCTTTCCTCCAGCCCTGAGGCGCTGCGGGCGATGGAGGCCGAGCGGCGTCCCCTCTACGAACAGGCCGCCGACGCCGTCATCCCCAACGACGGCACGGCGGAGGATGCGGCGGCCCGCGCCCTGCAGGCATTGAACGAACTGTTTGCACAGTGAGTATATAAAGCGAAAAGAAAAACAGAAAGGAAACGAGCACCCATGATTATTTCCACCAAAAAAGGCACCCCGCAGGAAGAACTGGACAAGATCGTCGATCAATTTGAAAAGCAGGGCCTGTCCGTGACCCTGATCTCGGGCACCGATTACAACGTGTTCGGCCTGGTGGGCGACACCACCAAGCTGGACGAGCGCAGCATCCTGGCCAACCCCTGGGTGGACAACGTCACCCGCGTGTCGGCCCCCTATAAGCGCGCCAACCGCCTGTTCCACCCCGCCGACTCGGTGATCGACTGCGGCGGCGTCAAGATCGGCGGCAAGGAGAAGATCGCCGTCATGGCCGGCCCCTGCAGCATCGAGAGCGAGGAGCAGGCCCTGCGGATCGCCAGCAGCGTCAAGGCCGGCGGCGCGACCCTGTTCCGCGGCGGCGCGTACAAGCCCCGCACCTCGCCCTACTCGTTCCAGGGCCTCGAGACCGAGGGCATCCTGGACATGGTCAAGGCCCGCGAGGCCACCGGCCTGCCCATCGTCTCCGAGCTGATGAGCGAGGAGCGCATCCCCGAGTTCGAGGAATATGTGGACGTGGTCCAGATCGGCGCGCGCAATATGCAGAACTTCCAGCTGCTCAAGGCGGTGGGCAAGATGCACAAGCCGGTGCTGCTCAAGCGGGGCCTGTGCAACACCATCGAGGAGTGGATCATGAGCGCCGAGTATATCATGGCCGGCGGCAATGAGAACGTCATCCTCTGCGAGCGCGGCATCCGCACCTTTGAAAAGTACACCCGCAACACCCTGGACCTGTCCGCCGTGCCCATCATCCACGAAAAGACCCACCTGCCGGTCATCGTGGACCCCAGTCACGCCACCGGCAAGTCCAACCTGGTGGAGCCCATGATGATCGCGGCGGTGGCCGCCGGCGCCGACGGCCTGGAGGTGGAGGTCCACTACGACCCCCGCCACGCCTGGAGCGACGGCGCCCAGTGCCTGACCCCCGATGCCTTTGCCCAGGCAATGGCCAAGTGCCGCCAGGTGGCCTGGGCCATCGGCCGGGATATGTGACCCATGACGGTTTATATCCGTCCCGGCCCGCCGCCCTCCGGCGTCCTGGCCGCGCCCCCCAGCAAGAGCATGGCCCACCGGGCCGTCCTCTGCGCGGCGCTGGCGGACGGGGAGAGCCGCCTGACCGGCCTGGCCCACAGCCAGGACATCGACGCCACCCTCGCGGCAGCCGCCGCGCTGGGCGCGCAGGTAGAGGCAGGGGAAAGCTGGGCCCGCATCGCGGGGGCGGCCCCGCTGCAGGCCCCCGCCGCCCCGGTGGACTGCTGCGAAAGCGGCAGCACCCTCCGCTTCCTGATCCCGCTGGCGGCGCTGACCGGCCGGCCGGTGGCCTTTACCGGCCGGGGGCGGCTGATGCAGCGGCCCCAGAGCGTCTATCAGGAGCTGTTCGCCTCGCAGGGGCTGCGGTTCGAGCAGGAGGGGGATACCCTGACGGTGGCAGGGCCGCTGCGCCCCGGCTGCTTTTCGCTGGCGGGGGATGTGTCCAGCCAGTTCATCAGCGGGCTGCTGTTCGCGCTGCCCCTGCTGGACGGGGACAGCCGGCTGTGCCTCAAGCCCCCGGTGGAGAGCCGCAGCTACATCGAGATGACCCGGGCGGCCCAGAGCCGCTTTGGGGTGGCCAGCGCATGGCTGGATGAATACACCCTCGCCGTCCCCGGCGGGCAGGCATACCGCCCCCGGGATATGGCCATCGAAGGGGACTGGAGCCAGGCGGCTTTCCCGGCGGCGCTGGGCGTGCTGGCCGGGGACGTCACCGTCACCGGGCTGGAGCCCGGCACCCTGCAGGGGGATGCCGTCATCCTGGACATCCTGCGCCGGTGCGGCGGCAGGGCGGAGGCGGTGCCCGGCGGGGTGCGCTTCCAGAAAAGCGCGCTGCACGGGACGAAGATCGACCTGGCCGACTGCCCCGACCTGGGGCCCATCCTCATGGCGCTGGGCCTTCTGTGCGAGGGGGAGACGGTCATCACCAACGCCGGCCGCCTCCGCCTGAAAGAGAGCGACCGCATCGCCGCCATGGAGCAGGAGCTGCGCAAGCTGGGCGGCCGGATCGAGAGCGACGGCGGGACCGTCACCGTCCGCCGCAGCGCCCTGCACGCCCCGGCCGGCCCCCTCTGGGGCCACAACGACCACCGGGTGGTCATGAGCCTGACGGTGCTGGCCGCGGCCGCCGGCCTGCCGGTGCAGATCGACGGGGCTGAGGCGGTGGCCAAGAGCTGGCCCGGCTTCTTTGCCGCTGTGCGGCAGCTGGGCGTGGAGGTGCAAACCGATGCTTGACAAATCCAAACGCTATCTGATCGTGGGCCTGGGCCTGCTGGGCGGCAAATACGCCCTGGAACTGACCAAAGCCGGCTTTACCGTGGACGGCATCAACCGCAGCGAAAAGCACCTGCAGTACGCCCTGGAAAAGGGCTACATCCGCAGCGGCAAGACCCACGATTTCGAGGACCTGGTGCGGGAGGCCGACTACGTCATCTTTGGCCTTTACCCCACCACTTTGCTGGAATGGTTCCGGCAGTACGGCCATCTGCTCAAGCCGGGCTGCATCTTCACCGATGTGTCGGGCGTCAAGACGGGGCTGGTGGAGCCCATCCAGGCGATGTGTCCGCCGGGGGTGGAGTTCATTGCCAGCCATCCCATGGCCGGGCGGGAGACTTCCAGCGTGGAGCACGCGGCGGAGGTCAACTTTGCCCCCGCCAACTTCATCATCACCCCCACCCCCCGCAACACCCCGAAGGCCATCGTCTGGATCACCGAGCTGGCCGAGGTGCTGGGCTTTGAGCACATTTCCACCCTCACCCCCGCCGAGCACGACCAGATGATCGGCTACGTCAGCCAGCTGTGCCACGCCATCGCGGTCAGCCTGATGTGCGCCAACGACAACACCGCCCTGTGTGAGTACACCGGCGACTCCTTCCGGGACCTGACCCGGATCGCCAAGATCAACGAGACCATGTGGTCCGAGCTGTTTTTGTGGAACCGGGAGAACCTGATCGCCGAGATCGACCAGTTCGGCGCGGCGCTGGGCCAGCTGCGGCAGGCCCTGGCCGACGGCGACCGGCAGGGATTGGAGGAGATGTTCCGCCTGTCCACCCGCCGGCGCGCCATGTTCGACAAATAACAGCCGGGCTGCGGCCCGGGACCAGCGTGGCGAAAAACGCCACGCTTTAGGGGGAACCCATTTCTGCGCGCATACGCGCGACAGAAATTCCTTCCCCCTAATATCCCCCTGGGGACAAAATTTAGCACAGAACCGCGCACTCGCCGCAAAGCGGCTCGCACACTCTCTGTGCTAAATTTCCCTGTATGAGTCCCGTCCATCCGCACATGTCGGCTGGACAGGACTTTTTCGACAGTCTGAGCCGGGCTGTAGCCCGGAACAAGGGAGGTTTCGCCATGGCCAGACAGGAAAAGCAGAAACACAAGCTGTTGGCCCTCGCGCGCATTTTTGAGAGCGAGACCGACGAGCGCCACCGTCTGACGGTGCCCCAGCTGGCCGAAAAGCTGGCCGCCCAGGGCATCCCCTGCGAGCGCAAGAGCATCTACACCGACATCGAGGCCCTGCGGCAGATGGGGTATGACATCCTGCTGCAGCGGGGCCGGGGCGGGGGATACTGGCTGGGCAGCCGCACCTTCGAGCTGGCCGAGCTCAAACTGCTGGTGGATGCGGTGCAGAGCTGCCGGTTCATCCCGCGGGACAAGACCGGCGACCTGATCGCCAAATTGGAGCAGCTGGCCAGCCGCTACGACGCGGCCCAGCTGCAGCGCCAGGTGTACGTGGCGGGCCGCCCCCGCAGCCAGAACCCCGCCGTCCTCTACACCATCGACGCTTTGCACGAGGCCATCAACACCCACCGGCAGGTGTCCTTCCACTACTCAAACGGCAGGGACCACACCGTCAGCCCCTGGCAGATGGCCTGGAACGACGGCAGCTACTACCTGATCGCCTACCAGGACTACGACACCCCGGCGGGCATCCGCCATTACCGGGTGGACCGCATGAGCCAGGTGCAGGTCCTGCAGGAGCGGCCCTGCCGCGGCAAAGAGCTGCTGAGCGGCTTTGATCTGCCGGCCTACCTGAAAAAGCACTTTCAGATGTACGGCGGGCCCGAGTACCGCGTCACGATGCGCTGCACCGCCGATCTGCGGGAGGCCATGCTGGACCGCTTTGGCCGGGACCTGATCCTGTTCAAAGAGCCGGATGGCGGCTTCCACTTCACCACGCCGGTCTGTGTCAGCGACCCCTTCCTGGGGTGGGTGTGCGGCTTTGGCGGCAAAGTGACCGTCACCGCCCCCGCCGAGGTGCGGGCCCGTCTGGCCGCCCTGGGCCAAAAGCTGCGGGAAACGTACTGACGAAAAATATCTCCAAAAATATGCTTTGCCGGTTTGGCAGGCATAAAACGTTCAAGCGTCCGTGATCAGCGGGCGCTTTTCTTTTTGGGTTGTTTCTGCTCCGCAGGGGCCAGAGGGCCAGGGAGGGTGTTTCGATTCCCCCTCCCTAGGCCCTCTGGACTCCCTACCCACCCGCAACGACCAGGGGGTGTCCCCCTGGAGCCAAAAAGCAGAAGGTCGCTCTGGGCGTCTGGCTGAAAAAGCTCTTTACTGCGCTTTAGAGGAAATTGCGCATCGCTTTTTCCGAGCGCCAGCCGCCCGCCGCTCCGATTTCGTATGCGCGCCCTGCGGGCGCGCCTTTTTCTCCCCTCTCCGTCACAGCGCAAAGCGCTGTGACACTTCCCCCGCGGGGGGAGGCAAGTGTACCTGCGTCAATCACGACAAAGTTTGTGGTAAGGCAAAGTCACAAAAAAGTTCGCCTTACCACAAAGTTTCCCGCTGTCCACGGGCGTGCACTTGGCTCTCCCTCCGGGAGAGCTGGCGCGGAGCGCCTGAGAGGGGAGCCTCGCCCGCGTGCGGGAGAGGTGCCGCCGCAGGCGGCGGAGAGGGCCAAAACAGCGAGAAAAAGCAAAATTGACTGAATAAACATACAAAACAACTGCATAAAAATCCGAAATATACTCTCGCGCCTCCGGCGCGAAACGGAGTGCAAGGTTTGAAAATAAAGAAAAGAAAGCAAAAACCAAAAATTTGTAAATCAGGCCTTGACACCGGGGGGGGTATGCTATAATGCTTTTGAAAGGAAAAGGACCTTCCTTTCAGCCTGTTTTGGGTCTCTATCTTTTATACACCATAAGGAGGAAAAATTCACTATGAAACTCAAGAAGATTGCCTCTCTGGCTATGGCCGGTGTTATGGCTGTCAGCATGCTGGCTGGCTGCTCCACTACTTCTGTGCAGCCCGAGCCCACCCCCGATCCCGATCCCACTCCGAATTCCAACTATGGCACTACCCTGTGGAACTATCTGGACGAGGGCAAGAAGAATATTACCTTTGAGGCTAACAGCACCCTGGACGGCTATCTGCAGACCGCTGTGAACGGTGTTGGCTCTCTGGCAGTTTACAGCAGCTATTGGCTGGGCGATACCGTTGTTGAGGTCAACACTGATGGTATTAAGGCTGATGTTTCTGATGCTGATAGTACAGTTGACGCTGATCCTAATACAGTTTATCTGCTGGACTCTCTGACTGGTGCTGCAAAACGCCTGCAGAGCCTCACCGGTGCTGCCAATGACACGCTTGCTGTTTCCGACAAAAACTACAATGGTATGGAAGCCGTGCTGAATCAGATCGGGACCAATAATGTCATGAACAAGACCGATGACGATATCACTGCTGTGGCTCTGTATGTTGTTGATGGCAGTGTGAACATTGACAATGCCCTGTATGAGGTTGCTCAGGACCTGGATGAGGTCTTTATGGACCTGGACTACACTGGTAACAACACCAACCAGGGTCATGAGTATGTTTACAAGTACACCGGTTCTGTGAGCGTTGTTTCCAAGGCTATCAGCCGTGACGGCGCGAATGTCAACTTCATTGCTGTTCAGGTTGACCGCACCACTGTTCAGCGCTAAAAATTACTTATAACAAGTACAGGGCACCATACTGTATTTGATGTAAGAGGCTGGCGGGTTTAAGAGACGCCTGCCGGTCTGGCACCACCCTTTTCCTGTGACGACAAAGGGGAAGTACCTAACCAGTAATTCCTTCTGTTGTTGATCGCACCAAAACAAAAGAACTTTTGCGTCACGAAAGATAGGGTCCCTCTGCGGGGGCTGGTTCGCAAGAACTGGCCCCCGCATTGTTATGGAAAGAAAAAGCCGCCCTCTCTCCCGGCATGGGGAAAGAGGGCGGTTTTGCGGTTCAGGGCTTGGCGTCGTTGTTGGGCAAAAGCTCCAGCAGCCGGCGGGCGGCCTCGACGGGGAAGCCGGGGCTGGGCGGGTTTTCCACCCAGCTCTGCAGCAGGGCGTGGGCGTTGCCGCTCTGGGGCAGCATGTAGCCGGACTCCCGCAGCAGGTCCTCGTTGACCAGCCGCACCGACCGGGCCATGGCGGTCAGCAGGCGGTACAGGCCGTCGGTCTCGGCCGCGGCGGCCAGCTGGCGGGCGGCCTTTTCCTGGCTGGCCTTGGCGTTGGCCAGGGCGTAAGCCGGGGCGAGGACGGCTTCGGCCTTTTTCTGTTGGGGCGGGTAATCCACCGGCACCATCGAGATGGCCCCGCTGGGGCAGGCGGCGGCGCAGGTGCCGCAGCCCACGCACTTGGCGGTGTCGATGATGCTGTTCTCGGTGTCCGACGCGCCGGTGGGGCAGACGTACAGGCACAGGCAGTCTTTCGTGCACAGCCGCAGATTGCGGACGGCGATGAGCTTTTTCATGCGGGCCGCCTCCCTTCGATCTTGTCAAACTTCCATGCGGGCACCTTGCACACCGGGCAGATCTCGGGGGGCGTGTCGCCGATGTACACAAAGCCGCACACCGAGCACACCCACACCTGGGTGTTCTGGAGGAAGGCTTCGCCCTCCCGCTGGTAACGCTCCAGCAGGGCGTAGAGCATATGGGTCACTTTTTCGCCCCAGACGCAGATGCGCTGGGTGCCGCGGTCGCCCTCGGCTTTGGCGGCGGCGGTCAGGCCGGGGTAGCCGCTGTCCAGGTCGGCGCGCAGCAGGGCCGCCAGGGCGTCAAGGTCCGGGTTTTCCACCGCCGGCGCGGCGGCTGTATAAAAGTCCGCGATCTGGCGGAAAAGGGCGGCTTCCTCCTCCTTGTACTGCTTTTCGCAGCCGCGGGCCAGGTTGGAGCAGAGCGCGGCCAGCGCCCCGGCCGAGAGCTGCTGCAAGTCCTCGTCCAGTGCAGCAGGGGCCGCAGCCGGCTGGGGCCGGGCCGGTTCGGGGACAGCTTCAGGCTCGAACATCAGCTTGGGCGCGCCGCAGAGCGGGCAGCCCCAGCTGTCGGGCAGGCTGTCGAACGGCACGCCTTCGGCGGCTTCGTTGTAGATGTAGCCGCAGATCGGGCAGATATAGCGCATGGTTTCACTCCTCCTTCAGCGCTGGGGTGAAAGCACAGAAAAACTGTGCGCTTTACATAAAAAATTATAACAAGAACGGTTCCTGTTTGTCAAGCGAAAGCTGCGCGCAGAAATGGTTCCCCCCAAAGCGCAGCTCTTTTACTGAAATGCCCCGCTGACGCTGTCGATGTAGCCGCCCGTGCCCGAAGGCCCGCGGGAGACCTCGATGCGGAAATTGAAGGCCGGCCCGTTCGCGGCGGTCTGGTTGGCAAACAGGATGTTTTTGCCCTGGCGGACGGCCTCGGTGGCGTCCTGCCAGACCGGCTGGTCGTCCGCGGCGTTGTTGGTCAGCCGGACGGTGAGGGCCGCGTCATCGGGGATGCTGCCGCCCACCGTCAGGGAGGCCGCGGTGATGGGGGCGGAGGCGGCGATGGGCTGGGCCATGGTCAGGCTGGCGCTGGTGACTGCCTTGGTAAAGGAAGCGTCAAAGACGGCGGAGGCCATCCCGTCGCTGGCAGTCACCTGCAGCGCGTGGACGCCGTTGGCCAGCTTGAGGAAGGACAGGCTGTCGTAGACCGCCTCAAAGCGCAGGGTGGAGCCAGAGGGCGCGGTCAGGCTGCGTGTGACGGTCTGGTCCAGCGTTTCCGTCACCGAGAGGCTGGCCCCCTCGGGGTCGCTGGGCATGTACTCGAAGGCGAAGGGGGCGTTCCGGGCGCCCAGATCGGCCCCGCTGACCCCGCTGGCACTGGTGATGCCGGGCGCGCCGTTGGGCAGCACCGCCCCGTCCGACACCGGCATGGCCTGGGGCAGGATCAGGGCCGGGCGCACCCCGTAGCTGTAGGAGCCGTCCCGGTAGGAGCATTTGCCGGTCTCGCCCGCCACCGTCCAGACCTGGTCGCTGGTGGTGGTGTAGGGCGAGCGGGTCCAGTAGCGGGTGGGGGTGCCGCCCAGCGCGGCGGCCCGCAGGGGGTCCTCGCCGCCGTCCCCGTCCGCAAAGTAGTCCAGCAGGGCCCCTTCGTCGGCCAGGCCGGCCTTCTGGGCGGCGGGGGTGCCCATCTCCCGCATGGACAGCAGGAACGCCTGAGCGCTCACCCCCGCGCCGCCGCTGTGGACGCCGCTGCCGTCGGCATCGGCATAGGGCAGCTTGACGGTCTTGACCGCCTGCCGGATGCCGCTGTCCAGCAGCTCGAGAAAAGCGCCGTTCAGCCAGGCGTGCAGCAGGGAAGCGGCATAATCGTTGCGGTTGTCCCAGACCCGCTCGGTGTAAACGTCCTTCATTAGCAGCCAGGTGCCTTCGCAGCTGGCGTCGTAGACGCCGGGGTCGGGGTTGCCCTGATGGACTACCAGAAACGCGGTGTCCGAGCCGTCCACCTTCAATGTGACGGTGCTGCCCACGGCCTGGGCAGCCAGAGTGGTTGTCATAAAAGAGTGCCTCCTTTCAAAATTCCAGGCGCGCCTGGGCCTCGTTCCAGACGCCGGCGGCGGTCAGGTTGGCGAGGGACGCCAGGTCGGCGGCAAAGGTGTGCCGGGTGATCTCGGCGCCGCCCTGCAGTTCCAACGCTTCCACCCGGGCGGCAAGGGCTTCCAGCGCGGAGGACGCCGCCGCGCCCAGAGTGCCGCGGGCTCCGGCCCGGTCGGCCTCGGTCCAGGCGGCGCTTGTCCATGCCGAGGCCAGCGCCAGTTTGACGGCCAGTGGCGCCAGCGCCGGGGTGAGGGGCGCCCACGCCTCGGCCATGGCGGCCAGCTGGCTTTGGGCGGCGGGGGCCAGCCGGAGCTCGCCGTCCGCGGTCAGGGCCAGGCCGTACCCCTCCGCCAGTTTGACCGGGCCGGCCTGCTGGCCGGTGGGGCGGTCGGTGCGGCGGACAAAGCTGCTCAGGCTGCTTTCGGGCACCGCCTCGGTGGTCATTTTCCCCGTCTCGGGGTCCACCGTCTGGACCCGCAGCAGACTGCCGGCCGCAGGGGCGGCGGGCAGGGGCAGAGCCCCCACGTCCCAGGCGTCCAGCTGGACCCGCCCGCCCTTGCTGTTGACGCTGATGACCGGCCCGTCCTCGGGGGCGGCGGCTTCGGCCCGCAGGGCGGCGGCCTCCGCCCGTCCGGCGCTGGCGCTGGCGGCGTCGGCTTTGGTCTGGGCTGCGGCCACGGCGTCCGCTGCCTGTCCGGCCCAGCTGCCGGCCTCCCCGGCGCTTTGGGCAGCTTTCGCGGCGCTGGATGCGGCGCTGGACGCATGGGCCAGCACCTGGGCCACGAACTGCTCGTACAGGGTGGGGGAGGGCGGCTCCTCTCCGCCGTCGGTCACGGGCAGGATCTCACCGGTGTCAAAGGTGCCGGGCTGGGTGTAGGCGGTGTAGCCCGCCCCGTCGGCGGCGGTCAGCATCCAGCGGCCCGCCCGGGCCGCCGTCAGCCGCCGGTCCACAGCGACCTGTCCCTGCCCGTCCAGCAGCAGGGGAGACTGGGGCGTCCCGTCCGCCCGTTCGAGGTGGAGGGAGACGCTTTTGCCGGCCCACTCCGGCGGCAGGGCAAAGGCCAGGACGTCCACCCCTTCGGCGTTCTGGCTGCCCAGGTGGAGCCGTGCCGGCCGGGGGATAAAGTCGGTGCAGCCCGAGAGCTGCCGGGCTGCGATCTCAATGTGCATCATCGAATCTTCCTTTCCCGGGGCGCAGCGGCCCCGCTTTTTGGCACGATTGTACCCGCCCGGCAGCGGCGGGGCCAGCGCGTCCTTTTGGGTCCAAAACCTGGATGGAAAAGCTACACTTTTTTAGGCGCCGGCGGGCCGCAGGAGGAAAAAATTGCATCCAAAACGAAAAATAAATGTTAAATTTCTGTTACAACTTCGCGGGGGCTTTTCAATCGAAAATCGGATGAAGATGCTTTAATCTACAAAATCGTGGCGATAAATTTGTATAGAATGCACAGAAAATATCGTTAATGGAATGACAAATCACGTTTTGCGAATTTGACAAATCCGCTTCCGTCTGCTAAGATAAGACCGCTGTTGTGCCCGGCCAAGGCACGATGCAGCGAGTAAAAACAGACAAACCAGGAAGTCGACGCCGGCCTTGAAGGCCCCCTTCAGGCGCGGCGGCCGGAGGCGGACCGGAAAGACCAACCGCCCTATATGCAAGCGGGAGGAAGCCCCTTGCAGACAAAGCCAAACTGTAAAAAGAGAGGAGTTGTTTCGTATCACTTCCGAATCTATGTGTGAACAGAAGCCGGGCCGTCACCGCGCGCTTGCGCTGTGCCTTCTGAGCCTGGGCCTTGTCCTGACGCTGATGATGACCACCGTCAGCATCCGCGTGACCTATGTGACCGATTCCAACGGGGCCAAGCAGCTGCTTTTGACCAGCGAGAGCGACCCCACCCGCCTGATGAGCCTGTCCGGCATCGAAGCCGAGGAGGGCGACCGGGTGTATTACACCGCGTTTGGAGACAGCCTGGCTACCCTGAACATCGAGCGGGCCTTTACCGTCACCATCGAGGCGGACGGCCAGGAGACCCCCGTCAAGATGGTCTACGGCACCGTGGCCGAGGCCCTCGAAAAGGCGGGCATCACCCTGGGCCCCGACGACTACACCGTCCCCGCCCTGGATTCCCTGGTGGGGATCGGCAGCAAGGTGGAGGTCCACCGCGTCCGCTATGAGGAGACGGTGGAGTACCAGACCATCCCCCACGAGACCGAGTATATCTACACCAGCCTGTACTTCCGCGACACCGACCGGGTGACCACCGTGCAGGCCGGCTCGGACGGCCAGTGCGCCATCACCACCCGCCACCGCTGGGTGGACGGCGAGCTGGAAAACAGCATCGTCACCGACGTGACCACCACCGTCGAGCCCAAGGACGCCCTGATCAAGACCTACGGCGCGGGCGCGCCCGTCTCGCCCATGACCGGGCCGGACGGCACCACCAACCCGCCCTCCAGCTACAGCCAGGTGCTGACCGGCAAGGCCACCGGCTATTATTCCCGCACCGGCCGCGGCGCATCGGGTCTGGGCCTGGGCTACGGCACCGTCGCCGTGGACCCCGACGTCATCCCTTACGGCACCCTGCTGTACATCACGTCCACCGACGGCCGCTTTGTCTACGGCTACGCGCTGGCCACCGATACCGGCATCGCCCTGCAGGACGGCCAGATCCTGGTAGACCTGTTCTATGAGACGTATGCCGAATCGGTCATCAACGGCGCCATCAACGTCAACGTGTACGTGGTGGGCTGACCAAAGTAAGCTATAACAAACATGGGGCCCCTGTTCTTCTTCCCGCGGGAAGGAGAACGGGGGCTTTTTTGCGTTTGGGGAAAAGCTCTGTCAGGTTTGCATAGAAAAAATGTCAAAAATTGTATGTTCTGCCCATTTCCAGATTTTTGAACGAAAAGATTATAGCTGATTTTATGAAAAAGGCCTTGAAAAATCCCCTCGAATTATTTAATATAGTAATGTAGAGACAAGCGGGGCCGCGGCGCTGTGTTTGGACGCGCCGTCTGGGCGCCGTGTTTGTCACGCAGAATATGCGGGCTGGCGTCAGTCTGCGCCAGGGAGGAGCTGCACAAGATATGAAACAGACCGATGAATTGAAACAGACCACCGATGAGATGGAGCAGGCAGCACTGCAGCCGGCGGCAGAAAAGCCGGCCGAGGAGGTCAAACCCAACCCGGACGACCTGCCTGTCTACCTGTACAAACAGGGCAACAACTTTGAGGCCCAGCGCTTCTTTGGTTCCCACCTGACCGAACAGGGCGGGGAAAAGGGCGTCATGTTCCGCCTGTGGGCCCCCCACGCCACCGCTGTCAGCGTGGTGGGCGATTTCAACAGCTGGAAGCCGGGCAGCCACCCCATGAAAAAGACGGACGGCGCGTCCATCTGGGAGCTGTTCATCCCAGGCATGAAGGAATATGACGTCTACAAATACTGCGTCACCACCCGGGCCGGGGACCTGGTCTTTAAGGCCGACCCCTACGCCCTCCACGCCGAGACCCGGCCGTCCAACGGCAGCAAGGTCTACGACCTGTCCGGCTTCGGCTGGACCGACGCCGCCTGGCAGGAGGCGCAGAAGGCCAAAGATTTCATCAACGGCCCCATGAACATCTACGAGATGCACGCCGGCAGCTGGAAGATGAAAAAGCAGGAGGACGGCACCTATGTGCCCTACAACTACGCCGAGCTGGCCGACCTGCTGATCCCCTACATCACCGAGATGGGCTACACCCACGTCGAGCTGCTGCCCATCATGGAATACCCCTTCGACGGCAGCTGGGGCTACCAGGTGTCGGGCTACTTTGCCCCCACCAGCCGCTACGGCACCCCCAAGGACCTGATGACCTTTGTGGACAAGATGCACAACGCCGGCATCGGCGTCATCATGGACTGGGTGCCCGCGCACTTCCCCAAGGACCAGTTCGGCCTGTATATGTTCGACGGCGAGCCCTGCTATGAGGACCCCAACCCCCGCCGCGGCGAGCACAAGGAATGGGGCACCATGGTCTTCAACTTCGGCATGAACGAAGTGCAGAGCTTCCTGATCTCCAGCGCCCTGTACTGGCTGGAGCAGTACCACATCGACGGCCTGCGGGTGGACGCGGTGGCGTCCATGCTGTACCTGGATTACAACCGCCGCGATGGCGAGTGGGAACAGAACATCCACGGCGGCAAGGAGAACCTCGAGGCCATTGCCTTCCTCCAGAAGCTGAACACCGCCGTCCTGACCCGCCACCCCGAAAAGTATATGATCGCGGAGGAGTCCACCGCCTGGCCCAACGTCACCAAGCCGGCGGCCGACGGCGGCCTGGGCTTCAACTTCAAGTGGAACATGGGCTGGATGAACGATATGCTCAGCTATATGTCCAGCGACCCCATCTACCGTTCCTACAACCACAACAAAGTCACCTTCAGTTTCTTCTACGCCTTCAGCGAGAATTTCGTGCTGCCCATCAGCCACGACGAGGTGGTCCACGGCAAGTGCAGCCTCATCAACAAGATGCCGGGCGAGTATGACGACAAGTTCGCCAACCTGCGCACCTTCTTCGGCTACATGATGGCCCACCCCGGCAAAAAGCTGCTGTTCATGGGGCAGGAGTTCGGCCAGTTCAACGAGTGGTACGAGGCCAAGCCCCTGGACTGGGAGCTGCTGGACTACGACAAGCACCGGCAGCTGCAGAACTACGTCAAGACCCTCAACCAGTTCTACAAGGACCACCCCGCCTTCTGGCAGGTGGACTACAGCTGGGAGGGCTTCCAGTGGATTGTCCCGGACGATTACCAGCAGAGCGTGGTGGCTTTCCTGCGCAAGGACGCCGCAGGCAAGCAGATCATGATCGTCTGCAACTTCACCCCCGTGCTGCGGGAGAGCTACATCATGGGCGCGCCGGTGGCCGGCAGCTACAAAGAGCTGCTGAACAGTGACGACGCCGCCTTCGGCGGCTCGGGCCTGCACCACAACAAGGCCGTCCGCTCCAAGAAAGTGCCGATGCACGGCTTTGACCAGAGCATCACCATCACCCTGCCGCCGCTGAGCGCCGTCTACTTTGAGGTGCCCGCGCCGCGCGCGACCAAGCCCAGGACCACCAAGGCAACCGCGGACAAGGCAGAGACCAAGACCACCGCCAAAAAGACCGCCACCCGCAAGGCCGCCGGTGAGAAGAAGACCACCACGACCCGCCGGACCACCAAGTCCAAGGTGGAAAAGGGCGCCCCCGCCAAGGAGGCCAAGGCGGAAAAAGCCGAAAAGGCGGAGAAGAAGGCCCCCGCCAAGCGGGGCCGCAAGCCCAAGGCGGAAAAGCCTGCCGAAGAATAAGGCGGGCCGCACACTCGGCGGGAGGCGCCCGCCCGGGTTCCAACAAAGTTGATTTTCGCCCCTGACCGACGGGGGCGCAAAAGCAAAAGGGGAGAATAAAGTTATGGCAAAAGAAATCGTGGCAATGATCCTTGCCGGCGGACGTGGCTCGCGTTTGTACGCGCTGACACAGAAAACGGCAAAACCGGCGGTGTCCTTCGGCGGCAAGTACCGCATCGTGGACTTCCCGCTGTCCAACTGCGTCAATTCCCGCATCGACACCGTGGGCATCGCGACCCAGTACCAGCCCCAGAAGCTGAACGAGTACATCGGCAACGGCCAGCCCTGGGACCTCGACCGCCTGTACGGCGGCGTCCACACCCTGCCCCCCTACGAGCAGGCCAAGGGCACCGACTGGTATAAGGGCACTGCAAACGCCATTTACCAGAACATCAGCTTCATCGAGAACTACGACCCGAAGTACGTCATCATCCTGTCCGGCGACCAGATCTGCAAGCAGGACTATGCCGACTTCCTCCGTTTCCACAAGGAAAAGGGCGCCGATTTCTCGGTGGCCGTCATGGAAGTGGACTGGAAAGAGGCTTCCCGCTTCGGCCTGATGGTGGCGGACGAGAACGACCGCATCACCGAGTTCCAGGAGAAGCCCCCGGTACCCAAGTCCAACCTGGCTTCCATGGGCATCTACATTTTCAACTGGGACATCCTGAAGAAGTACCTGGAGGAGGACGAAGCCGACCCCAACTCCAAGAACGACTTCGGCATGAACATCATCCCCGCCCTGCTGCGGGACGGCCGCAAGATGTACGCCTACCACTTCAAGGGCTATTGGCGTGACGTCGGCACCATCGACAGCCTGTGGGAAGCCAACATGGAAGTGCTCGACCCCGAGAACTCGGGCATCGACGTCTTCGATGAGGAGTGGAAGATCTACAGCCGCAACCCGGTGCTGCCCGCCCAGAAGATCGGCCCCCGCGCCGTGGTCGAGGACTCCCTCGTCACCGAGGGCTGCCGCATCTATGGCAATGTCAAGCACTCGGTCCTGTCGGCCGGCGTCGTCGTTGAGGACGGCGCTACCGTTGAGGACACGGTCCTGATGGACGGCGTTGTGGTCAAGGCCGGCGCAGTGGTCAAGCGCTGCATCCTCGCCGAGGATGTGGTGGTCGGCGCAGGCGCCAAGGTCGGCGGCGACGGCCCCATCGCCCATGTGGGCACCGGCCTGACGGTGGGCGCAGGCGCAGTTGTGAAAGAGGGCGCCAAAGTATTTGATTCGGTCAAGGAGGGCGAGGAAGTATGCTGAGCCAGAACAACAATGCGTTGGGCATTATTTTCCCCAACAGCTATGACAACACCGTACCCGAGCTGGTGACGGAGCGCACCATGGCGTCCATCCCCTTCGCGGGACGGTACCGCATGGTGGACTTCATGCTCTCCAGTATGTCCAACTGCGGCATCACCAATGTTTCCATCGTGGTGCGCAAGAATTACCACTCCCTGATGGACCATCTGGGCACCGGCCGCGAGTGGGATATGGCCCGCCGTCACGGCGGCCTGAACATCGTGCCTCCCTTCGCTGAGAAGGGCGTGCGGATCTACTCCGGCCGCGTCGAGGCGCTGGCCTCCATCCTGGGCTTCCTGGAGCACCAGAAGGAGCGCTATGTGGTCATGTGCGACGCCAACATCGCCGTCAACTTCGACTTCAACGCCCTGCTGGAGGCCCACCAGGCCAGCGGCGCCGACATCACCGTCGCCTACCAGAAGACCGAGATCCCCGAGGGCCGCAAGGATGACAACTACACCCTGACCATCGACGGCGACGGCCGGGTCACCGAGCTGCTGCTGAACGATTACCGCCCCGGCGTCCAGAATCTGGACCTGAACATCTACATCCTGGAGCGCGAGACCCTGATCCGCCTGGTCAAGGACGCCACCGCCCGCGGCCTGATCTACTTCGAGCGGGACATCCTGGCCCACAACGTCAACATCCTGAACGTCCACGCCGTCGAGTACACCGGCTATGTCGCCCACATCTGCGACATGAAGAGCTACTTCGACGAGAACATGAAGCTGCTGGACGAGAAGAACCTGGATGCCCTGTTCCCCAAGAACAGCCCCGTCTACACCAAGATCCGCGACGACAACCCCACCCGCTACGTGGCGGGCAGCAAGGTGTCCAACTCCCTGCTGGCAGACGGCTGCACCATCGAGGGCACCGTGGAGAACTGCGTGCTGTTCCGCGGCGTCAAGGTCAAGAAGGGCGCCGTTGTCCGCAACTGCGTCCTGATGCAGGACACCGTGGTGGAGAAGGACGTGGAGATGGAGTACGTGGTCACCGACAAGAACGTCAAGATCACCGCCGGCAAGAAGCTGTCGGGCACCGCCAGCTTCCCGGTCTACGTCCAGAAGAACCACATGGTCTAAGCCGGAGCGGTTGCCACCAAAAACAAGGAGGTATTTGCGCTTATGAGAATTCTTTACGCTTCATCGGAAGCCACGCCGTTCGCCAAATCCGGCGGCCTGGCTGACGTGGCGGGCGCCCTGCCCAAAGCCCTCGTTCAGGACGGCGTGGACGCCCGGGTCATCATGCCCCTGTACGGCGATCTCGGCTTCCGCGATCATCTGGAATACGTCACCAACTACTCGGTGCCGGTGGGCTGGCGCAGCCAGTACTGCGGCCTGTTCCGGGCCCAGTGGGACGGCGTGACCTACTATTTCCTGGACAACGAGTATTACTTCAAGCGCCGCGGCCTGTACGGCTTCTACGATGACGGCGAGCGGTTCGCCTTCTTCTCCCGCGCGGTGCTGGAGACGCTGTTCTACCTCGATTTCACCCCCGACATCATCAACTGCAACGACTGGCAGACGGCCCTGGTCCCCGTGTACCTGAACCTGTACTACCGTCATCTGGACAAGTTCAACCGGATCAAGACCATCTTCACCATCCACAACATCGCTTACCAGGGCAAGTACGGCCTGGAGATCCTGGAGGATACCTGCGGCATCGGCCGGCGCGACCAGCACATCGTCGAGTACGACGGCTGCGCCAACTTTATGAAGGGCGCCTTCGAGACCGCCGACAAGATCACCACCGTCAGCCCCACCTACGCCCAGGAGATCCTGGACCCCTGGTTCAGCTACGGCCTGGACGCCCTGCTGCGCGAAAAGCAGTATAAGCTGTGCGGCATCCTGAACGGCATCGACATGGACGCCAACAACCCGGCCACCGACCCCTCCATCCCCTACAACTACTCCACCGCGAACTTCCGCGAGGGCAAGGCAGCCTGCAAGGCCGCCCTGCAGGACCAGTTCGGCCTGCACAAGGACGGCAGCCCCGTCTTTGCCATGGTCAGCCGCATGGTGGGCATGAAGGGCTTCGACCTGGTGCAGAGCATCGCCGACGGCCTGGTGGACCTGGGCATCGAGCTGGTCATCCTGGGCAGCGGCGAGAGCCAGTATGAGGGCTTCTTCTCCGACCTGGCGGCACGCCGTCCCGGCCGTGTGGGCACCTACATCGGCTTCAACAGCGCCCTGGCGCAGCAGATCTACGCCGGCGCGGACTGCTTCATCATGCCGTCCAAGAGCGAGCCCTGCGGCCTGGCCCAGATGGTGGCCTGCCGCTACGGCACCCCGCCCATCGTCCGCGAGACCGGCGGCCTGCGGGACTCCATCCAGGATTCCTCCAGGGGCCACGGCAACGGCTTCACCTTCGCGGGCTACAGCGCCCACGAGCTGTATGACGCCTGCTGCCGCGCCAACGCCGCCTACTACGACAAGGAGAACTGGGAGCACCTGGTGGAGTACGCCATGAACTGCGACTTCAGCTGGAGCGTCTCGGCCAAGAGCTACGAGGGCCTCTACAACGAGACCGCGAACCTCTGGTAAGAAAAGGTTCTTTCCTCTGTAAAGTTTGATTTTAAGCCGCCGTTCCGAATGGAACGGCGGCTTTTTTGTGTGCAAAATATAGATACAATAGACAGGAGCGCCCGCGTAAGCAGGCGCTTTTCTTTTGCTCCCCTCTCAGGCGCGCCTGGCCCTCTCCGCCGCCTGCGGCGGCACCTCCCCCGCACGCGTGGGAGGCAGTAGCC